>Ga0247778_1000921_pt1 | contig 19880 bp, 17 predicted proteins | sample UWRJL049202B5_FD_179939 | JGI IMG/M metagenome (GOLD analysis project Ga0247778, IMG submission 179939) | Plant litter microbial communities from Arlington Agricultural Research Station in Wisconsin, United States - UWRJ-L049-202B-5 | ecosystem: Environmental > Terrestrial > Plant litter >... | reverse complement strand
GAGATGGGTAAGGTGGGAGCCGGTGCGCGGTTCGAGCGGGATAGTCCGGCAATGAACAGGTAGGCAGGACGCGTACCTGAATGGCTGCGCAGTGCTTTGCGAACCCCATACAAAACCTCAAGGATTTTCTCAAGGTTTTGGCAACCGCGATTGTTGACATGGGCCGGCCGGCCCCGTAGTTTCGCCTGCGTCAGTGGGAAATAGTGGGAACAAGTGTTTCGCTAGCCCATGAAGTGTTGAGAAGAAGATGTTCCGCGGGCAGTTCGTTCATTCAGTCGACGCGAAAGGGCGCATTAGCTTGCCGGCCCGTTTTCGCGACGTATTGGTGGGCGACGACAATGCCGGGTTCGTCATCACTCCGGCGCTGTTCGACCCCTGTCTGCACGTCTGGCCCATGAAAACTTGGGAAGTGTTCGAGCAAGAGGTGTCGAAGCTGCCCAGCTTGGACCCGCACGCGATCCGCTTCCGGCGCATGTACGTGTCGGCGGCGGTCGAGTGTGAGCTCGACAAGGCGGGGCGCGTCTTAGTGCCCCCGCATTTGCGCGAGCGTGCGCAGCTCGACAAGAACGAAGCGCTGTGGGCGGGCATGGGTCGCAATTTGGAACTCTGGTCGCGCGCGCGTTGGGACGCGGAGATCGACACGTCCGAGATGGCGCCGAGCGAGATGGACAGCTTCAAGCTCGCCGTGGAGCAATTCAAAGTATGACCATGGCCGCACTCGATTTCGAAGCAGAGCCAGTCTTCGCTCACGTCTCGGTGATGCCGGGCGAGGTCGTGGAGGCTTTGGATCCTTCGCGCGGCGGCGTGTTCGTGGATGCGACGGCGGGCGGCGCGGGTCACTCGGCGGCATTGCTCGCCGCTTCGTCCGAGCTTCGGCTGATCGCTTGCGATCGCGATCCGTTGGCCGTGCGTACGGCACAGTCGCGGCTCGCGCAATTCGGTGAGCGTGCGCAGTGTGTGCACGCTTCGTTCGATCAGATCCCCGAGCGCTTGGCGGCCCTGGGGATCACGAAAATCGACGGCATTTTGGCGGATTTGGGGCTCAGCTCGCAGCAGCTCGCGGACGCGGATCGCGGCATGAGCTTTCGCTCCAGCGGTCCGCTCGACATGCGCATGGATCCGACGCGCGGTGAGACCGCGCTGGAGTTGATCGAGCGACTGAGTCAGGATGAGCTCGCGAACGTGATCTACGAGCTCGGCGAAGAGCGCCGTTCGCGTCGCGTCGCGCGCTGTATCAAGCAGGCGTTCGAAGCGGGCGAACTGAAGGATACGTTGGAGCTACGGCGGGCGGTCGTGCGTGCAGTGGGCCCGCGGCGTCTGGGCGGAGTGGATCCGGCGACGCGCACGTTTCAGGCGCTGCGCATCGCGGTCAACGGTGAGATCGATCAGCTGGTGAGCTTGCTCGGCATCGCCAAGGATTTGCTCGTGCCCGGGGGCATTGCGGCGATCATCAGCTTTCACTCCTTGGAAGATCGCTTGGTCAAGCGCGCGTTCTTGGACCGCTCGTCGTGGCATCGCTTGAACAAGAAGCCGGTTTTGGCCGGTGAGACCGAGTTGGCCGAAAATCCCCGCGCCCGCAGCGCGAAGTTGCGCGCCGCGATGCGCGTGGATGCCGAAGCCCCGAGCGATCCGAGCTGGGGGGAGGAGGCCTGATGCGCAGCGAGCGGGTGTTTCTGATCTTGTGGACTTTGGCGGTTTTGGCCGCCACCTCGGCCTTCATTTTGCACCTGGGCTTGCGCGTGAAGTCGGTCGAGCTGGGCTATGAGCTGGGCCGCGCGCACGCGCGGGTGGAGCGCTTGCGCGAAGTGAAGCACGTGCTCGAGCTCGAGCTCGCCAGCCACAAGACGCCCGAGCGCGTCGACTTCGTGGCGCGCACCCTGCTCGGCATGAGCGAGCCCTCGCCGGATCGTATTTTGGCTGCGGGTCGTAAGCCGGAAGACGAGCCTCAAGCCAAGTTGAAGGTTCAGGAGGAACCGTGAACGCGCGCACCAGCAAAGTGCCTGCGCCGTTGGCGGCGCCGCCGAACGAGGAGAAGCGCAAGCGTTGGGTGCGCCTGCGTATGGGCATGCTGTGCGGCCTGCTCGCCCTCGGCCTGGGGCTGGTGGTTTCGTCCGGTTATGACTTGATGATTGGCGATGGCGCGGCGTGGCGCGAGCTCGCCGAGAGCCAGCGCCAGCGTCGTCTGCACGTCGCGCCCAAGCGCGGCGGGGTGTACGACCGAAACGGCAGCGCGCTGGCCGTCAGTGTCGAAGTGCCGAGCGTGAGCATGGATGCGGTCGAGCTGCTCCGCGGCGTGCCTTCGCAGCAAGTGCCGGTCGTCGCGCGCGACGCGGCCAATCGCATCGCCGCGGTGCTCGGCATCGACGCGGCGCAGGTCGAGCGCCGGATCTTGGCCAAGCGCCGCTTCGCCTGGTTGAAACGCCAAATTTCGGCGGAAGAAGCCGACAAGATTCGCGCTCTCTCCGAAGATGCGGCGGACGAAAAGCGCATCCGCGGCCTGGTCGTGGAAGGCGAGGGTCGGCGCTACTACCCGCGCCGCGAGCTCGCGGGGCCGCTGCTCGGGTTCGTGGCGCCGGATGGCGAGGGCAAAGACGGGCTCGAGTACGCGCTGAACGAAGATCTGAAGGGCAGCGCCGAGCAACTCCGAGGCCTGCGCGATCGCTCGGGCCGTTTGTTGTTTTCGGACGGCGTCGAAGATGACCGCGCCTTCGCCGGGCACAACATCTACCTGACGATCGATCAGGGCATTCAGTACGTCGCTGAGCACGAGCTGCAAGCCGCGGCGCGCACTTTCGAAGCCGCGGGTGGTTCGGTGGTGGTGGTGAACCCGTACACCGGTGAGATCCTCGCGCTCGCCAGCTGGCCGTTCTTCAATCCCAACGACTACACGAACAGCCAACCCGAGCAGCGCCGCGACCGCGCGATGAGCGACGTGTTCGAGCCGGGCTCGACGATGAAGATGTTCACGGTCGCGGCCGGCCTCGCCGACAGCGTGATCACGCCCACGCAAAAGATGTACTGCGAGAAGGGCGTGATGCAGATCGACAACGTAACGATCCGCGACACTCACCCCTCGGAGTGGTTGACGATCTCGCAGATTCTGGCTGTTTCTTCGAATATTTGCGCGGCCAAGATTGGCCTCGGCATGGGCGAGGCCAAGCTGTATGACGCGCTCCGTCGCTTCGGCTTCGGTCAAGAGTCGGGCTTGCCGTTCCCAGGTGAAGCGCCGGGCACTTTGCGCCCGCGCTCGCGCCCCTGGGTGCAGGTCGAAACTGCTTCTGCTGCGTTCGGTCAGGGCATCGGCGTGACCAACATGCAAATGGCGATGGCCGCGGCCGCGCTGGCCAACGGCGGCGAGCTGATGGAGCCGCTCTTGGTGCGCAAGGTCACGACCTCCACCGGTGAAGTCGTGCGCGAGGTGGCGCCGCACGTGCGCCGCCGCGTGGTCTCGAAAGACGTCGCGCGGGCCGTGGCCGAAATGTTGGTCGCGGTCACCGAGGGCGAAGGCACGGGCACCGAAGCCGCCATCGACGGCTATCGCGTGGCGGGCAAGACGGCCACCGCGCAGAAGAGCGATCCCAAGACCGGGCGCTACTCGATCGACAAATATATCGGTTCCTTCGTGGGCTTCGTGCCTGCGGAGAAGCCGGTGGTGGCGATCGCGGTCACGCTCGATGAGCCGATGCTGGAGCACGCGGGCGGCGTCGTGGCCGCGCCAATCTTCCGGCGTGTCGCGCAAATGAGCTTGAAAATGGCGGGTTTGACCCCGCGCACCACGGACAAGACGGACGTGGCGGTACTCGCGCGCACGCCCGACCCGGCCAACATTGCTTACGAGGCGCTGCGCGAGGCGCGCGGCCAAAAGCCGGCCGTGCAAGAGGTGTTGCCCTCCGGCGTGGTGCCCGCTGGCAAAGTGCGTATCCCGAACTTGACGGGGGTGCCGGCTCGCCAAGCCTTCAAGCAAATGATCTCGCTCGGCCTGACCCCGCGGCTCAAGGGCAGCGGTCTGATCGTCAACCAGCAGCCCCCGCCCGGCAGCGTGGTCGACAACGCGTCCGAAGTGCTTTTGGTGCTCGAACCGGCATCCTGATGGTCCCCGAATCGCCATTCCCCGTCGCGCACGCTGCCAGCGGTTTCCCGCTGTCTGGCCTGCTCGGCGTGCTGCACGCGGAAGCCCCACGCCTGAGCGGCGACGGCAACGTGCGGCTGACGGGCGTGCGCCAAGACTCGCGTCGCGTCGAAACCGGCGATTTGTTCGTGGCTCGCCGTGGCGGCAAGGTGAGCGGGGGGCAGTTCGTCGAAGCGGCGGTCGAACGCGGGGCGGTCGCGCTGCTCGTGGAACGCGGCGTGCCCATGCCGGCACTGGCCGTGCCGACGATCGAAGTCGCCGATGCGCGGCGCAGTTTGGCGCTGGCGGCGGAGGCCGTGTACGGCAACCCGAGCCAGCACTTGGCGGTGATCGGCATCACCGGGACCAACGGCAAAACCACCACTTCTTGGTTGGTCGAGCGCGCGCTGGTCGGCGCTGGCCAGAAGCCCGCGCGGCTGGGCACGGTGGGCTTCGCCTTCGACGGCCACAGCCTGGACTCGGCGCTGACCACGCCCGAGGCGGACGACATTTCGCGCCTCGCCGCCCGAGCGCGCGCTGCGGGCGGCACCCATTTCGTGATGGAGGTATCGAGCATTGCGCTCTCGCTCGAGCGCGTGCGTGGTCTGCACTTCAAGGTCGCCGCGTTCAGCAACCTGACCCAAGATCACTTGGACTTTCACGGCTCGCTGGCGGAGTACGGGGAGACCAAAACGCGGTTGTTCACCGAGCTCGCGCCCGAGGCCTCCGTGCTCAACGTCGACGACCCGTTCGTCGCCAAAGTCGCCGCGCGCGCGACCGGCCGAGTCACGCGCGTGAGCAAACGCCCCGGCGCCGACGTATTCCCGAAGCAGGTCACCGTCGATGCGCGCGGGATCCGCGGTCTGATCCACACGCCCGCGGGGGATGTGCTGCTCGAGTCGCGCTTGGTCGGCGAGCACAATCTGGACAACCTGCTGCTCGCGCTGGGCATTTTGTGCGCTTCGGGCGTGGATCTATCGCGCGCGGTGCGGGCGCTGGGCGAGGCCCCGCAGGTCCCCGGTCGGCTCGAACGCTGTGATGAGCCGGGCGACGATTTGCTGGTGCTGGTCGACTACGCGCACACCCCGGACGCCCTCGAGCGCGTGCTGGTCGCGGTGCGCTCGCTCACGCAAAAGCGCGTGCTGTGCGTATTCGGTTGCGGTGGGGACCGCGATCCGCAGAAGCGCCCGCGCATGGGCGCCGCCGTGGGGCGCCTCGCAGACTACGCCTACCTGACCAACGATAACCCGCGTTCCGAAGATCCATCCGCGATCGCCAAAGCCGTAGAAGTCGGGTTGCGCGAGATGGACGCCAAGTACGAAGTCGAGCTGGACCGCGCGCGCGCGATCGAACGCGCGGTCAGCAAAGCCGAGGCGGGGGACGTGGTGCTGATTGCGGGCAAGGGGCACGAGCCGTACCAGCTGATCGACGGACAAACGCTGCCCTTCGACGACCGCATCGAGGCGCGCCGCGCGCTCGAAGCACGCCGCCAGCGCGGAGGCCCATGGCTAGTCTGATCCCGAGGAATCAGGCGGCTTTCTCGCTCTCCCAAGCGGCGACGATCGCTGCCGGTCGGCTCGTGGGGACGGATGCCGAGTGCGTCGGAGTGACGACGGATACGCGCGGGGAGCTGCGCGGTCAGCTGTTCGTGGCGCTCGAGGGCGAACGCTTCGACGGTCATGACTTTGTCGCGCAGGCCCTGGATCAAGGCGCCGCTGGCGTTCTGGTCGAACGCGAGCTACCCGGTCTTCGCTCTGCGGTCGTCGTGAGTTCGACGCTGAGCGCGCTCGGCGCGCTGGCTGCCGCTCATCGTCAACGTTGGGCCAAGCGCATCGTGGGCATCGCGGGCTCGGCCGGCAAGACCACGACGCGTAGCGCGATCACGGCCGTGCTCAGCGCGCTTCACCCGGGCGCCGTGCACTTCGCCGCGGGCAACCTGAACAATCTGATTGGCGTGCCGATGGTACTGCTCGGCTTGAACCCGGAGCACAGCTTCGGCGTGGTCGAGATCGGCACCAACGCGCCCGGTGAAGTGCGCGCCCTGTCCAGCATGGTGACGCCAGATTTGGCTGTGTTGACGCTGATTGGCATCGAGCACAGCGAAGGCTTGGGCGATCTGGACGGCATCGAGCGCGAAGAAGGCGAAATTTGGCGTGGCCTGGGTTCCGAAGGCTTGGCCATCGCCAATGCCGATGACGAGCGGGTGCAACGCACGTTGCAAACCGTCAGCCATGTGCGCTCGCTGAGCTACGGCTACGCTGAAGGCGCAAACTACCGCTTGCGCTCGCGAACCCCGAACGCCCTCGGCGGTTCGCTGCTCGAGATCGAACGGCGTACCGCGTTTGCTCAAGATTCGATTCGACTCGACACGGCCTTATTGGGTGAAGCGGGCGCGTACGCTACGTTGGCGGCGCTCGCGGTCGGCGAATGGCTGAGTCAAGCCGCGCTCGAACCGGCGCTGGTCTCGGCTGCGTTGGCCGCCGCGGGCGAGCCGGGTCGCTTGACGCCAATCGAGCTCGCTGATGGCATCGTGGTGCTCGACGACAGCTACAATTCGAATCCGGCGAGCGTAAAGAGCTCGCTGGCCACCGCGCGCGAAATCGCCCGCGCGCGTTCGGCCCGGCTGGTGCTCGTGATCGGCGAAATGCGCGAGCTCGGCGCGCTCGCCGCCGAGCAACACGCCGAGGTTGGCCGTTGGCTGGCCGAGAGCGGCGCGGCGCTCTTGGTCGCCGTCATGGGCGAAGCCGAACGCTTCGTCGCCCCCGCCCGAAGTGCTGGAATTGATGCGAGTTTCGCGGAAAATTCCGAGCAGGCCTTAGAGCTTTTGCTGGCCCGCCTCACCCCTAAGGATGTCGTTTTGGTCAAAGCATCGCGTGGCGTGCGCGCCGAACGCTTGGTGCGCGGCCTGTGCGATGCCAAAGGGCATGCGGCATGATTTACGAGTTCTTCTATCCCTGGAGCCACAAGTACGACTGGGCGAGTGCGTTCAACGTGCTCCGCTACACGCCCTTCCGCGCGATCATGGCCACGATCACGGCCATGCTGATGTCGTTCTTCGTGGCCCCCTGGTTCATTCAGAAGCTGCGTGGCAAGCAAATCAGCCAGATCATTCGCGAAGAGGGGCCGGCCTCGCACTACGCGAAGCGCGGCACGCCGACCATGGGTGGCGCGCTGATTTTGCTCTCGGTGCTGGTGCCGACCGTGCTCTGGGCAGATGTGCGGAACATCTTCGTCGTGGCCACCACCGCCGTCACCGCAGGCTACGGTGCAGTCGGCTTCCTGGACGACCGGATGAAGATCCAGGGCAGCAACACGCGCGGTTTGCCGGGGCGCTACAAGCTGCTGGCGCAGATCGTGATTGGCGGCTTTGCGCTCTCGTACGTGTTCTTGAATACGCCGGAGATGCCGGCGGGCTGGCTCGCCCTGCGCACGCGGCTCGCAATTCCGTTCCTCGCCTTCCACAAGTACCCGATTTCGCTGCCGCTGCCGCTGTACCTGTTTTTCGCCTTGTTCGTAGTGGTGGCGATGAGCAACGCGGTCAACCTGACCGACGGCCTGGACGGCCTCGCCATCGGTCCGGTGATGATCAACGCGGGCGCGTACATGGTCTGGGCGTATGTCGCTGGTGCCATCCTCTTCGGCCGTCCCATCGCAGGCTACCTAGACATCGCGGGCATCGCCGAGATGTCAGAATTGGCGGTGTACGCAGCCGCGATGATCGGGGCAGGCATCGGCTTCCTTTGGTACAACACGTACCCCGCTCAAGTGTTCATGGGTGACGTCGGCTCGCTCGCGCTGGGCGGCGGCTTGGGCATGCTCGCCGTCTTGACCAAGACCGAGCTCTTGAGCCTGGTGCTGGGCGGCGTGTTCGTGATCGAGGCGGCCAGCGTGGTCACGCAGGTCACCTCCTATAAGCTCTTCGGTAAGCGCGTGTTCTTGATGGCGCCGATCCACCACCACTTCGAAAAGAAGGGTTGGCCGGAGCCGCGCATCATCGTTCGTTTTTGGATCATCTCGGTCTTGTTGGCTCTGGTTGCGCTCTCTTCGCTGAAGCTACGCTGATGGAATTAGCCGGAAAACGTGTGGTCGTAGTCGGCCTGGGCAAGAGCGGCATCGCTGCGGCGAAGCTCTGCCTGGCGCGCGGCGCGCACGTGATCGGCACCGACAGCGCCGCTCCGGAGAAGATCTCGGCCGAAGCCCGCGCGCTGGGCATCGAGCTCGTGCTCGGCGGCCATGCAGGCGCCAAGTTCGAAACCGCCGGCTTGATCGTGGTCTCGCCCGGTGTGCCACCGTTGCCCGAGTTGACGCGCGCCGAGCTGGCAGGCGTGGAAGTGATCGGGGAGTTGGAGCTCGCTTCTCGCTTCATCGATGCGCCGCTCGTGGCCATCGGCGGCACCAACGGCAAGAGCACGACCACCACCCTCGTGGGTGATATGTTCGCGGCCGCGGGCCTCAAGACCTTCGTCGGGGGCAACTTGGGCATCCCCAGCACCGAAGCCGCCAACGATCGCTACGACGTGGTGGTGTTCGAGGTTTCCAGCTTCCAGCTCGAGCGCGTGCCGAGCTTCAAGCCGCGCGTCAGCGTATTGCTCAACATCACCGAAGATCACCTCGACCGTTACCCCAGCTTTTGGGCTTATGCGGAAGCCAAGGGCAACGCATTCGCCTCGCAAAATGGCGATGACTTCGCGATTGTGCCCGAAGGTGACGAAGATTGCCGGCGGCAAGCCAAGCGCGGCAAGGCCACCTTGCTCAGCTTCGGCAGCTACGGGGACTACGTGGTCTCGGGTCGCAGCGTGACCGAAACCCGCTCCGGTGAAGTGTTCGATTTGGAGACCAGCGCGCTTCACGGCCGCCACAATTTGGACAACGCCGCCGCCGCGATCGCGGCCGCGCGTGCGCTCGATCTGAGCCCGAGCGCGATCCGCACGGCTCTGGCTGCGTTTCGCCCCTTGCCGCACCGCATGGCGCGCGTGGCAACCGTCCGCGGCATCAACTTCTACGACGATTCCAAGGGTACCAACGTAGGCGCCTCGGTCACGGCCCTGCGCGGCTTGGCCGAAGCGCGCGGTGTACTGATCGCGGGCGGCCGCGACAAGCAAGGCACGTACGAGCCGCTGGTCGCTGCGCTCGAAGCCAAGGGCCGCGCCGTGGTCGTGATCGGCGAGGCCGCGGAGCTGATCGCGGACGCGGTCGGCTCGCGCGTTCCGGTAATTCGTGCGCGAACCATGGAAGAAGCCGTGGATCTGGCTTTTTCCGCGGCGCAGCCGGGCGACGCGGTGCTGCTCAGCCCGGCCTGCTCCAGCTTCGACATGTTCAAGAGCTACGCCGATCGCGGTGATCGCTTCGTGTCTGCCGTGCAACGCCTGGCCCAGAGCCAAGAGCCGGGGAGTGTCAGCCCATGATTGCGCTCAAGAATCTGCTCAGCCGTGCCCCCGATCGCGGTCCGGTCGACGTCGTGCTGGCCGCCTTGGCGGTGGCGTTGCTCGGCTTCGGCGTGGTCATGGTCTACAGCGCGAGCGTGATCGAAGCCACGGTCGTGTTCCGTGACTCGCAGTACTTCTTGAAGCGTCAAGGCTTCTACGCGATCGGCGCGCTGATTCTGATTTTCGGTATCTCGCGCATCGATTATCGCAAGCTGCGCCCGCTCACGTACCCGATCATCGGCGCGGTCACGGTGATGATGATCTTGAGCGTGATCGGCTTTGGCCACAGCGGTGGCGGCGCGGCGCGCTGGCTCTCGGTCGGCCCCGTGCACATTCAGCCGTCCGAGACCGCCAAGCTCGGCTTGGTGCTGTGGCTCGCGTATTCGCTGGAAAAGAAGCGCGAACGGGTCAAATCCTTCTCCATCGGCATGCTGCCGCATTTGCTGATGTCCGGCTTCTTGATGGTGCTCTGCCTCAAGCAACCGGACTTCGGCGGCGCTTCCGTGCTCTTGCTGTTGACCTTCACGCTCTTGTTCGTGGCCGGCGCGCGGCTCGGTTACTTGCTCGGGTTGGCCATGCTCGGCTCGGTGTTCGCGGTCTGGGCCGTGCGCTTCACGTCCTATCGCTGGGAGCGCATGGTGGCCTGGTTCAACATGAGCGAGCATCGCCAAGACCTCGCCTACCAGCCGTTCCAATCCGTGATGAGCTTCGGCTCCGGCAAATTGTTCGGCATGGGTCTCGGCAAGGGCCTGCAGGTCTTGTACCTGCCGGAAGCACACACCGACTTCATCTCCGCCATCATCGGCGAAGAGCTCGGGTTCATCGGCATCTTGGCCCTGTGCACGGTGTACCTGGTGATCGTCGCGCGCGGCGTGCGCACGGCCCTCGCGGCGGAAGACGAATACGGCTCGTACATCGCGTTCGGCATCTCGGTTCTGTTCGGCGTGCAAGCGTTGATCAATTTGGCGGTCGCCATGAGCGTGCTGCCGACCAAAGGCTTGACCTTGCCGTTCGTCAGCTTCGGCGGCTCATCGCTCTTGGTGTGCGCCGCCGCGATGGGCATTTTGCTCAGCATTTCGCGCAAAAATGGCTCGGGAAATGCGCGCGTGGCGTCCATGGGCGGCGGCTCGGGGCCGAGTCCCGAAGCCAGCGCCATGCTCGTCACCGAAGCCACGTTCGCCCCCGACGCGCCGGCGCGCCGCACGCCCGAGAAGCGCAAGTCACGCTTGCCCGTCGTGCCCAAGGAAGCGCTATGACGGCTGCCGGCGCTCAGGGAGCCCCTGTGACCACGGAAAATGGAGTTCGAATTCGAACTCTACTTTTCGCCGGCGGCGGGACCGGCGGCCACGTTTACCCGATGATCGCGGTGGCCGATGCGGTGCGGGCACTGGCGCCCGAGCTGCGCCTGGTCTTCGTCGGTACGGAGCGCGGCATGGAAACGCGGATCGTGCCCGAGCGCGGCTACGAGCTCGAGTTACTGCGCGTGTTGCCCATTCGTGGTGGGGGAGTGAGTGGGGCCTTACGCGGTATCGCGCGCGCGGCCAGCTCGGTACCCGAAGCGCGCGCGTTGATCAAACGGCTGACGCCGAGCGCGGTGTTCTCGATTGGTGGCTACGCGGCGGGCCCGGTGTCGCTCGCCGCGCGCTCACTGGGCGTGCCGGTCGCGCTGATGGAGCCGAACAGCGTGATTGGTCTGGCCAATCGCCTGATCGCGCCGCTCGTGCAGCGCGCGTACACCGCATTTCCGGAGAGCGAGAAGCACTTCAAGCGCGCGGTCGTGCTGCGCTCGGGCGTGCCGATCCGCGCGGGTTTTGCCCCCATTCCGTACGAGCCGCGGCTGAGCGCCCTGCGCATCTTGGTGCTCGGTGGCAGCCAAGGCGCAAAGTCTTTGAACGAGGCCGTACCGCACGCGCTCGCCGAAGCCGCTCCGAACGTGGTCGTGACGCATCAATGCGGCGCCGCGCACGAAGCGGCTGCGCGCAGCTTGTATGCGCAACTAGGTCTTGCCGAACGCGTCGAGGTCGTGCCATTCATCACCGACATGCCGGCCGCGTTGGCCGCCGCCGATCTCGTGATCGGTCGCTCGGGTGCGGGCGCGGTGAGTGAGATCTGCGCCGTGGGTCGACCGAGTGTGCTGATTCCGTATCCCTTCGCCTCCGGCGACCATCAACGCGTGAACGCCGAATCCCTCGTGCGGGCCGAAGCCGCCCTCTGCCTGCCCATCGCCGAAGTCTCGCCCGCGCGCATCGCCGCTGAAATCACCGCGCTTTTGAACGATCCTTCGCGTCTGATCCGGATGGCCGCGCGCGCCGCCGCCCTCGGTCGGCCCGAGGCCGCCCACGCCATCGCCGTGGATCTTTTGGGGTTAGCGGGCGTGGCGAGCTCTGAGCGTCGCGTAGCTCAGAGCCCGGCTCGCGATGGGTCGAGCACGCCCCCCCCAACGTCCTCCTCTGCTCCAGCATCCAGCCGCTCTCCGCTCTCGTTTCGGGAGGCCGTCTGATGTTCCGCGGTCGCGTTCGCCACGTGCACTTCATCGGCGTGGGTGGCATCGGCATGAGCGGCCTGGCCGAGATCCTGCGCACGCTGGAGTTCGACGTGTCCGGTTCGGATTTGCGTGCGGGCGAGAACACCAAAAATCTGGAACGTCTGGGCGTGCGGATCGACATCGGCCACCGCGCCGACAACGTGCACGGCGCGGACGTGATCGTGTACTCGAGCGCAATCGACGATGAGAATCCGGAAGTGCGCGAGGCGCGCCTGCTCGGTATTCCCTTGATCCAGCGCGCAGAGATGCTGGCGGAGCTGATGCGTGTGAAGTACGGCATCGCCATCGCCGGCTCGCACGGCAAGACCACGACCACCTCGCTCGTGGCCACGGTGCTTCGTGCGGCCGGGCTCGACCCGACCGTGGTGGTCGGCGGGCGCATGTCCTCCCTGGGCAGCAATGCGAGGCTGGGCGAGGGCAACATGCTGGTCGCGGAAGCCGACGAGAGTGATGGCTCGTTCTTGCGTTTGACCCCAACCATCGCGGTCGTGACCAATATCGACCCCGAGCACCTCGATTTCTACAAGACGCACGACATCCTCAAAGACGCCTTCGTGCAGTTCATCGAGAAGGTGCCGTTTTACGGCTTGGCCGTGCTGTGCTTGGACCACCCGCACGTGCAAGATCTGTTGCCGCGCATCCAACGCCGTCACGTCACCTATGGCCTCAGCCCGCAAGCCACGTATCACGCGCGCGGGCTGACTTTTAACGGGCTTTCCACCAGTTTCGTGGCCTTCAACCGCGACAAGTCACTCGGTCAATTCACGGTACGCATGCCCGGGCAGCACAACGTGCTCAATACGCTGGCCGTGATCGCGGTGGCCGACGAGCTCGAAGTCCCGCTCGACGTAGTGAAAGACGCCTTGAGCACCTTCCACGGCGTGGCCCGCCGCTTCACCGTGGTCGACGAAGTCGACGGCGTGGCGTTGGTCGATGACTACGGCCATCACCCGGCGGAAGTAGAGGCCACGCTCAACGCCGCGCGCCGCGCGTACGAAGGCCGGATCCTGGTCGCATTTCAGCCTCACCGTTACTCGCGCACCGAGAACCTGTTCGACGAGTTCACGCGCGCCTTCAACAACGCCGATCAGCTGTTTTTGACCGATATTTACGCGGCGGGGGAGAAGCCGATCCCGGGCATCACCTCCCAGCACCTGGCCGATGCCATCGCTCAACATGGCCATCACAGCGTGAAGTACGCCCCCGATCGCACTGCCATGTGCGCAGAGTTGGCCCGTGCGGCTCGGCCAGGTGATGTAGTGATTGCGCTCGGCGCGGGCGACATCAACAAAATCCTGAGCGTCGTAGGCAGCGGCCTCAGGGCTCGCGCAGCGGGTGGGAGCCAACTATGAATCGCCGAGAGCAACGCACGCACGGCGGCCACGTGGTCGCGCCGGACGAAGGCTTCGCTTCCGGTGAAAGCCCCTTGCCCGGTGCGGTTCAGGCCAAGGGCGTGCACACCCGCGGCTCCGAGCCGGAAATGACCGGAGTTCGCTCGGCGGCGCGGCTGCTCTGGTCCGCGCTGAAACTGGCATCGGGCTTGGCGGTGGTGGTCGGCGCATCACTGGCCGTGGCATGGAGCGCGCACCACTATGCCCTGACCAGCCCGCGCTTTTCGATCCACACGGTCGACCTCGTGGGCGCCAAGCGCGTCACGCTCGAGCAGCTCAAAACCGATGCCGGCGTCAGCGTGGGGCAGAACATCTTCGCCGTCGATACCGAGAGCGCCGAGCGCAAGTTGCTCGAAAATCCCTGGATTTCCGAGGTCAAAATGACCCGCCGGCTGCCCAACACGCTGCGCGTCGAGCTCACCGAGCGCGAAGCCAGCGCGGTCGTGGCCCTGGGCGAGCGCCTGTACCTGGTCACGCATGAAGGCGTGCCTTTCAAGGAGATCCAGGCCGGCGATCCGTTCGACATGCCCCTGATCACCGGCGCCTCACCGGAGAACCTGCAGCGCGACCGGAAGCGCGAAATCGAACGCATCCAGGTCGGCTTGGAGGTCCTGCGCCAGTTCGAGCGCGTGCCTTTGAGCCGGGTTTATCCCGCAGAAGAGGTGCATTTGGCCGACGCGGGCGACGTCACCCTGACCTGCGGCAAAGACGGCGTCGCGCTCGAGCTGGGCACCGGCCCGTGGCGCAAGAAGCTCTTGATGGCCGAAGAAGTCGTGGGCGAATTGCGCAAAAAAGGCCGCACTCCGGGGATCGTCTTCCTCGACAACCAGGCGCACCCCGAGCGCGTCGTCGTGAGGATGCGATGAACCCCCATTTTTCGCGGCCTGCTACTTCGGGCACGAACGACCCACAAAAGAGCGGAAACCACCCGCCAAAATTTGGCCCCAGGCAACCCAGCATGGCAGCGTCGGCCGAGTCTCGACCTCGCAATCCCGACTGCAAACGGAGCCGCTGAACGATCATGAAATCCTCCCTCACTTCCAGCGAGATCGTCGTCGGACTCGATCTCGGCACCACGAAAGTTTCGGCCGTGGTGGGCGAAGTCGATGCCGATGGCATCACCATCCTCGGCGTGGGTAACGTGCCCTGCCGCGGCTTGCGCAAGGGCGTCGTCAGCAACATCGAATGGACCGTCCGCTCCATCCGCGAAGCCATCGAAGCCGCGCAGACCATGGCCGGCGTCGAAATCAAAACCGTGTACGCGGGCGTCGCGGGCAGCCACATCAAGAGTCACGTCTCGGACGGTGTGTGCGCGATCAGCGGCCGTGAAGTCACGCGCCAAGATCTGGACCGGGTGCTGGAAGGCGCGCGCGCCATCCCGGTCGACGCCGACCGCATGATCTTGCACGCCCTGCCGCGCGAATATGCGGTCGACAATCAAGACGGCATTCGCGATCCGATCGGCATGAGCGGCGTGCGCCTGCAGGTGCGCGTGAACTTGGTCACGGCGGCCACCTCCTGCGTGCAAAACGTGATCCGCTGCGTCGAACGCTGCAACCTGAACGTCGCTGACGTCGTCCTCGAGCCCTTGGCGAGCTCCGACGCGGTGCTCTCCGAAGACGAAAAAGAGATCGGCGTCGCGGTCATCGACATCGGCGGTGGCACCACGGATCTGCTGCTCTATGTCGACGGCGGCATCGCTCACACCAGCGTTTTGCCCGCGGGCGGCAACAATATCACCAGTGACGTGGCCGCTGGCCTGCGCACGCCCATGGCCGAAGCCGAGCGTTTGAAGCGCAATTACGGCTGCGCGCTCGGCCGCATGATCTCCGACGACGAAGAAATCGAAGTGCCGGGCGTCGGTGGCCACGCCCCGCGCCGCGTCGCGCGCCGCTTGCTGAGCGACATCATCGAGCCCCGCGTCGAAGAGATCTTCAGCGAAGCCCGCCGCCGCATCGAAGAGACCGGGCTGCTCGAGCAACTCTGCTCCGGCTGCGTGCTCACGGGCGGAGCCGCGCTCATGGAGGGCATGGTCGAATGCGCCGAGGAGATCCTCGGTATGCCCGTGCGCCTCGGCTTCCCGGTTGGCGTCAAAGGCATCGTGCAGCTCGTGCAAGGTCCGCAATACGCCACCGGCGTGGGCCTCGTGCGCTACGGCGCAACGCAGCTCGCCGATGCACAGCCCCGCGGTCTACGCGCGAGCGACGAAGATCGCCGAGTGGAAGCGGCCGCCGCCGCCGACCCGACCGGCCAGAAAAATGGATTTTGGAATTGGTTCCGCGCGGCTTTCTGAGCCGCCCGCACCGACTCTGATTGCTTAACGTAGTTACGATACCCAGCAGCAAACGACACACTTTCTAGAGCGACGACACGAGTCCAGTCTCGATCACCCGCGAGGGCGAAAGAGCAAGGGAAGGCAGGCCCGGATTCATGACGACGCGCCACAGTTACCAATCCGGGAGATGGGACGATGAGTTTTTCCATTGAGTTCGCCGACGAAACGCGTGCTTACCAAGCGCGCATCAAAGTCATCGGTGTCGGCGGTTCGGGCGGCAACGCCATCAACACGATGATCCACTTCGGCCTCGAAGGCGTCGAGTTCATCACCGTGAACACCGACGCGCAGGCCCTAAATTCGAATTCAGCCGCCGAAAAGATCGCGATCGGTCAAAACGTGACCCGCGGCCTCGGCGCGGGTGCGGATCCCGAGCGCGGCCGCAAAGCCGCCCTGGAAGACGTGCAACGCCTCAAGGACATCGTCCAAGGCGCCGACATGGTGTTCGTCACAGCCGGCATGGGCGGCGGCACGGGCACTGGTGCAGCCCCCGTGATCGCTCAGCTCGCTCGCGAAGCCGGCGCTTTGACGGTTGGCGTCGTGACCAAACCGTTCGGCTTCGAAGGTCGCCAGCGTTCGCGTCGCGCAGAAGCCGGCTTGGCCGCCCTCAGCGAGCACGTCGACACGCTGATCACCATCCCGAACGAGAAGCTGATGACGCTCGCGGACGACGACCTGACGTTCGTCGAAGCCTTCCGCAAAGCCGACGAAGTGCTGTTCCAAGCGGTTCGCGGCATCTCTGACCTGATCACGCTCGACGGCATCGTGAACGTCGACTTCGCGGACGTCCGCACCGTCATGGCCGGCATGGGCCGCGCTCTGATGGGCACGGGCTGCGCGAAGGGCGAGGGACGCGCGCGTCTGGCCGCCGAGCAAGCCGTACAATCGCCGCTGCTCGACAACATCTCGGTGCACGGCGCGACTGGCGTTTTGATCAACGTCGTCGGCGGCCCGGACATGAAGATGAAAGAAATCCAAGAAGCGGCTTCGCTCATCCAAGAGCAAGCGCACGAGGACGCGAACATCATCTTCGGTGCCAGCATCGACGAAAACATGGCCGACACCCTCAAAGTGACGGTCATCGCCACCGGCTTCCAACACGCGAACGAAGAGATGCCGGTCGAGGTCGCTCGCCGCGCGACCGTGGTTCAGCCGCGCGACACCGTGATCCCCGCTCCGCGCGCTTCGCAAGTTCCGCGCACCGAAGTTCCGGTGCCCGCGTACTCGACGCGTCGCCCCCAAGCCCCGGGGATCGCGACCACCGCCGGCGCGGCGCGTGAAGCACAGATGTCGCTGCCCGTGCGCGAGCGCATCACGTTCCCGTCCGCGAGCATGGAATCGGATTGGGACGTGCCCGCGTTCCAACGCCGCGCGGGCGGCTGATTCGGAGCCGCGTTTCGATTCGTAAGATCTTGGTGTAGCGGCGCGTTCCTCCCACGCATCGCTATACCGCTGTCTGGGTATGTTGAAGGCCCTGGGTCCCAATGCGGGGCTTGGGGCTTTCGTTTTTGGGACGTATTTGACGGGGATCAGTGACCTGAGTTTTCCTAAAGCCAAGGTCGCAAGTTCGATTCTTGCCGGGGGCGCTGCCTTCAAACACAGAGAAACAACTAGAAAAACGGCTGTGACCGTTGCAGTTGCGGCACGAAGGCGGCGCTCATGGATAGGACGGAACGCGACGCGATTGGACGCTCTGGGACGTGGGCCGGGGCAATGGGTGGGCAACGGGATAGCGGGCCCTCAGAGCGACCGAGCCGCGTAGCTCGAGAAGGCGACACCCCGCGTCGCGCCGCGGCCGCAATCGTGAGCCCTGACTGCGCGAGCCGAACAAAGTCGTATCGATCCCGCGCTAAGTCGCGTCGTATGCTGAAAGCGGAATGCCATACGTTGAGTGTGTCGTAACGTTCATAGACATCTTAGGTTTTGGCGAGATGGTTAGGGCCGATTCCACCGGAGAGGCCGTCCTTCGCGCTGTATCGAGATTTCGCATGTACGGGACGGAGGACCTTGATGGTCGACGCCAGTCACTGAAGGGCGCCGCGATTCAGTTCTCTGACTGCATCGTGCGTTGCACGCCGCTGCGGACGGAGCGTGAGGGAACACTATCCGACGATCTCGCTGAGGAAATCGAGGATCTCACTTACCTACAGGGCGAACTTGCTGCAGAAGGGATACTTCTTCGCGGTGGCGTTGCGATTGGCCATGCACACGTCGACGTTGGCGGTGTGTTTGGGCCCGCAATGATCGAGGCGTACCGCCTTGAAAGCGAGCATGCAGTGCACCCTCGGATCGTGTTGCATCCGGACATCATGAAGCGCTGTGGCTCCGTCGGCGACACTGGCGCAGGCGTCTACGCTGATGACCAAGTCATGCTCACGCGAGCGGCAGACGACGGATTGCATTTTGTTGACTATCTTCGCAATTTCCCACGGGAGGTGCACACAGCGAGCTCACCGTGGCGAGAGGAGATTGCCCGAGGCTATATGATTCCGCGCAAGAGGCTGATTGAGCGAGAGCTCGCGCGACACCCGGCGCTGAGCACAATCCGGACCAAGTACGCCTGGTTGGCTGGCTATCACAATGACGTCGCGATGGACATCCTGGGAGGCCAAGCGGATGATGTCCTTGTCGCGCTGTGAAGCTTCCTTACGTCGCGGCCCGTGGCGTGTAGCGCCGCACTTTAGCCCTAAGATAGGCGTGTGATGAAGACGGAGAAGCTGTCGACGATTGTTGACTCGCTTGAGCGAGCAGCGGCGACGCGGTCGTTTAGCTCGGCGGAACCGTGGAACTACGGCTGGTCGGTGCAAGGCTATCGAGACTCGCCGCAGGCCGCGATGACGCATGATGCGCACCGAGCTGTGTCGCTCGACCGTTCAGGCGTCGCGGCCTTCGAACAAGCTACTAACTCGCTGCTACGTCTTCCAGATATTGTTGCCTGCTACGATGGCGAGGAATTCTGGGGCATCATGGCGTCGCTGGTTGGATCGCTTCCTATCGGCGATATGCGGGGCGAGATCGAACGCCGCGTCACTCGCTTAGTGAGCCCGCCCAATTCGTTGGCCGTTCTTCCTCTCGCTAACATCGCTCCCTTCGCCACGCCAATACGTTTGGGGCCGGTCACTGTTGGCCCGTTCGACGTCTCCATGGCGGGTCGGCTCGAGGCAACCGGCAAGGCCACCAACAAGAATCCCTGGTGGGCTACCGCAACCTCGGAGAACGAGCTGACTACCGTGGTGGCGTACGAGTCACGCGCCCAATCACGCCTCGCGCTCCGAGAAGCTGAACAGGCCTTCGATGACGTAGTCGCGATCGCGCTTGCACTGGAACCCGACCTAGACGCGATGTCGCTCTTCTCTCTTCGAGGTGACGCGCACCGGCCTGGGACGCGAGGAATTGCCATTGATCGGGCGGCGCTGTCACGCATGGCAAAGAGCGTCCCAGAGATTCGAAGGGAGCTAGGGGCGGATGGAATTGTGTTAGCAGCGTCTTCGGCGCGGTTGTGATTCTTCGCTGGAATGGAGAGGATCCGTTTCCATTGGATGCATTGTTACGCACCGATGCACGCCGTGATACCGCACGGAATCTTCTCACCAGCTCCAATGCCGTAAGTCGACGACTCCGCGTCGCTGCCCGCTGGCATGCAAAGGCTCATTGGGCATCAGATGTCGATGATGCTGTGCTCGCACTCGGAATCTGTTTCGACGCCATGCTCAGCGAGCAAGGCCCAAGCCCTGGCCGCGCGCTCGCCGATCGATATGCTTTTCTCGCCGCTGACCCCGCGCTGCGACCGGGGCGCTATCGCGAATTTCAATCGGAGTTCTATCCAGCGCGGAGTTCCGTTGCACACGGAGCTCGTCACGGCGCGGTGGGTCGCGAATTTGTGCGCAGGTTTTCGAGGGAGGCTCGCTGGACCTTCGCCCGAATTTTGGAGCTGTCAGGCCAGAACAACGTAAGCGCTGCGCGGAACCCATCTTTATGGCCGCGCGGCCGCCATTCAGGCGCTCAGGCGGCTGGAATCGTGAACGAGCAGAGTGGGGCGTTCAGTTCTTCTGGATCGAGCTTGGCGCGGGTGGCG
>Ga0247778_1000920_pt1 | contig 19898 bp, 13 predicted proteins | sample UWRJL049202B5_FD_179939 | JGI IMG/M metagenome (GOLD analysis project Ga0247778, IMG submission 179939) | Plant litter microbial communities from Arlington Agricultural Research Station in Wisconsin, United States - UWRJ-L049-202B-5 | ecosystem: Environmental > Terrestrial > Plant litter >... | reverse complement strand
ATAATTGATAATAAAATTTATTATAAAATATTTAATAATTAATAAAAATATTTTTTTATTATAATTTTATATAAAAATAATAAATAAAAAAAATTTTAATTTTAATTATAATTAATAAATTAATCGATAAATTTTTATTTTATAAAAAAAAAAAAATTTATTTGATATTAAATTATATAAAATTATAAAATATTAATTATTTATCAATTTTCTCAAATTTATTTAATTTAAATTAAAAAATTTATTTAAAATAAATTTTTTTTTAAATATTGTTATTTTTTAATTAATTTTTATTTATTATTATTATTTTTTGTCTATTTTTGTTAATATTTTTTTTAATAAATTCGAGAAAATCTTCTTCAATAATATAAATAATATAATTTCTATAAAAAGAATTATTTATAAAATAATTGGGCTAATTATAAAAATAATAAATAATTTAATTAATTAAAATAAATAATTAATATTAAAAAAATTGGGAATTTTTAATAAAAATTGATTTATATAAAAGATCGAAATTAATATATTAAGTAATTAATATTTTATATATAAATAATATTAATATAAAAAAATTGATTTTTGAAACAAAAGAATATATTCAGACAATATTAAAAATAAATTAAAAAAATTGAATTATTATAAAAATTTAGCAATATTTAATTTTTTAAATTTTTAAAAAATTATTTTAGAATTTAATAATAAATTTTATTTAAATAATAATTTCGAAATTATTTTGAATATATTATTATTAATTAATAAAAAAATTTTTGAAATTATTTTTTATTTTATTTTAAATTTTTTTGGACCAATTTTTTTTTAATATTTAAACTTTAAAAATTTTAAATTAGAATTTAATAATAAAATTTTGAAAAAAAAATATTTTTTTTTTATTATAATTAAGATTTTTGAAATTTTTTTTATATTTTTTGAATTTAAAAAAATTTTATATAAAATTTTCGATATTTTTTATTAATTTTTTTATTATATTATTATTTTAAAATTTTTTTATTTTATTATTAATTAAATATTTATTAATTTTATTAATAATAATTTATTTAATAAAATATTAATAATATTATTTAATAAAATAATAATCGATATTAAAAATAAAATTTTTTTTTATTTAAATTTTTCAAAATTTAAATAAAAAATTTATAATATTATTATTAAGAAATTGAGATATAATAATTTTTTTAAAATATTAAAAGATTTTATTAATTTTTAGATAATTTTATATATTTTATATAATTAAAAAAAAAATTATTATTTAATATATAATATTTTAATTTTTATTAAAAAATTTATATAAAATATAAATTTTAGATTTTTTTAAACTAGTTTGAAAAAATCAATTAAATTTTCGGAAATAAAATTAATAAAAATATTATATATATTTTAATATAATAAAAATAAAATTTTTAATGTAGAATTAATTAAAAATATTAAAATTTTATATTTTAAATTATTTTTAATATTTTATATAATTTTTTTTAAAGATTATTCGATAATTAAATTCGAGAATTGGATAATATAAAAAATTAAATCTATTTAATAATCTAAATTTATATTTTATAATAATTTTTATAAAATTTTTCGGGATTTTTTAGTTTTATATTTTTAAAAAAAATTATAAAAATTTTAAAAATTTTTGGGATTTGTTTATAAATAAAATTATTTTAATTTATTATATAGATTATTAATAAAAAATAAAATTTAAAATATTATAAATTATTATAAATTAAAAAATTATCAAAATCTAAAAAAAAAATAAAAATATTATTTTTGTCGATAATTAAAATATTTTATATCTCAAAAAATTTATTAGAATAAAATATTCCAATTTAGATATATTATTATAATTTTCGAGATTGTTTTTTTTTCTTACTATTACAATTATATTAGTAATTTTATATAAAAATTATAAAATATTTATTATCGAAAAAAATAATTTTTTAAAAAATTTGATTGTTATTTAATATTTTATAATTTTTTATTATAAAAATAAATAATTTCAAAAAATAATTAAAATCTTTTGAAATAAATATTATTCTATAAAATATTAAAATATTTTTTTAGATATAATTATAATAATTTTTAAATAATATAAATATAATAAATTATAAAATTAAAATATTCGATATTTTTTAAAATTTAAAAATGAAAAATTAAGAAAAAAAAAAGAAGTGAAACTAATATACAGGTGACGGTCGGGCGTCACATGATTTATCATGTGACCATGACGTTCCAAGAACCGAACCGTCACATTGTATTGAATTTTTTTTTAAAAAATTTATATACAAATATATATAATATTATTAAATGTATTATATATATAAAATAACTATATTAATATAATCAAAAATATAAAATTATTAATATTTATTATCGGTTATATACTAATAGAAAATCGATCGTATAAGATTTTATATTTTTGTATCTAAATTTAATGTAGATAAATATTTATTAATTTTATTAATCTGGTCAAATTCTCGGTTAATTTTAATAAAATCGATAACTCTACTAAATTTTTATCCTTGTTGGGATTAATACGATTCGTGTAAGATTCTCGGCTAATCCCACGAATCATACTAATCCGATACTTTGTGGAGGTGCTGATGTAAGTAGAATTATACAAACCTGCAAATAGAAGGTAAACCAAAGATCAGTGGGAGCCTGAGGGTTTTATATAATCCATACCAAAACGTCGATAGGCTCCAGATCCAATCTTATGTTTTGTCCTTCCAAGGTTTGGGACCTATCATCGGGCTAGAATTGAAGGTTCTTTTAATTGCTTCCCATCGTCTGCCATTATCTCACCGCCATCGCAAAGGTCCCTTATATTCAGGAATGTTGAATTATCGGAACTACGTTCCGCGACTTTATTAAAGATACTTCGAAAATACTTCCCCAAATCCAAGATTATATATCTGCAGGAATATCAAGCTCTCGGAACTGCTCCAGGACTCTATCACTTCTGTAATACCATTCTCAAAGGTCACCTAGATAGTTTCTTCGTACTCAACGCATATGTCTGCTGGTCATTCTTGCTCAATATTTCTGTATTTTATAGATTTTATTTGTTAGATTACCTGTAGAAAGCGCTAGGGGTGTCTATTAAGGTCAAATCTATATAAATCTATACCTAAATTCGCTAATACAAGTATTGCCTGACTGGGGGTTCCTTCATTTCGTTCTGTATTTATATTCCGTTTCTAAAGTGTCTCTCAGCTGTACTTCCTGTATAAAGAACGACATTACGAGACCTAAGATTGCAACACCCGTGCCAACTTCCCATACCAACTTCAAACTCCAGACAAATACATTGATGACTTCAATCCGCACGTCTGCACTTAACGAGGAGATAAAGAGCTTAGTAGCAAACTCATACGCCCCACTCTCCCGAAATTCCTCATGTACGGCTGCATCGCTAATGTGATATAGCAAGGTCTGGAACCTATTTTCGAAAATAGTCGACGGTATAGAAACTCCCCATACGAATCCAAGGCTTTGAACAAATCCCCACATTGCTGTCGCTGTTGCAACGTCAGATTCGGGAAGTGGAGCTTGGATCGCGGGCAGCAAGGCTGTCAAAACAATGCCAGCTCCCATAGCGAGGAGGATTTGGAGGAGCACCCAAGTCGCTGTCGCCGAGTTCTGGTTCATGGTGCAAAAACATCCAAGAGCAATAGCAGTAAGAGCAAATCCAATAACTTGATTTAGCCGATAATGCCCGGTACGAGCAATGATGAATCCGCCCAGAATGCCGAAGGGAACCATTGGGATAGCTCCTGCAAGTGTATTGATACCTGACTGTTGCGGAGAAGCCTGTAGGACTGCCTGAAAAAACACGGGAATGAAGTAGCTGGCCCAGTACAAAAGACAACCATGCAGGAAAGTGAGAAAGAATGCTAATGCTGATGTCCGTTGCGAAAATAGGCGGGGAGCTGAGAGCGGATTTTTACAAAAGGATGACCCTTCGAAAACGATAAATAGTGGAAAAGTCAAGGTGCCCACTATAAGAGGGACCAGCGTCTGCCATGATCGCCAATCAATGCGAGGGCCAGTCGAGCCCGTTCCGGCCAACGCAATCAGAATCGAAGTAACTGCGCCCATCAACATGAAGTTACCCAGATAATCAATTCGCGCGAGCTGTTTCCATATTGAGCTCTCACGGTTAGAAGCAGGCATGCTATGTCTCACAAATAACATAGCCAAGCCCAAACCTAGCCCGGCGATCGGGAGGTTAAGCCAAAACACCCATCGCCACCCAAGATGGCTGACCATCACGCCCCCCACAACAGGTCCGATGAATGTCCCTATCGCAAAAGCCCCATACACGATGCCCGTGTATTTCTGCCTCTCTCTCAACGGCACCATATCAGACACCACCATGGCCGGTAGAATGCTCAAGCCCCCTCCACCGAGCCCCTGGACCGCTCTCCCCACAATCAGCATCCCAACATAGTTCGCTCCACCACAAATACCGCTACCTAGCATGAACAGCACGATCGCGACAAGAAGAGTCTTCTTGCGTCCAAAAATGTCAGCTGCTTGCCCGTATAATGGTTGGATGGCGGTAAATGTAAGGGTATATCCGTTGATGATCCAGACGAATAATGAGGACGAGTGAAGGTCGGCGGCAATGGTGGGAAGGGCGATCGAAAGTATCGTGGAGTCGAGGGCGCAGAGAATCGAGGTTAGACAGAGACCGGGGAAGACGGCCCAGAAGCGCCAACCGGATTGAAAAGGTACGTCATTGGCTTCAGTAAACTGCGTTTCAGATGGTTGATTCTCAGGAGAAACTTCTTTGGTGGCCATTCTGGGTTTATTGATATCACCACAAAGTGCCGCGTCAAAAAATGTTGTATGAAATTCAAGCGAGGTCAGGCAGTTGGGTTACAGGAGCATTATGTACGAAGGCCAAGTATCCGACAATAGGGCTTATCAGCCAGTTGGAAGCCTGAAGGCGCTCAGTGCATGTGCCCTGTAAGATGTGCCCTGTAAGACACTATAATTTAGTGGGTAAAGCGCTATCTACTTTCTACTTTCTTTCGGCCGTTGAAACCTTGTTGCTCGGTAAATAATCAGCACTAAACATTTCGGGGCATTGTAGGGGTTTAGCTGGGGACCATAGGCTTTGGTTTGTGGTTACAGTGCAGCTACGAAAGTTCCCGCAAAAAGTCCCGCCGGTTTAGTGGATGGGTCCATTTTTAGTGAGGGTAGGATCCCCCTACTGTAATTTCAGTGTATCAGTATTAAATGTATAAAACTTTACCCCTGAATTACAAGGGCTTCTCGTTTAATAAAAGATAAAAAGGAGATAGATTTCAATTTAATAATTTCTTTTATATACTAATAAATTTTTTTTTTTGAGAAAATTCAATTTAATATTAAAGTTAAATCTTTTTTATAATTTTTGTATTAATAAAATCATTATATTTAATTCTAAATAAGCTTAATAATATTTAAATAATTTCATAAAATAAAAATAAAAAATTTTAATTCTAATAAATATATAAAATTATATTATTTTCCATTATTATAATATTTGTTGAAATAAAGTTAAGGGTCCTGTTCTAAGGTATGTGAGCGGGAGGCTAGTGGTAGCCGAGCTCCTCTCGGCTACCTATATATATCTTCATTCCGTAGTTTCCATCCTTTCTAATCTAATGAAGTTTATGCCCTCACTTCCGTACCCGTCATAATTTAACAATATTAAATTTTAAATATTTATATTATTTTGGAAATAAAAAAAATTTAAATATTAATATTATTTATTAATTTTTTTTATTTTATTAATCTTCTGAATATATTTTTATTAAATGTATAACCTATCAAATCGTTATTTAATTATATCTTATCTAAAAATTTTATTCAATTAATAATTATATTCCTATTTTTTATAATCAAATAATTTTTTATTTTTATTTATTTAATCGATTTTAATTTTTATAATATAATTTTTTTTAATTGTTTCAATCTTTTTTTATTTTATATAAAATAATCCTAAAATATATTTTTATTTTTATTTTTTGGCTGCTATTATAATTTTTTTTTTATATAATCTATTTAAATCTATATTCGTTTTATCTATTTAAATTATTTTATTTTATTTTTTAAAATCCAATTCTTATAATATTAATATTATATTAATTTTTTTATTTTATTTATATTTATTAAATCTGGTTTAATGGTAAATTTTATTAAATTGAAATTATTATTTTTTATTATTTATTTTTTTTGCCAACTTCGGCAATAATTCGGTAGATTGACCAGCTCTTATCGGTGGAATTCTAGGTTATAATAAAAAAACCCAGTTCTATTGTAAGGACGTAAATACAACCATAAATATGGAGGGAGTTCAATCGGTCGTAGAATTGACTAAAGAACAAGAGCCTAGTTATAGGAAAACATTTTATATGCATGTGGCCACGTGTCTGCGAACCACGTGCCACACCCCCTTTTGCATTGCTACACTATGAGATTCATTCTTAAAGATAGTCTTCCTAACCTAGGAATATTTTCAATATAAAATAAAAAAATAATTTCAGAAATATTCGGGTTATAGTTTCTTTTTCTAATCCTTTTTTTTTTTCAATTTAAATTAAATTAATTTATTTATATAAATGAAAGTCTCAATTTAAATTTAATAAATTTTTATTTAAATTATAATAAAAATTATTAAAATATTATTTTTTAATAATTTACTTCTTTGTAGAGGGGGATTTTTTTTATTTATCATTATTAATTTATATATAAAAAAATAAAAATAAAAATAAAAAAATATAAATTGAAATAAAAATTAAATATTTAATTTTAAATTTAAAAATAAAAATTTTAATTTTTTATTAACCCTTAAAAAGGTTTCTATATTAAAGAAATATCGTTTAAAATAAATATAAAATTTATAAAATTTTTTAATATATAAAAAAATAAAATTTTTTCTTTTTTTTCTTTTTTTTTAAATATACAAAATTTTATTTCTTTATTTAGTCTTTATTATTATATTAATAATATTATTTTTTAAGGGGCTTGAGGTATAGTAATTTTTATAAATATAATAGATTTATAAAAATATTAACCATTTAGGGGCCTACAGACTCCTACAAACTCCTACCCTCACTAAAAATGGGCCATCCACTAAGCCGGCGGGACTTTTTGCGGGAACCTTCGTACAGCGCCTTAACCCAGTAGATGCGCTATTGTCGGACACTTTTGACCGCGGTCTTCGTATAGAGATACATATTCTGCCTATCGCTCTTTACCAATCGGCGGAGTTCGAAATTGTACTACTTTTTACTATATTAAAAGCAAGCATTTATTTCAGCGAAAATCTGCGTATTATTTAGACCAAAATACTTAAATATAACTGGCCTACCTCACTGAATCAACTCAACAACTCAACAACCCGACAACGCGAGTTCTAAATATGATTTGGGAAATTTCTACTACGGCTTTTTCCCAACGCAATACACAATATCCATAACAAGCCTTAACCCCCTTGCTGCCTCATCCTCCACGCCTTTCAACAACTCACGCCATTTATTTGCAGAAGGCAGAGCTGGATTACCCACTGTCGACGGGATAACGTCATTCTCGATAAAGTCCCGGTTTGCCATAAGTTGCATAGCAGTCCATGGCTTCGCTATGTGATTGTCGATTGGTATCCTACGAAAATCCAGAACTTGGAGGCCGTGCTCCTGGAATAGGCTGTTCATTTTGCCTACCCATCTGTTTGAAACATATCAGTGATTTGTTGTCAAGAAAAGACTAGGAAAGATGTATGTTACTGGGTCGTGACGCCTTGAGCTACGGTCCAAGCTCTACCGTAGCCCTCCAGCTGATCATAGTAAGGGTGCTCAGTGCAGCTATCGGCATTCGTTGCATGCCCTCCTCCAACGTCTAGCTCATCCCACTGTAGGTGACCTCCAGGTTCTATTTGCCCGTGTTAGCATGACTTCCAAAATTCGGCACATTAAGTTCTACATACTAAGCATTTGTATGAAACTGTTCAATACAGGCTCCGGTTTCTCGAACCGCACAAACATATTAATCCGCCCAACATGTACAATGTCGTACTTCCCAATCATATGGTCAGGTACTGGTTGGAAAGCATCATGTGTTTCTAAGTTCACATTGCTCGGGCGCTCCGCCTTTGGTGGGAAATGAGCATCTGAAATATCGAAACCGTCAAGTTGGGCATTTGGCAATGAGCGCGAAATATCGATAAGCCATATACTTTCCCAATCAGATCAGTGGCGGTAATCAGACAATAAACTAGTTATAGTTACCCCGATCCGCAAGCAACGTCCAGAATTTTCAAAGTCTCTTGTGAGGTTGGGATTTTGGAATGCAAAAGAAATCCTGTCTCGTATTGTACCATCCAGTGTTGAAGGTAAAGCCTATCTAGAATCAGCTACTTGCTTCTGATATTTAAACCAGCCAGACCTTATTGCGGCCTCATTGTGACCTTTGAACGAAAGAAGTTCATTTGACATGGTGAGTGGAATTCCTTGGCGGGTTTGAAGATAGCTGAATCTATCCTCGAGGCCTCTCTGTGCTATGGCATAAAGGCATCAGGAATATGTCGCCTCGAATCTAACCACAAGTCACTATTCCATATCGAGGATGTGCTTATGAATCAAAATTTATAGCGAATGGTGATTACTCGTCAGTATCTTGCCTTGGATATTGACAATGCCACCGGGTCGCAAACTAACATACCGAGCCAACATTTCTCATCCATACGTTGTGCAGGGCTGTTTAAGTGCTTTTTTTATCCGGGGTAACACAACATATTACGAAAGTGCGTGCCACCGGATCCCAAACTAATATACCGAGCCAACATTTCTCATCCATCCGTTGTGCAGGGCTGTTTAAGTGCTTGTTTTATCCGGGGTAATACAACATATTACGATAGTGCCGTTGTAGCCGCTGTGCCGCGCGGTGGCTTGAGTCTTGACGCCTGAATGCGGCACTACACTATTGACTGCCAGCGATTTCGCAAGAAAAATTGCAGTAAGACTGCCAAAATCAGGTTATCAATGCGGCACATACCCAGAAATAGGTAACCGATTTGCATTGTTTCAGAGTAAGGGTATTGCTAAGCTTGATCATCCAAATAATCCACCAATCTTGGACGATCAAGGTGATCCATATGAATGCACTGCGCCACAGTGACATCTGGCTTCGTTATCAAGCTTCTATTATCCCGCAAGGCTTCGGCCAGGGCACGGATTGACTCCGCCGCCAAAACCTCGAAATGCATGTGCCAGGTGTTTGCTGGGGAATCGGCCCGCAATGTATGTATCTGCGGCCTCACCCCATGCGTCTTTGTTGATGTGCGGGGCTTTAAATTGCGCAATATCCATGCTATAGCTCTTGCCATTGGGCGCCTCGTACCGAGCCTTCACCGAAGAGGTTCGTTATGAGAGTCTGCGGCGAATTAACGGTTCATTGCCAGTACGAGTGCTTCTCGGCCTGCCAATGCCTTGGAAACAACGAACTTCAGCAGCACACTCGCCAACAGAAGCTCGAATACCTAGTAGACGTGCTAATGCTGTGTCCTAGACTCGGCAAGCATTGCTCTGCTGTGAGTCGTGTAATAGCAACGAGCGTCCCCTGACATGGGGTTCTCAAAATACCGCTGCAGACCGAATTCGATTACTTGGTATACTAGAAACAAGCCTGTTGGCTTCTTGTAAGGCATGCAGAGAGGCATTGCTTTTTCATATCATAAAAGAAGCTCAGAAGACATCTTATGCGAGCGAGTTATATTTGGCTGTGATTTAGGCATTCAGGCTAAGCATGGGCAAGGAGATAAGAAGTTGAAGATCGAATTTGCAGTAACATAGTAACAATGGACCCATAATCTTCCACGCTAGTCTTGTCCCTAACCGGAGCTTGAAGATCTCGGGGTACTTTCTTAAGCCTCGCTCCTCAAATCCAGATACCGTCCAGACTGCATTCTCCCGGTCTTTGTAGACACATTGCTAGCGCTCATTGACAATGGAAGTTCCATTGAGTCTGCATGCAGACCTTTAGCACTTTGCTGGTCTGAAAGCCCGGTGTATGGTGTTCGACGTGGCCATGACTTGTCTGGCTGGGATCTCGACTCCGACTTTCCAGAAATCTTGGTGTGGTATTTTGAGAGCAATTGCTTGGCTTTGTCTGTAGATGTAGTGAAGAAGCGTGGCACGACGACAAGATTTCCGACTGTAATTCCAGCTGTGATCTCGCCCCCCCTGTGGCAAGTCTCTTAGTTATAAAAGAGAATGAAAATGGGAAGGGAGTTATACGTGCACATTGCTACTTGGACCAAGCTGAATGTAGCGTCTTTACTGCCATTGTTTTTGATACTGTATACGACGCGCAAAATGCCGGCTGTCACCGCGCTATGTTGTACGTCAAAACACTAGCTCAAGCACAGGATGAGGCACTTACAAAAGACCTACTAAGAAAATGGTCGAAATTCCAAACTTCCGCTTCATTGACATCCGCAGATTCCATACCGAGACTAACGGGAAGAGAAGCATCAAAGTGTCCGAAACACAATTAAAAATCGCAGTCGCCACGATGTAGTTCTGGTAGTTGATGCAAGTACCTTTTACTAATGGATTCCAAATTCTTTCGCGGGGAGAGCATTGGAATATAGAAATGAAGAAGCATGCAAAGAACCAGGACATGTTAATCCAAATGAAAGCTTGAAGTATCCAAAACCTTTTGGTATTATGATCTGGGACAAAAATATGCAGGAATTGAAGGCAAATGGACAGCTTCGCGAGGGCGATAATGATAGGGTACATGATTTCGGATATATTGCCCCACTAATCTGATGTTAATTTCAAATTGGATCGGGGAGTATTTACTCACTTTGGCCAGAAGTATGCAGTGGCGTGCTGGAACATTCCATTGATGGATCCCGGCACCATACTTAAATCCTTGGAGGCCAACGCCGTAATATGCTAGATAACTTAACTGATGTATAAAGTAAGTAAAACTTACGTTTAATTTTATGGCTTAACATACCCATGTCGCTAACATAGTATCTATGATCAAGTCAGTGGTGTCTTACATTGAAAGACTTTCAGCGTTTTGGCAACTTACAATCAGACCAGTCATGGCTTTTGATAATCCAGAATTTGGTGTAGAATCTCAAGATCGAGGTAACACAGATAAGGACTAGGAAGAATATGCCGAGAGCTCGCATTGTGGGCGCAATGGAATAAGGATTGATGAAGTTTGTCACTTCACCAGGAGGGGGAGCAAGACCAGGGACAGCCATAAGTGGGTCCATATTTGTTGATGCCATGGCAAAAAATGAATTTATTGCCAGATACGGACATTAAAACGAACGCGCTGAAAGCTTCCAAGTCTGAACAGACAGGAGAGAAAAGTGAGAAGAAAAGAAAGACTTAAGCCAAGAATCAGCTTGTATAAGGCTCGCAGACAGCAAGGTAGCTTACTACCCCACTGTCCAACCAGACGTCTCCAACTACTTGTAGGACAAGACCTGAGGGTGACCAGGGGTCGTGAGCACCTGAGTTTCAGATGCCATCCTTTGTTAAAATTGGTGGGGCAATTCCTCCGAGTGTGTCAACGGTTCTAGGCGACGATTTCTGGACAGTCAAGAGCCGCGCCTAGGGGATTGATTATGGTATTCAGCTCGTGTAATGGTAGGAGGGTAGCTCTAACTGCTTATTGGAGGCAAGTATCTCTTACATACGGCACATGCAGGATGGCGGATCTCGTGGATGTTCACCAAAACCAAGCTGTGAAGGGTTGGGTTTATGATAATTTAGATAGGCTCACTCGTGCAGCACTAGCAACCCGTATGGAATGGGTTGCGACAGATCTTAGTCTAGGCCACTTCATTTATATTTTGATAGGAGTAATATAAAGTCATGTAATACGGAGTTTGGGGTTACCCTAACTCCGTAGAACGGCGTAGCAGGCCGGAGAGCATTTCCCCTTACCCCTTATGCCTTTTTGTATCTTGTAACACTTAACACCTTTGGCGTTGGTGGCTGCAGGAGCATAGCATGCAGCTGTAGTTGCATGAAGGGCCACCCGTGCTTACCCAAATGTTACTTTCCTTTATAAGTCCTCCACCTCCATCATTCCACCGGAATTTATGCACTGCGGCACGGAGCCACCACACCACCTTAAACTTTGCCGCTAAATTTTCGCAATTCCTAATGCTTAGCTGATCTGTCGTGCCACCCGGCTCGCACCCTCAGCGAATGAATTAAATATGCCGCCTGAAATCATCCGTTCCTTCTCATTAGTCTCCTGCCATGTCCGTAACTGTAAGTACGGAGGGAGTCTGGCACATTTCAAGATGGTGTGCTTAGTAAAGACGACCGAACACAAGATTTTACGAGTCTATTGTCATCTTATGCGTGCGTTGATAAGATATCTAGAACAGGCACCTCTGAAGAATCTCATGGCATATCTCGTCAGCTCCAAAGAGACATGTCTGAATTAGCTAATGAGGATTTCGAGGCAGACAGGCTATCCGAGACACGGCAGAATGGCGCTTCTCATATGCTCGACCAAGTGAGGGTCAATCCCCAGGTACAATTAGCATGAGAGAAGACCAGGAAACATATACTTACTGCTATCTTTACAGATATCTGCCGTGCAACTACCTATTTCTAGTAATATCGACAACTATTCTCCGCCAAGAAGACCGGCTAGCAAAATATGGGGTGTGCTCAAAAGAGCACTACCTACCACCGACTCCTCGGTGCGTTTCTGGTGGCATACGACAGGCCAACCTCTTGCTATAATGCTGGAAAAAGCGGACTACGATATGCATAACCAATACGCAGCTCTGCTCTTCCATTACCACTATATCATCAACCATTTGGGAGCACCACCTGCTCCTCGTGGCACTCCGCATAGTTGGAAGAGTTACGCAACCGATGACTTTTCTCCTATTGAATATAGCTGGACCTGGACGCCATCGCCCCACATAAGATATGGAATTGAAGCAATAGGGCCTCATGCCGGGTCAATCAGTGACCCGTATAATCAGACGCAAGCAGACCTACTGGTAAATGATCTGAAGTCAAGTATCTCTGGTTTGGATTGGAGACTCTATGATTTTTTTCGCCAAGAGTTCGCAGCAGTGAGTGCCAATGACACACTCTGCAGCCAATGTACCGACCCGTCAGGTACAAGTCCGTCCTCGCTAGGACTTGCTTTCGAGCCTTGGGAGGGAGGTATAGGGGCAAAAGCATATTTTATCCCCGTGGAAGCGTACCGAAAGTCTTCTACCAGCCTCGATATTGCAACCAGGTCTTTCCAAAAATTACAACAGAAAGGCTTGCGCCTACCAGCCTACGACTCTTTCTTGGAATTTATGCAAGACAAATCACATCTCTCATTTTTGGGCTTAGCAGTTGACTGCGTAGATGTAGGCATGTCTCGCTTTAAACTATATGCCAGGAGCACACAAACTTCATTCGACGACGTGTGTTCTACTCTCAGAACCGGGCTACCCGAGCATCCCATCTGGACGTCGGACCTCCTATCTCAGCTCCGAAAGCTCTGGTACCTCGTCCTTGGTCTGGATGATTCATTTGCTACTTCTGCTGAGCTTCCAAGCAAAGATCACTCGACGGCAGGCGTTCTTTACAACTTTGACATCCAAAGTGAAGACCAGAACTTTGATACGACAGTCTACATCCCCGTGCGACACTACGCGCACAACGATCTAGAGATTATAACAGGACTGGCTGCTTTCCTGAATAAGAACGGGACGGGGTGGGACTGGGGCTGGAATATTCAGAGGTATTCTGAGATGCTGATGGATATGTGCCCGTACCGCGAACTAGGAGCTCGTTGTGGGGTTCAGACGTATATTTCTGTGAAGCCAAAGAAAGAAGGGCTATTCTTGACTTCATATCTGAATGTAGAGATTTATTCAAGAGGCACGTTTTAGAAAAGACTTTAAAAAACCCATTACAATGTCACAATATCCCCCCCCCCCCTCATCCAAAAAATAATTAAGATAAAAGTCCCATAAGGTGTAGAAACCTATACTTTGGTGATTAAGATCCCTTGTGGCCGATAATCCAATTAGACGTATGTCCAGCAGGGGATACGATAGAACGAGTTTATTCGTTACAGCACCGTGGATAAAGCCTACAGATTGTAGCGAAAACATTAGAATTAACGTTTGGATAGGAGGGGGGGATAGTATAAACACTACTTCTTCCGTCCGGGAAAAATCGCTAGGGTAGTAGTACCGAGCAAGCCACGTCGATTTGAATCAAATTTGGTAGGTGGTAATTCGCCTCTAGAACCTTCCTTGTCTGACATCCGTCCACCTTTGGTAAACGCGTCTCCCATCCACTAGAATATTTAATCCCAAAATCGATGTTCATGCAAGTTATCCTCAAACTCTCAATTCCATCTCTTATCTCCCATCTCATACCCATTCTTGGAAATATGGGCTCGAATGATATCCCTCCATCCCATGTGCCCTCGCACGTCGTTCCAACCTACAATCTGCTACTTCAAATTGGAGGAGGCCTCTGGACCATATCTTACATACTTTATGTCCGCGAATCCTTCGTGTCCAAATCTTATGGCATGCCACTCTTTGCATGCGCGCTGAATTTTGGCTGGGAGATTATCTTTGCCTTGATAATTGCAGAGTCTCCTCTTGAGAGACTGGTCTTTGCATCCTGGGTTATAATTGACTGCGGCATAGTGGTGGGTATTATCAAGCATGCAAAGTACGAGTGGGTTCATTCGCCAGTGGTGGCGCGTAACATTGGATGGCTTTTTGGAATCTTGGTGTTGGGAGCGACAATGGCCCATGGAACCTTTGCGAAGTGGTGGCTAGATAATGAGATCGGAAGAAAGGAAGGGAAGATCTTCAGGGGGAGGTTAGGCCCTGATGTAGACGAGTTGGCCTGGTGGGGCTGTGTTGTATGCCAATCATACTCATCCATGGACGGTCTACGTCAGCTGGTGGTTCGACACCATTCTGGGGGTGTGAGTTGGTCTATTTGGTTGGTAATCTATCAATTCTTGTGAGAAGGTTTGCTTACTTGAGCTCTTCAGGGCTACCAGGGCTCTTGGTACCATCGTTGGCATGTATGGCGTTTATGCATGGGAGTGGTACTTCTGGAGAGAAGCCCATGAATACGCCGCGTACCCATTTTCATTGTTCATGTGCGGAGCAAGCTTTGTTTGCGACTGCGTATACCCCTACGTGCTCTGGCGAGTACAGAAAACGGAAAAGATTCTATCGAACGGTAGAAAAGTAGCCGGCTGCGTATTTACCCCGTCCGTTGAGGGAAAGGGCGAATAATGAAATATTTCAACAGGTGGTGGAACTTTAGGGAGCAATGTTATATTAATGTTTGGGGGAGCTTTTCACTAGTCGGCTCAATAACTCAGTCAGCCGGTCATCAGCGGAGGCAATTTGGCTAATTGGTTAGCTAGTATGAGAATTCTGAAATAATTAATTGAATTGAATAAACTGATCGGCGGTTTAAAAGTCCGAAAAAATATTTTATATTTTAGTCTTTATTTAATATTTAATATTTAAAATCTTATTCTTGACCCAATTATTAATTTTATTATTATAATATACTATATTATATAAGGAGTTAAATATGCTAAATAGGATGCTAAATAGGATGCTAAACAGGGTCACGTGCACCACCTCGATTATCATCCGGTCTATTTAAGATTTTATTTTTAATAATTAATCAATTATTTTTTTATTTCAAAATTTACATTGGTAAAATATTTAGTGTATCACCACCTACAATAATAATAATGACAATCTAGCGACAATCTAATAATAATAATAATAATAATATTCTAATATTTGAAACAATTATATTATATAATTATTTTTTAATTTTTTAATTTATTAAATCCCTTAAATATTGTTGCAATATCTTGCACAGATTCAAATTCTAACGACGCCAGAATATTTTACCGATATATTTAATTTTTTTGTAGGACTTTCATAATATAAAAACTTTATCGAGATTTATAAAAAAAAAAAATATTTTTAAATATTTAATATATAAAATTTTATTAAAAAAATTATAATTTTTTTAATTTTGGAATTAATATAAAAATAAAACATCTTTGAACTACCCTAAAATAGAATAATATTATTCATCAGCACCTTCACATTTTTCGGAAAAAATCGGCTTAGCAGATTCGCGAGTTTCCTGCGATTAGCCGAGAATCTGACCAGATTAGTAGGATTAGCAACTCTTATTTAAGAATTTTAACTTTTTTAAAAATCTGACCTAATTAAGAATTTTTTTTGTTAGTCTTAATAATTAATTTTTATAAATAAAATTTAATTTTAAATTTTTTAAATTTTTTTTAAATTTTTTAATTAGTACACAGATTATATAATAGATTCGTTTAAACTTTTATATTATGGTTATTTATATTAATATAAATATTTTTAATTGTATTAAATTTTTTTGAAAAGTTTATACACGTATATATTTGTATTATATATATATAATATTATTGAAGTTTGGGTTTAATAAATATTGATATTTAATATTGATTATATAATAAAAAACCGATCATGCAGAATCTAATATTTTTGTATTTAAATTTGGTGCAAATAGATATTTAGGTATATAAGATATTTATTAATCCTAAGAATCTAAAAAAAATTTAAAAATCTTAAAAATCTCGGTTAATTATATTAATCCTAATAAGGATGGAAATCTATTAGGATTCTAATATAATCCTAGGATTAGCCGAGAATCCCACTAATCCGATACTTTGTGGGGGTCCTAATATTAGTTAAAAGTTATAATTTTTGTTCTCTAATAATATTAATAATATTAATAATAACACAATAACGAATTAGTAACGCTAGCGACGGATAGTGAATTTAACAACGCCAGAATATCTTACCGATGTAGATATTGGGTTTCTTTGTATCAAAGTTCACTCTTTATTTAATTTCAAATATTCAATTCTTCTAATTCCCAAAAATTCTTGAAATAAAACTGAATAATAAAAAATTGCAATATAATTAAAGAAAGTTGCCTATTTCAAAAAGTGGTTTATTACTAGAAAGGTCGACTTATTATTTCAAGTAATTCCGGTATATATAGAAAAATCCATAAAAAAAATTATTTGTTATATTAATTTTTATATTATAGTATAGTATATCGGTAAAATATTCTAGCGTTGCTGAAAATTGAATTTATTAGCAGTATTATTAGATTATAGCCAGTTTATTGTTAATGTCATTGAAATATTTAAATTTTAAACTAATATATTTTTTGGCCGAGCCAGTGGTCCAAATGGAAGTCTTCCTAGCGAAGAGCGCTAAAATTGAGAAGAATTTGGGCACAGTTCTCGTGCGGGGGTCCTTCTGGTCAAGAAATCATCTCTCTGACGAGTGGATTTTCACGAAGCTGGGTCAATAAGATAATAGGGACTGTCAAAAGTTCTGGACTAAGGGTCAAAAGACAACTCCCGATTCATGGAAAGTCTTCGCTTTGTGACTTCATTTTGCCGTGGACATAACCGCCAGCAAGAAGCATTTGTTTTTCGTCTTCTTGCGAGTCAAAGGCGCGAATTCCGCAACGAAATGACGAAGGAGATGAAAAGTGTTGACGATTAAATCAACAAGGTTGAAACCGACAGCCGAAACGCCAAGGGAGTCATCAGTCCACCCCGTACTCGAGTCGGAATGTACATCGTATCAGCTGCATTAATGATGCTAGAACCGTATGAAAGATCCCTGAAGGAATTGGACAAGAAGACCGCCGGCTACCTCCCGGTCAAAATCATGCCTGAAGATCTAAAGATTGGAGATACGCTGCGGAGTATTGTTAGGCTGTTGAAATCCGTCAAGAAAAGACGGAGAGCCTCTCGTATATCTTTACCGTCTCTTCGTCAACTTGTCTTATGGTCGTTGGGGTGTGGAAATTGATACTCTCATGCAGTCGCGCTTTCAGTTGCCGTCGCCTGGATCATTGGACGGAAGTAGGAGTCGGGTTGTGAATGTTGCGGGTGCCGGGGACTTGCCAATTGCCTTGATGATGAAGCAGGACTGCCAGGTGACTGAGCTTTTGATATACCAAACTGTCCTGTTGGCTACCATTTGTCTTACCTCTCTAGACAATAGCGAGGTCTTCGAGAGAGGTATTGGGAGACACATTGTGCCGTTTCTTTGAACGTTCACTTGTGCCAATAAACTTTCTACTCAACTTCGTAATCGAATGCTATTTTCTTTCGTCCTCTACTGATTGCCACAAAGCTCACTATACATTGACAGAATCAGCAAGCCTAAATTTGGCAAAATACTGGATGTGTCATTCTAGACTTCAATCTCAGCAAGTCCAAGAGCTTTTTTCGCTGTGAAAACATTCGCGACGTTTCCGGGTCCTCGCTAAAACCCTTGCCCTGATAACCCCTTTAAATTAGCGAGTCTCCTTTTACCCCATTGTCGTCAATCCCTGTTGTTGAAAATGTGCTGAGATAATAGAATCCGAAACAATTTGAACAGCAAGTCATCCACGAAGCTGATCCGAAATATACCAAGTATGAACGCTCCAAGCTTATTAAGAGTTATTGTTTAAGAGCCCCAATCGAATATTCATAAATATTGCAAGGTTCGTCAAGCATAGGGTATAAAGTATGTGTAGGAAAATACCGGCACATAGCTGATGCTGATGAGAAGAAAACGAGGGAAAATAATGCAATCAATCCCACCATCAATCGCACAATCTCCTTGGCGTCTCAAGTCCAAGCTGCGGGGTAATTTTGACGTTCGGATGAACCCTGAATGCGGGGCCCCACGGTCTGGAATATTTCCGCCTGTCAGGAGAAAGTTCACGGTCAACCCCACAGTCTTGCCTAGGGCTGAATGAACAAACTCAAACTTAGGAACTGCAGGGATAGAATGGTCAATTTTCGCGGTATTACACACCGAGTCAGCCTCAATACGCAAATCCCTGCGGGGACTGACTCTTTGCATAATTAGAAACCTAGAGCTCGCGCTCACAAAAAGAATTACCACCTCATACCCCAGAAACGTAGCAAGGTTGTACATAGGATTATCTTCTACTTTAAATTTTCAGAGACCCAGACTCACAATGAGATCTCCTACCCATTTTCCAACATGGAAATCAGTAACGTGCCTCCTCATACTCTCTCTCTGTAAAACCACAACATCAACACTCACAGCAACCCAAAACGCAACAACCCTCCTCCTCTCCAACGACCGCCTCACAGCAACAGTAAACAAATCCACCGGCGCCATCAACCACCTCACCCTCGACACCCAAGACCTCCTCGGAACCCTAAACTACGCCCCCCCCACCCCAGGCGGCGCAACCGGCTCAGGAAACAGCGGCATAGGCCCCTACCTAGACTGCTACTGCATTCCCTCGGGCTCCTACACACCCGGCTCCATCGCCCCTACCTACACGCTCATAACTGGCACCGATTCCACAAACACCCAATACGGCGGCATAGTAATGAGCGAGACTTACCCGCCAACTGGCCAAGTTCTGCAACAATATTGGTTCTTGAGAGATGGCGAAACGGGATTGCATACGTTTAGTAGACTCGCTTATTATAATAAAACGAAACCGTTCTTGAGGAATTTACAGGAAATGAGGACGTTGTTTAGACCTAATACGCCGCTTTGGACGCATCTGGTTACGAATGAGGAACAGTTTGCCACGTTGCCAAGTAAAAATGCGACGAGGGAGCAGGTGGTGGTGCAAGATGCGACGTGGTATTTAGGGAATACGCCGGAGGATGAGTATGTGAAGCAGGAAGCGGATTATTTTACCAAATACACTTTTCAGGATACGTGGCGGGATCATGATGTGCATGGGTTGTATGCGGATGGGAGCCAGAGTATGGATGGA
>Ga0247778_1000919_pt1 | contig 19934 bp, 16 predicted proteins | sample UWRJL049202B5_FD_179939 | JGI IMG/M metagenome (GOLD analysis project Ga0247778, IMG submission 179939) | Plant litter microbial communities from Arlington Agricultural Research Station in Wisconsin, United States - UWRJ-L049-202B-5 | ecosystem: Environmental > Terrestrial > Plant litter >... | reverse complement strand
GCTGCAATTTTCCCTGATCCGGATGAGGAACGCGCAATAGTGTGTAAATTGAGGTATAAACCTATTGCTATGCTGAAAAATAATCTGCGGATGGCCTGGCGTAGCCTGGCAAAAAATAAACGCTACGGTACGATCAATATTGCCGGGCTGGCGGTCGGGATGGCAGTCAGTTTTTTACTTCTGCTGTATGTACATCATGAATATAGTTATGATCGATTTAATGTGAACAGCGACCGGTTGTATCTGACGTTTAAGAACCAACCCGGTAATGGACAGATCAAGACCAAATCCATCACACCGGTCCCTTTGGCAGCGGCGCTGAAAAAAGACCTGCCGGAAATAGAACAAGTCGCCCGTACCAGCAATTCCCCGGAGAACAGCCTGATCAGCTACCGGGATAAGCATATAAAGATGGCTACGATCGCAGCCGATCCTGCCTTGCTGGATCTTTTCAGCTTTGAGCTCGTGAAAGGAAAGTTGGCGGGGGCCCTGGCGGGGCCGGAAGCCATGGTGCTGACCCGGTCGGCGGCGACTGCCCTTTTTGGCAACCTGGATCCCGTGGGCCAGACTGTCAGGATCAATAACGAGTGGCCGATGACGGTCAGGGCGGTCATAAAAGACAATCCGGCCAACTCCAGTCTGTCCTTTACCGCCATGATCTCGTGGGAATCCCTGGTCTCGCAAAGGCCCTGGATCAGGGACATGGGCTGGGATAATTTCTCCTATTCGACCTATGTCCTGCTGAAACAGGGCGCCTTCCCCGCCACGGTGAATGAAAAAGTAAGGGGACTGATAGGAAAATATTATCCTGATGGGAAGGATATCAGCCTCTTCCTGTATCCCGTGACGCGGCTGCATCTGTATAACGAGTTCCGGAATGGTTTTAATACCGGCGGACGGATCGGGTATGTGCGGCTGTTCCTGGTCCTGGCAATCAGCATCCTGGTCATTGCCTGTATCAATTTTATGAACCTGTCCACGGCGCGTTCGGAGAAAAGAGCCAGGGAGGTGGGAGTCCGCAAGGCCATTGGCGCGCGGAGATGGGGTCTGGTGCAGCAATTCATGACCGAGTCGGTCCTGCTGTCTTTTCTGGCGGCCGCCCTGGCGCTGGCCGCGTTGTTCTCCATCCTGCCCGCGTTCAACCGCCTGGCGGGTATCCAGCTGAGCATTCCCTATGACAAGGCGTGGGCCTGGATGGCCCTGCTGGGAATCAGTGTCCTTACAGGTTTGGTGGCAGGGAGCTATCCGGCACTTTTCCTTTCTTCGTTCAAACCCGTAAAAGTTTTAAAGGGAGTTGCCGTCACGGCTGCGGCAGCCAGAAAGCCCCGCCAGGTAATGGTGATCGTTCAATTTACTATTGCCATCTGTCTTATTGTATCCAGCATCTTTATTTACAAACAGATCAATTATATCAGGGATCGTCCGATCGGATATGATCGCTATGGCCTGGTCGAGATGCCTGCCGATGGTAAATTAGGAACGATGTTCGAGGCATTCCGGCGGGAAGCCATCGAGGCCGGGGCTATTTCGGATGGAGCCATGACCTCGGCTGCCATTACCAGCAACCAGGCCAGTGTCTGGGGTGTTACCTGGCCCGATCAACGGCCCGGAGAGGACAAATTAGCCATCGACTGTATGGGCGCCACGTATCATTTTATTAGTACATATAATCTGCAATTAACGCAAGGGAGGGATTTCGATCCGGGAAGACCCGGCGACTCGGCCGCAGTCATCCTAAACGATGCGGCCCTTCAGCTGATGCGTCTGCAGGAGCCCCTGGGGCGCCAGATCACGTGGATGGGCTCCAAACGCACCATCATCGGGGTGGTCGATAATTTTGTCTGGGGATCTCCTTATGAGCCGGTGAAGGCAGCGATCATCGGCTTTGTTCCCGGCTGGACGGGCAATATCGGGTTACGGCTGAACCCCCACCAATCCATATCCAGGAGTCTTTCGATACTGCAATCGGTATACCAGAAGTATAATCCCGGTTATCCATTCGAGTATGTATTCACAGACGAAAGCTACAGCAAAAAATACAGCGATGAGCAAGTGCTGGGGTCCATTTCCCTTGGCTTTACGTCCCTGGCTATTTTTATTTCCTGTCTTGGCCTCTTCGGGCTGGCATCGTTCTCTGCGGAGCAGCGGAGAAAGGAACTTGGCATCCGAAAAATATTGGGGGCCAGTGCGGGCAGTCTTTGGTTCAAACTATCGCGGGAGTTTGTCCAACTTATCCTGATATCCTTCGTTTTCGGGTCGGCGATCAGCTGGTATGGGATCCATCAATTTCTGGCCAGGTATACTTTTCATACTTCGTTCAGTTTTTGGATCGTCCTGCTGACCCTGCCACTCAGCATCGTAATCTGTCTGGTGGCGGTTAGCTGGCAGGCCATCCGCGCGGCAAGGGCCAATCCTGTGATGAGCCTAAGGAGCGAATGATAGAATAGCAATAGTAAATATTATGATATAAATAAAGAATCAACATGAAGTCCGTAGAAATCAAGAGATCCACGTTCCGGTTCCTGCAATCACTGAAGAAGAACAATAACCGGGAGTGGTTCGCAAAAAATAAAGAGCTGTATCTCCAGGCGCAGCAGGACCTTGAAACTTTCGCAGGCGCATTGCTGGACGAGCTAAACCGGCATGACCAGATCGAGACCCCGAGCGGCAGGAAAAGTCTGCATCGCATTTACAGGGACACCCGGTTCTCGGCGGATAAAACCCCCTATAAAACCAATATCAGCGGCAATTTTACCCGCGCCACCAAGTCCCGGCGCGGTGGTTACTATTTCCATATCGAGCCGGGAAATAGCTTTGTCGCGGGCGGATTCTGGAATCCCAGTCCACCCGACATGAAAAGAATCCGGGATGAGATCGCATTTGACGACCGGCCCCTGAGAAAGATCTTAAAAAATAAAACCTTCATAGCAGCTTTTGAGGAACTGAGGGGCGAACAACTGAAAACGGCGCCGAAGGGTTTTGACAGCAACCATACCGCCATCGACCTCCTGCGGTATAAGCAATATCTGCTGGTCAGGAGATTCCCGGACAAGGAGGTACTGAACGCCTCTTTTGTCAAAGAAGTATCCCGGACTTTTAAGCATATGCGGCCGTTTTTCGATTATATGAGTGAGACCCTGACAACCGATGTGAACGGTATCGCTATTTAAAAGGGGAACTTATTTGCCATATTGGATGCGGTAGAAGCCATCGGTCACCCGGATGGTCCTGTCGGATCCATGGCTGGTTGCCGTAAAATGGAATTTTGCCTCCAGCCAGTCGCCGTTCAGCTTGGTGATCTCCATCTCGCCCGAATAACCGCCATAGAAATTATCATCTCCGCTAACGGAGAGGTCTACTGCATTGCCTTCCTTGAAGATGATTTTTTTGCCAAGTTGGGCATATTTTTGTTCAAATCTTGGCAAGCCGATATATTCGTCCTTGTAATAGCCGATGTAGCGTCCGGCCGCCTCGGGGGACATCAGGGAGGTGGCCTTCCAATCCCTGCCGTCTATTTTGGCAGTCATTGTCCATCCACCGGTAGTGGCCGCTATGGTTCCGGGTTTGAGCGTTTCAATGGCGTTCTTTTCAGCTATCGCCAATGTACGGGCGTCCTGCTGGCTGTTGCAGGAACTGATGAAAAGAAGGAGAGCGATCGATAAGAAAGAAGGCTTTGTCATATAATTTTATTTTTCCTGGTCCAAAATTAACGCCAGACGGAGTCCATGGGCGGGCGAATCGCTGAACGACCATTTGACTAGCTGAACGACATATAAGAAACAACAGAATATGAAAATAAGGCTAATTTGGGTCATGGCCGTATGCGCCGGCTGCCTGTTGCCTGCGGCAGGATGGGGGCAAGTTCCGGCTGATGATAGGATTATTAGTATTGTCATCGATCCGCAGCACCAGGATCTGGGTCTGTATTGGAAAAACGATAAAGGAGAGGTCTTTGGCAGCATCCAACGGCTAAAAGAGGATCTTATGGGCAAGCACAAACGGCTGGTTTTTGCCATGAATGGCGGGATGTACAAGACGGACAATTCTCCATTGGGTCTTTTCATTCAGCAACAAGTGGTACTGGCGCCCCTGGATACCGCCTCCGGCGCCGGCAATTTTTATATGAAGCCCAATGGGGTCTTCTATATTACCAATAAGGGCATCGCCGCCGTTTGCCCAACCACGGACCTGGACATCGATGATCAGATCCGGTTTGCAACGCAGTCCGGGCCCATGCTGCTAATCAATGGAGCCTTCCATCCGGATCTTAAAAAAGGCTCTGCGAATGTCAATATTCGCAATGGGGTAGGCGTTCTACCCAATAATAAATTGGTCTTCGCTATGTCAAAGGAGCCTGTCAATTTCTATGACTTTGCGGATTTTTTCAAAGGAATGGGGTGTCAGAATGCATTGTACCTGGATGGCTTCGTTTCCAGGATGTATGTACCGGAGAAAAAATGGGTACAAACTGATGGGAATTTCGGTGTGATCATCGGCGTAACAGTTCCGGAATAGATGATCACTCCGGAATAGTGATGACTTCAGGATTAGTGACGGTTCCGGTTTGGCGGAACAACCCCGGACTATCGGGTATTTTTGGGGATACAGTATTGAATGATTGCCTCGATATTGATCGCGCTCTCCCAGGGACGATAGGCGCAACCTTTCGGTTTGCCATTCTCATAATATTCAACCCAGGCGCCCGATGCGTCCACCGCCGACATCATATCGTTGAGAACTCTTTTTGCCAGGGGGTCATGGTATTTTTCCAGGGCGTTGAGGAGGAATCCATATTCGTAACCGATAACCGTCCCTGACCCGGGGCGGGAACTGATGGATCCTGCCGCAGCGTAGCTGTCCCTGATCTGCCGGATATTGGCGGCTATTTCATCGGGAACGAGGCGGGCGTCCATGAACAGAAAGGTCAGGGCGATCGAGGAAAGAAAATACGCTTGGCGGTCGATGGGGGGATAGGTTCCTTCTTTCGTTCTGCAGATCGGGCAGAGATAATTACCATTGGGATCCTTTTGCGTCCAGACGATGCCGAATATCTTCCCGGCACAGACCCCGTGACGGAAGGGGGGCATCTCCGCGACTGTCATCCTATCGGGATTATTGGCCATCAGACGGCCATTCCGGATGAAATTTTCCCGGTAGCGTGCCGTGACGGCGGCAACTCTTTCCTTGTCCCGGCGTATGCTGTCCGGGTCCCCTATATGATGTTCCTGTAAATATTGCAATAAATAGCCCCCGCTCTTGATAAAGAGCAGGGTAGCCTCGGCTGAGCCATCGTTCAGTGCGGTCCTTGGCAGGAGACCGCCGGCCACATAGGTCTCATCGCCGTTGAAGGGCAGCATATCTTTTACCAGGTTCCTTTTCTGCAGACGCCAGGCCCACTGCAACATGGGGAGGATCTTTTTAAGATAGACGTCATTCCTTGTCTTTTTATAATAATCAAAGGCCTGGATGATAAGGTAACCGGTGAGTTCCACCTCATCATTTTCGTGGATATGGAAAATGCCTGGGATGCCCATGGCCTGTGCATTGTGGATCACGCCGAACTGCTGCCAGATCGTCCAGTAGAAATCGAGGATCTTTCTGGCCTCTTCATCATATCCCAGGGCCAGGTAACCGCGCGAGACCCCGTATTGATCGCGCACATAAGCCAAATGATATTCCTGACCTGCCAGGACACCGCCCTCAATGGACTGCTGTGTCTTCAGCAGCACGGATACATTGTCGATTTGCCGGAGGATGCGTGCCTTATCCGGGTTGGAATCGGGGATAGCCGCCTGAAAATTCTTTCTTCTGGCGGTAAACTGGTCCCAATAGCTGAGGGTCCGTTGCAAAAGACTGTTGTAATCAAGGGCCAGTATCTTTTTTGTATTCCCGATACATTCCCTGTAATCAGGTCCTCCGATGATAAAAATCTCTGCGTCACCGGGTTCCACGCTGATGTCAAAGACACCGGCCGTATCCGTTGCCGTCATGCTGGCATTTCCCCTCAGCAGGATCTGCATGAACTGCTCATCAGGATGGGCGTAGTCCTGCATGATATTCAGACCCCTTTTCTTGTGGACCAGGAGGGAGCCCGAATGACCGCCTGTATAATCCTCATCATTCCGGTATGCCATTACTTCCGGCGTATTGCGGATCCTGACCAGGAAATGAACGGTGCCGGTGGCCTTGATCTTTCTTACCATCACGGGCAGGTCACTGTCGACAAAGTCGGTTGCCTCAGCTAGTTGCCGGCCATCCTGTTCGAGGAAATGGCGCCAGATAGCCGTTCCTACGCTGCGATCCGACCGTAGCCGGATGCCCGGATCCTTCAGATAGGACCTGATGTAATTGGGAGAGGAATAGGGAGGGCCGAAGAGATCTTTTATGTTCACGCCCTGTTCATATACGCAGAGCCGGCCATTACCCAGGCAATGCAGGGCGTCGGTTGTCTCCTGTGCCCTGGCGCCGGGTGCGGGAAACAGCGCGGGAAGGAGTACGGGAAAGAGGAAATATAACAAGGCCCTGCGAATGATTGACATGGATTAAAAATCGGTGAATGCCATTGATTAACTATCCTGTCCCGTCCTGCGCATGATGTCGGCGGCCATGAAAAAATATTTTGTTCCGGCGTAAGGGTACCGGTCGATTTATGTACCTTATCGGTGATGAAGTTCCTGGAAGGGAGAGCAGAACGGGCTGTAACACCCGAAAGTATAGCGTCTATATTTTTAGCCCAATATGCGGGTTTGTATCGTTATGCCCATACCTTACTAAAGGAAAGGGAAGCCGCCCGGGACGCCGTCCAGCAATTATTTACGGAGATCTGGGTGCGACGGGCCGAGATCCGGATCGCGGTATCGTTAGAGGCCTATCTTTACCGGGCCCTTTATAATTATTGCATAAATCGTAAAACCAGGGACCAGCGGTATGTCGACCTGGGGGATTCCCTGGCGGAGCAAACGGCGCCGGCGCCGAACCTGGCCCTGGAATGCAAAGAGTTACAAGAAGAGATCACCCGGGCCATCGAAAGTCTGCCGCCCCAGTGTAAGTTGATCTTCCTTAAATCAAGAACGGAAGGAAAGAGCTATTCCTGTATTGCCGAGGAGCAGGGCATCGCCGTCAAAACGGTGGAGGCCCAGATCAGTAAGGCATTGCGGATCATACGGAGTCGCCTGGAGCGGATCCTGGTTCTGGTAGGTACGGTTGTATGGCTCGGATATTTCTTCACCTGTAAATTTTGTCTATGGCAGCTATTTCTCTAATCGTTAAATATCTCAATGGAGATAGTTCCCCGGAAGAGGCGCTGCGTATAGAACAATGGGCTGCCTCATCCCCTGAGAACCAGGTGTTGCTGGAGGATACCTGGCGTGCATGGATGGCCACCTCGGGGGAACCTGTCCATGATGTTCCCGATCCTTCTGCGGAATGGAAACGATGGCAGCAGCAATTATCCCGGCCATCTCCCGGGAAGCCATCCGGCGGAAGATGGCTGAAGGGGCACCTGTTCCAGGTGGCCGGTGCTGTACTGGTTGCAGGCCTGACTTTGTGGTTTTTCTCGCTCAGGCACCCTCGCCAGGAACAAAAGATACCCGTGGCACTCCATCAAACAAAGGGGCAGAAGTTCAACGCGCCCGATAGCGCCCGCGAGTCTTCAAGAACCTCGGAAGACAGTGTCCGTATCTTCGACTTCAGGAATACAACCTTGGAAGAGGCAAGCCGACAGCTGTCCAAGGCCTATAGTGTCCAAATCATCCCACGCAATCCCCGGATATTCAACTGCCGGTTCACTACGCGGTTCGATCATGAATCCCTGACCTATATGCTGGATGTGATCACCGAAACTTTAAACATACATTATGCGTATAGTCCCGATAGGAAAACGGTCTATTTATCAGGTAAAGGCTGTGATTAGTATATTGTTGATCCTGGTGACTACCCCTCCTCATAGTCTTGCGCAACAGAGGGACCCTGTCAAGGCTACCAATCCTGTCTTCATTCTCTCCGGGCGGATCAGCCTGGACTCGCTGACCCGTTATGTCCAGCTTCATTCCGTCTTTCGATTTTCCTTCAACTCCCGTAAGATACAGGGGGATAGACAAATCTATTTTGCAAAGGGGAGATACCCGCTGCCGCGCCTGTTGCAGCGGATCCGGCAATCGACGGGATTGTACTATAACCTGCATAAGGAGCATGTGATCTTACAGGATTATCCGCCAAGGGGATGGACCGATGCGCCATCTGTACCGGGAGGACCGCGTTCGGGCGGCGGCAAGCGAGTGGAACAACCTGAAACGATAACGAAAAAGGCGCCTTCCGTTGTCGCTAAGACCGTCAGGATACAATCCGTATTGCAACCCATTCCTCAACGGCGGCCCATCTTTGCTCGTCCACTCTTTGTTCGCCCACCGGCAGCCCGTCCAGCGCCACAGCCCCCCTCCCGGCGTATTCCCGACTGGCATCTGCAGGCGGGTCTTTTTGCTGCCGAGACCCTCTATGGGAATCTTCGGGTAGAGGCCGGGCTGTCCTTTTTGCATGTACTGGTGTCCCATGGAACCGATGGGACCCGGCATCTCTGGCAGATCGGTCTGGGTTCCGTTATCCGGAAAAAGGAGAACACAGCATGGCAATTATTCGCTACCTGGTCGCCGTTGCATGCGCAGTTCCCTCCCGACACGGTGGCCGCTTTTGGCAAGGCGTATTCCGGCAAAGGCTGGTGGGTAAATGCGGGCCTGCATTACAGCGGAAAAATATCAGGCCACTGGATCTTCAAAACAGGAGCGACCCTGAATTTATTAAAGACGGCTTATTACGTGGATGGACAATTGTCCAATGCCATCAATGTTTTCCCGATGACCCAAGACCCCGATAAACGATATGTCTTACTGAAATCTCCCTATTACATGGTGAATACCTTTAACAGGAATAATCCCACCAATTACAAAGGATGGATCGGCCTTACCGCGGGCATTTATTATAATTTTCATTTCTGATCGCTTACACGTAAGGGTTGCATCCTCAATTTGTGTCCTGTCTTTGATAAAAGGATACCATGCAGGATGCACCGAAGGGAAAGAAGTTGGCCATCATTGCCGGAGCAGGGCCCGCCGGCCTCACTGCCGCCTATGAGTTATTGCATCGCACGGATATCATACCGCTGATCCTGGAAAAAAGTGCTGATATCGGCGGCATCAGCCGAACGGTGAAGTATAAGGGTAACCGGATCGATATCGGGGGGCATCGATTCTTCTCCAAATCGGAACGGGTGATGGACTGGTGGCTGAAGATCCTGCCGAGGGCCATCCCGGGTGAAGGGGAAACGGAAGGGCAGATGCTGGTGCGCCGGCGTCTTTCGCGGATCTATTTTCTGCGCCGGTTCTTTCGTTACCCCGTCACCCTGTCACGCGATACGCTGTGCAAACTGGGTCTGGTGCGGTCTGCCGCGATCTTTTTTTCTTATCTGCGGATACGTATCCGGCCATTGCGGGAAGAACGAAACCTTGAGGATTTTCTTATCAACCGGTTCGGGCGGAATTTATATCATACTTTTTTCGAGGCCTATACAGAGAAAGTATGGGGTATCCCTTGCCGTGAGATAGATCCAGAATGGGGCGCCCAGCGGATCAAGGGACTGTCCGTGTCCGGCACATTGCGGCATGCCATCCGGCAAATCTTCCGGATCAGGAGTGCAGATCCCGATATCCGGCAATCCAACACAGAAACCAGCCTGATCGATACCTTTCTCTACCCCAGGTATGGGCCCGGGCAGCTATGGGAAGAGGTCGCCAGGCAGGTCCGGGAATCAGGGGGAACGATACTGATGGAACAGGAAGTGACCGGCATCAGGACAGAAGGAGATCATGTTACCAGCGTATCTGTAAAAGATCTTTCGACAGGCATGACCCGCAGCATGGATTGCGATTATTTTTTCTCTACCATGCCAGTGCAGGAGTTGGTACAGCGGATCTGTCCCTTTTTGCCCGATCCTATCCGGGCGATTGCGGATGGCCTCTTATATCGTGATTTTATTACGGTCGGCCTTCTCCTCCGTCCCCAGGAGGCGGGAAAGAAACCAGGCAAGGGGAAGTATGATCTCGGCGCCATCCGGGATAATTGGATCTATATTCAAGAGAAAGATGTCCAGGTAGGCCGGTTGCAGATCTTTAATAACTGGAGTCCCTCGATGGTGGCCAGGCCCGGGGACAGCATCTGGGTGGGTATGGAATATTTCTGCCAGGAGGGGGACGCGCTGTGGCGAATGGCCGATAGCGAAATGATCCGTCTTGCCGGCCGCGAGCTCTGCGCGATCGGGCTGACCGGGGAAAATGACGTAATAGACGGTACCGTAATCCGGGTGGAGAAGGCCTATCCGGCCTATTTCGGGACCTATCATCAGTTCGGCCTGATACGCGAGAGGCTGAGTCTTTTTGGAAATCTCTTTATGATCGGCCGTAACGGCATGCACAAGTATAATAATGCGGATCATTCCATGCTGACTGCGATGACGGCCGTGGATAATATCCTGGCAGGCAGGAAAGATCACGCCAATATCTGGTCTGTCAATACCGAACAATCTTATCATGAAGCCAAGTCCTAGCCGTTCGACCCTGCTGAGTCATTTTCGTGAAAACCGGGAGAACCGGCAAATGCTCTTTTGGACGGCAGGCCTGCAGATCCTTGCATGGCTTATTTATAAATGGTGTATTCCCGGTACGGATCATTTCCAGGATTCTTATTCCTATGTATATGCCGCTATCCACGGGTATACCATATTCTACCGCCCCATGGGCTATGCCCGGTTCCTCGCTTTGTTACACGAGCTGTCAGGATCTTCGGACCTGGTCGTAACCTGCCAGTATTTTTTGATGAGCTGGGCAGCGCTGGCCTTTTTCTTTTCGGTCGATTATCTGCTGACCTTCAGGAACCGATGGATAAAATGGTTGTCCTGTGCCCTGACATGTCTGCAACCACTCCTGTTGGTGCTGGCCAACCTTCTGGCGGGAGATGGGCTGTTCGCAGCCCTTACGATACTATGGATCACCACGCTGTTATGGGTCCTGTTACGCCCGGGCTGGTGGGCCCTGATGCTGCAGGCCCTGGCCTTGTACCTGGCTTTCCAGGTCCGGTATAATGCGTTGTATTATCCATTGATTTCATGCCTGGTATTCCTGATGGCAGTCAGGGTCAGCCTTCTATACCGTGCGGCGGGTATATTATTTACCTTGTTGCTGACCGGCAGCGGTTATCATTCCATCAGGGCAAGTACGGAGGATCAGACCGGGGCGGATGTATTCAGCGGTTTCAGCGGCTGGCAAATGGCCAACAATGCATTGTATCTTTCACCTTTTATCGATCTGAAAGAAGAGAGCTTTGAAGATCCGGATCTCCGGGAATTGCACGGGTATGTCCGCGAATTTGTTGATTCCATCGACCCCATAAGCCGCAGGGAGGCACAGGAAGGCAAGATCGGATCGGCCTATCTCTGGGATAACCACAGTCCCCTGAAGCAATATCTTTTTAATTATTCCCGGGTCAACCGGCAACCCTACCTGCAATCCTGGTACCAGGTCGCCACACTCTATGGCGACTACGGAAAGGCCCTGATCCTGGATCATCCGATGGCCTTCTACCGTCATTTCCTCTGGCCCAATGCCTGTTCTTATGTTATGCCGGACGGCGAATGTCTGACAAAATATCACAATTCGACGATCCCGGTGCCAAAAGAGACGGCAGAATGGTTCGGCTGGGATGGTGAAAACCCGGAGCCAGCGCCGCGTTGGGCCGGTGTGCAGCAGGGCATCATCGGGTGTTATCCGCCGATGCATGCCCTGCTCTTTTTGTCTTGCCTGGTCCTGCCATTTGGATGGCTGGTCAGCCGGAAATGGGGACGGGACCGGCATGACAGGGACGGACGGGCACAGAGCCGGGAAGAGGGGATGAGGCTGCTGTGGTTCTGGTACCTCCTGTTCCTGCTGAATATTGTCTTTAGTATCGTCGCTTCACCTATTGTGCTCCGTTACGAAGGATATTGGTTCGTGCTGGGTGGATGCATACCTCTCTGGTTCCTGGACAGAAAGATCGTCTATTGAGTCATTATTTTAAAGATGACCAGCTGTTTCTTATAGGACTTTACTTTTTTCCCATTCTGGATAGCCGGGATCCAGGTGCCGCTCCTGCGGATGACCCTCATAGCCTCTTCGGGCAAGCCACCCTGGTAGGGGCCGTTGATAGCCTCAACATCGCTGACATTGCCTTCCTGGTCGACAATGAACTGTACCACAACAACACCCTGTATTTCATTGCTCAGAGCTACATCGGGATATCTAAAATTTTTATTGAGATAACGCAGCCATGCGGGAGAGCCGCCATTGCCATCATGCCGGTGAGAAGGCGTCTGTTATATGGAACGGACAAGCTCCTGAAATAAAAGGCCCAGGTGGAAAATGGGGTTACCACCGAGTACACGTTCACTGGTTCTTAGTCCTCTTAATCTTTTTTACCGTCCTGGTCGTTGTGTTCTACGGCCTTTTCCGCCTTATGAACAAGAGAAGAGATAGGGCCTTTCATATGTTCCTGCGGATCTGTTGTGCCGAGCGTTTCGGGATCGGGCTGGCCGATTGGTTGTTTGATATCATCTTTTTTATCCTGGTCTTTGGGTGTATCCTTTGTCATATGGAGTAAGTTATATGTTGTCCTATGATAAAAGCGTGCCAGCCCCATTTCTGCGAAGATAATATGCAATTTTATGCAAATTTGCATAAAATTGCATAATTTTGACCCATGAACACGAAAAAACCAACCATTGCCATCGATATGGACGGGGTCCTGGCAGATGTAGAATCCCATTATATAGCCTATTATTACCAGGAATATGGGGTCCGGATCCCCCCGTCTGCGCTGCAGGGAAAACCGGAGTCCGAGGGCTTCCCCGATAAAACGGCCGTCCGCAGGTTTTTACAGATGCCGGGGTTCTTCAGCACGGTGCCTGTCATGGAGGATGCCGTGGAAACGGTCAGGTATCTGATGGATCATTTTGATGTCTATATCGTTTCGGCCGCGATGGAATTCCCCTTTTCGCTGTTTGAAAAAAGGGAATGGTTACAACAATACTTTCCATTTATCAGCTGGAAAAAGATCATTTTTTGCGGCGACAAAAGCCGGATCGATACGGATTATATGATCGACGATCATTGTAAGAACCTGGATTTCTGTAAGGGCAAGCCGATCCTGTTCCATGCTTCGCACAACATCGATATCGACCGGCATCAGCGCGTACATAACTGGCAGGAGGTCAGATCCCTGCTGGAAAAGGAGATAGGTATTCCATGCTGAAAGAAGAACGGTTGGATCATATCCTGCAGACATTGCAGCGTGCAGACCGCATCACCTATGAAGGAATGGCGGCAGAATTAAAGGTCTCCGAAGACACGATAAGAAGAGATATCGAACTGCTCCACAAGAATGGACTGTTGGCCAGGGTAAGGGGAGGGGCGATGCTGCGATCCCATCATCCGCTGGCATTCCAGGATCGCACCGGCTACCTCGCAGAGGGGAAGAATGTCATTGCCCTGAAGGCACAGTCCCTCATCAGACAGAACCAGACGGTATTCCTGGATGGCGGCACAACGCTCTGTGCGGTTGCGGCACATTTTCCCGCGGATATTCAATTCCGGGCCGTCACCAACAACCAGGCCCTGGTGCCCATCCTGGCCCAATTCAAAAAGATCGAATTGGTCATACTGGGCGGCTATTATAACAGGGTGTCGGAAACGAGTGTCGGCGCTCAGACCTGCAGGGAGGCAGCCATGTATGTAGCCGATCTGTATCTCATGGGTACCTGCGCCATCGATCACACATTTGGAATAACGGCATCCGACCATGAAGATGGTGCCGTTAAACAGGCTATGTTAGGCGCAAGCCTGAAAAAGGTGGTGCTGAGCAACCAGGAGAAAATCGGGATCACGGAGCATTTTAAGATTTGTGATATCAGCGATATCGATACCCTGGTGACCGATTTGCCGAGCGATGATACCGTGCTGGATGCGTTCAGAGATCTTGAGGTATTATAGGAGGAGACCAGTTCAACTGGCCTCCTCCTATATCCGATCATTGTACTTTTATATAGACCGTCCTGATGACATTCAGGGCATTGTCATTGGTGATCTGGTAATCGAGCCGGATAACAGTTCCACTACCCGCTGTAAGGGGAACGGTATAGGGCACCAGCAGCGTATCAAGACTCTTGGCAACCGAATAGGCAGAGTCATAGGCAGTGGTCGATACCAGTGTTTTTGTTCCGGTGCCTATCGTTTGTGAAAGGGTCGTTTCTTTTACCCTGCTCTGCGAAAAGTAGGTCAGTTCCGTTTTAAACGTGCTGCCCGCGGGATAAGGATTGACGCCGGCCGAACCTGGGGTTGTCGCCAGCGTTTTTATCGGGTTGGAGGTGACATCCTGCAGGGTATTGGCCGACACGGGTGCATAGCCGACCCCCGTAGGTGTAGATTCATCCCGTGTAAAATCCTTTGACTTCTTACAGGCTGCCATTCCGGCTATGATGGCAAGGATCAGTGTTGCTCTTATGTATATACGCATGGGTAATATTTTTATGTTTGGAATGTATGTTTACTGGTCCCACCATACTTTTTGACTGATGGGTTGTACGGCGGCGGCGGCATTCGGGTTCCTGGATATTTCGTCCTGGGGATAGAGCGCGCGCCGGATGAAGGTGCCGTTGGCAGAGGCATCGATACTGGCCGGCAGGGCCATTCCTTTGAACAGGTTGGGGTCATAATCCCAGCGCCGGACATCTACCCACGCCTCCGGGTTGACGAACAACGCCACCTGTTTTTCCCGGAGGATCAGTTCCAGGGTAAGATTGGCGGCGCCGACATTCACCTGTGGATTTTTGGCGTAGGCGCTGTCATAGCCCAGCTTGACGCAGTTTGCGATAACACCGGTCCAGTAGGCATCATAGGCCTCCTGCGTGCTGCCAACGGAGGTGGCGGTTCCACCATTCGCGAGGAACCGTGCCTCGGCCTCCATCAGCTTTTGTTCGCTATACGATCCGATGACCAGGGGCGCGCCCTTTCTCCCATAGTAGGTGGCATCCGTAAAATTGTTAATACTGCCCGATGCGCCCGCTCCGTTGGCAATCCCACCATAGGCCGTTCCACCCGATTTTTTCACCAGCGTATCGATACGCGGGTCTTTGAGCCCGGGATATACCACGCCCGTAGTCGCGTCTATGAAACGCTTAGAGGGGGCAATGGTGAAAATGGAACTGCCGGAGATCCGTCCCGAAACATTGGTAAACCAGGGATTGGGGTTCCTATCGCTGAAAATAAGTTGAAAATCATTTGCACTCCCGGTAAAACCATTTGCCAGCGCGGTCAGGGCACTGGTTGCGGCGGCTACCGCCCCCTTCTTGGTCGTATGCATATACAACCGGGCGTGGAGGAACCAGGCGCACTGGATCCATTTCGCCACAGAGCCAGCGTAGATCAGGTCATCTGCCGCCGGTGTGTAGGCTGCCGGATTCGCCTGACCCAGTTCTGTAATGGCGGAATCGAGATACTTGTGCATAAAGGAATAGATATTCTCTTGTTTATCGTAGTGCGGGTACAATACCTGCGGGGATTGAAATGCATCGGTCAAAGGGACTTCTCCCCAGGTATCGGTGGCCAGCGCAAGATTGGTGACAAAGAGGATCCGCGCCATCGCCATATAGCGCGGCGATCCCAGCGAGCGGGCCAGGTCCAGCAGGATCCTGCTGTTGGTCAGCCCATTCAGATAAAGGGTCAGGTAACCCGTGGAGATCCGCACTTCACGATATTGATCCTCACTGATCGGGCCCGAGGTATAGGCCGCCATCTGCTGGCTCAGCATGGAGGTGATATAGGCCACATTTGCCTGGCTGTTGGCGGTTACATATTCGATGGCCGGTAACAATATAGGCAAGGTGGCGAATGTGGACTGATTGGGATTCGTATTGGAATTGCCCGACTCGACGAACTTCTTGCATCCGGTGAGACTCGTCATGGTGCAGATGCCCACCAGTATATATTTTAAAATGGGATTACGCATATTGACAATTTTATAAATTGATATTCAGATTAAAGATGACGGAACTGAAGTTGGGGATATTGCTGCCGGTGAATCCATAGACATTATACCCTGACGAATAGGCTGTGCTCCCCGGGTCATAACCCTTATAAGGCGTCCACAGGATGAAATTGGTCGCTGTCAATCCAAGAGAAACGCCCCGGATCGCCCTGGTCCTGCTGATCCAGGCAGCGGGCAGCCGATAGTTCAGACTGATATTTCTTATCCGCAGCCAGCTGGCGTCCTGGATCAGGACATCGGCCACATTGGTAAAGGCGGCGGGTGCATTGTAATAATTGTTCCGGTCGAGTGTTACGGGAATATCATTCACTTTCCCATCGGTCATCTTCACACCGTTAAAGACTATTTGCTGATACCGGTTCTCCGTGATCTTCAGTACGCCGTTCCTGATGGAGTTCCTCATAGTGACGTCATACATATCCCCTCCTTTTTTGTATTCCAACAGGCCTGACAGGGTCCAGTTCTTATAGGTGAAGGAACTGTTGACCGTGCCCACCCAATCGGGCAGCGCGTTCCCGGCCTTTACAAAATTGGCTGTATACTGCGGCAGGCCGTAATTGCTGGTCGCCGCCGGATTTGAATTGATCAGGAGTCTGCCCTGGGGATCCCTTTGATAGACCTGGCCGTAAAGATCACCCGCCGATCCGCCCACCACCAGTTTGCTATTTATTCTTATTTCATCGTAGAAGAGGATTTCCGTGATCCCATTATTGATGGCGAGTACCTTACTCTTGTTCTGCGCCCAGTTCACGATGAGATTCCAGCTAAAGTCCTTCATTTTTATGGGCGTGGCATTCAACTCAAGTTCCAGGCCTGTGTTCCGGATCGTACCCGCATTGGTGATATACTTCGAGTAGCCTCCTGTATAGGAGACGGGCACCGGGATGATCTGGTTCTCGTTCTTGCTGTTGTAATAGGATACATCGACATTGATCCTGTCACGGAGAAAATGCAGTTCGGTGCCTATTTCAAAAGATTTCTGGATCTCGGCCTTCAGATCATGATCGCCGATCGTCGGGTTCCTGAGGAAGCCAGGAATGCTGGCGCCTGTAACATTCTGGAAGGGAAAACCAGTGACGGACTGGTAATAAGGCCCATTGCTGTAGGGCAGCGCATCCTTGCCTACCTGTGAGTAAGAAAGACGCAGCTTGCCGAAATTAAGGATCCTGCTATCCATCTTGTGAAGCTGCGTGAACACATAGCTGAGACTGGCGGCAGGGTAGAAGAAGGAATTGTTCCTGGAGGGCAGGGTGGAGCTCCAGTCATTACGTCCGGTCAGCTCCAAAAATAATGCATCCTTGAAGCCGATCTTGGCGCTGGCAAAAAAGCCGGCATACTTCCTGTTCGTGGTCGACCGGAAGGCGAAGAGGTTGGTGGTATTGCCAATATCGTAGAATCCCAGCAATGCAAATTTTTCACCCCTCGTATTTGTCAGATCGGTCTGTGTGACCTGAATATTATTACCGCCCAGTACCGTGAGGTTGAAATTGTCCCCGAGCCGGTGGTCCCAGGTGAGGTAGGCGTTGCTGTTGACATCCCGGAAATTCAATCGCTCTTCGACGATAAAGCCGCCGTTGGCGATCGCGATATCCAGCGTGGTGGGATCGTTGGGGTACCTGGGTCCGGGGACGATGCGGGTACGTTTGTCACCATACATATCGGCGCCGATCTTATAGTCGAACCGCAGACCCGGGACGATCGTGTAGCTCAGCCCTAAATTGCCCACGAAACGGAAGAGGTTACTGACCATCTGGCTGTATTTTGCCGTATACAGCGGGTTATCGATATTTCCGGGTGAGTAGACCTTCATACTCCCGTCCGGGTAGATATAATCCTTCACATCGTAGGTAGTCGTGTGGTAGGATAGAGCCGTCATCACGCCTTTGTCGCCTGCCGAGGGCATATTGCTCTTCGAAGTGATCAGAGAGGCCGAACCGACAATATTCAGCCGGTCTGAGACCTGGTAGGTACCGGAGAGCTTGAACGTGTATCGTTTGTACCCGGTCCCGGCCAGGATCCCATCCTGGTTGAGCGCAGAGAAGGAATTGTAATAGGTCGCCTTACCGTTGCCGCCCTGGACGGAGATGGAATTGTCATAGCGCTGTCCTGTTCCAAAGGCCCTCTTGAAATTATTGTAGAGGGGGTCTGCGGCTGTACGGACGGGCCCAAAGGTTTGGAATTTCGAGCCCAGGGTCCCATCATAGTTCACGTTCACCCGGCCGTTGGAGCCTTCCCGGTAGGTGGTCTGGATCTCGGGCCATTTTGTCAGGAAGTCTTCGCTGAGGGAGCTACTGACATTGATGCTGGTCTTTCCCGACAGCCCCTTCTTTGTGGTAATGATCAGGACCCCGTTTGAAGCCTGTAATCCATAAAGGGCGGTGGCGCCCGCGCCTTTTAGTACAGAGATCGACTCGATGTCATTCGGATTGATATCGAGGCCCCGGTTGGCGAACGCAAACTGATCGTTGCTGGCGGCCTGGTTGCCCGCAGTCCCTGTGCTGGGTATGACGGCCGTTACATTGGTGCTGTTGTTGACGGGGATCCCATCGATGATGATCAGCGGCTGGTTATTGGCGCCGGGACTAAGGGATGAAATACCCCTGATAACAATATCGGTTCCCGACCCCGGGGCTCCGCCGGTCGATGTGATGTTGACGTTGTTCACCTTACCCTGCAAGGCGCTGATAAAGTTGTTCTCTCTTCCTTCCGAGAGCCGGGCCGCGCCTATCTCCTGCACACTGTAGCCCAGCGCCTTTTTTCGTTGACGGATCCCAAAGGCGGTCGATACGACCACTTCGCCCAGGGTTCCTGATTCTTTTAACTGAATGTCATAGGTGGTCTCTGCGCCCACTGTGATCTCCTGTTTCTGATACCCGGAAGATGAGAACACCAGGATGGGAGAAGTTCCTGTAATGTTGATGCTGAAATGACCATTTTCGGCGGCTGTAACAAAATGGCTGGTGCCCTTTTGATTGATCGTGGCAAGGGGGATGGCCTCGCCCTTTGCATTGGTGACCTTTCCGGATACGATACGCGTCTGGCTGTAGACGTTGGACGGTATCCATCCCAAAAGGAAAAGTAAGCAGGTAAGGTAATGTTGCTTTCTCATAAACAAATAATTTATATTTGACAGTTAAGTAATTGAATTTAAGATTTTAATAATATTCTCCCAAATGGAGGACGGTGGGGAATAGTGTTGAATTTTTTCCCCAGTTTATAGATATGCCTATTCCCTATATATAGATTTGATATAGATTTACGGCATTTTTTCAGTACAACCTGCCGGTGTCAGCATACCGACGACTGGTTTTCAATTCCTTACAACATCACTTTAGGCATGATCCATGCAATCCCTTGATTACGGATATCAATGACAGGCAAGAAACCTTTATACTTTTATCATGCAGTGTAGCACAGGCCATCGAAATACCTCTTTGTTCAAATGGACATTCGTTTTGTTATTCCTGAATATGGGGAGTCTGGTATATGGCCAGACCATTCCGATCGATTCTCTCAAGGCGGATTCCTTGCGGATGAAGGAGTCGAAGGCGCCAAACCCTGCAGACAATATCAACAGGCAATATGATTTTGGCGACCTGATGCGCAATGTCCTTCATCCTTCCAGAAAAGCAGATACGCTGAAGAAAAGGTCCGGTATCACGGTGGTCCCCAATATCGCTGCCAATCCTACCATCGGGGGACAGCTGGGGATCAAGGCGGTGGCCGGCAGAAGACTGGGCAATGACCCCAAAACACTTTTCTCCGTGGCGGCCACATCGGCCTCGGTCACCACCAAAGGAATCATTTATTTTTAT
>Ga0247778_1000918_pt1 | contig 20017 bp, 27 predicted proteins | sample UWRJL049202B5_FD_179939 | JGI IMG/M metagenome (GOLD analysis project Ga0247778, IMG submission 179939) | Plant litter microbial communities from Arlington Agricultural Research Station in Wisconsin, United States - UWRJ-L049-202B-5 | ecosystem: Environmental > Terrestrial > Plant litter >... | reverse complement strand
ATACAACTTTGATCTAAGCTGCTTCTGCACATTCCAAACTTCTGCCTCGAAGTAGCCAGCGAGCGTTGCTTCAGACTCCCCTGAGTGACTCGAGATTGTTTTTTTTTTTTTTTTTTTTTTTTTTTTGGCTTTTATTGTCTGCGTTAAGCGATCGTTCCATTTCCATGGCTAAATGCATTGGTAACTTGCTGCTTTATGGAGGACGGGAATACTTCGTGAGGCGTCATTGATAGGCAGTCTTCCAGACGAGGCTGGATCAAGTGATCGTCCTACAGCACGCACCTTTCCGAGGCCTTCTTTTCCAGTTCAAACATTGTCATTGAAAGTTTTCGAGATCTAGCAAATTCTCTGCCAGCTGGACCTGTCTCTGATTGAACCTATCCATTTCGAGTAATGGCTCCTGATATCGTGCTATCGGTGAACGGCCGCGACGGGATAGAATCCGCAGGTACCCCACAAACTCAGGCCGGAGCTCTTCGTAACCTAGAACTGGTTGTAAGTTGTCTATACCTGTTCTGAAATCAAAAGGACTGATCTAAAACAAACAGAGAGCAGCGTCAGCTACAATACATGGAGCAAATGGCGTGGATGCCACGAATCCAGTTCGCGGCCAGCCTGCTGGGATGCTCGTAGTAGAGCTCTTAGAATCAACCAACTCGCCAGAGACGTTTATCATCAGAGCCCTAGGCCAACAACCAGAGAACAGCGTAGCTCCGATTACGCAGGTGCCCCCTCAGCGTGACATTGTTCTCCGAGCAATTGGCGGTGATGGTGAGCCAGGTCGACGAGGTGGGGACGGGGCCCCGGGCAGAAATGGCGTCGCTGGAATCGATGCTACGGAAGTTCTAGATGCTACGGTATGGTGCATTCTTCTCGTGGAAAGATCACTTAATTGACGTCTTTACAGCCAGGATCAGATGGTGGAAATGGAGGAGCGTAAGTGGTCTCATCGAAGTTTTGAGCATAGGAGCTAATTTTGGGCCCTAGAGGCGGGAATGGCACGAATGGTGCTGGTGGTGGTAATGGCGGCACGATCCGAATCTACGTCGACGAGGATAAGACCCACCTCCTTCAGGGTATTAAGTGGGACGTCCAGGGAGGAAGAGGAGGTCCAGCTGGCCATCATGGCAAGGGCGGTCCAGCTGGGAAAGGCGGTCGCGGCGGTAGTGGATTGAAGTGGGAGGAACAAACCGGCTATCGATACAAGTGTACTTCCAATTGCTTGGGACGAGCAAGGAGTACAGCGACCCCGTCTGATTCGATGGCGCTAACTAGAAATGATCCGCGGTATGTGATACCTTGTATGGTAAAACAACTTTACTTACCTCTGCAGGAAAGCTATGTTAGACCAATTGACAGCTCAACTGTCCGGTGGATCAGGCGTTCAAAATGCGATGGCACGGATCGCCCAGACACGGGGAAATATGACGCGAGATATAAATGGTTTATGTACCTGTAGTGGAGGTGATGGACACTGCATTGGGTGTGATCCTGTACCGGTCTTTGCAAAACGTAATCGGGTTGCTGCTGCTGTCGGGCAAGACGGCACCCCAGGCGTCGAGCCTGCGGTCCATCTTCTCCCCGGAGCAGATGGTAATCCGGGACGAGCTGATCTTATTGTACGGTCGGCAACAGGAGAGCAGACATATCAGTCAAAATATCAGCTTGAACTTGTGGATTTCGATCTGGAGGATGAGAATGCAGATGGTATATTTGAGCCGGGGGAGCATCTATATGTCCGGCGTATTCGCGTGAGGAATTCAGGTGTGTTGATTGATCATCATGTTCTCGAACATTCTGATCTTTATTATACAGGAGGGATGCCGTCGCCTGTCCGCCCTGTTCGGCTTGACGTGGTTCCGAATGACCGATTGAGTCCAGTCACCACTGTCGAAGGCCGGGTGAGTCTTCACTTTCTTAGCTCACTGGGTTTAGATGTCTTACAGCACTCAAAACACCACTCAAGTTCTCAGCTTCCAACTCGTGAGACGATATTGACTGCGGGTTGCGGTAGACGCCCATACCACAGATAGGCCCAGGGCAAACAGTTACTCTCCCAGGATCGATCAAAGTCAAGATTAGAGAGGCGCCTCCTGCAGTAGTTGGGAACCCATCCTTTAAAGAAACGGTCTCGATCTCTTTGAGGGCCACCATCCCCGGTCTCAATCGCCGGCTCGACAATTTCGAATTTCAAGCCGCCGTTGAAATACAATACCCACTTGAGCTACGAAGCATTGATGCCTTGCGATCTGTGGCACAAGGATCGCAGAATGAAATTAAGGCGAAGGTCAGTTGTCAACATTGCTATCTTTCTCGGTTTCTGACCAATTCTTCAGGTGTATAACAAAAGTTCTAAGATTTTTGGAGGTGGTCAGATTGCACCGAGGCAGGCTGAAGTTCGGTTTTACTTTGCATCCAAGTCTGGTTCCCTTCTCTCGCCTCACGGAGCGGTATGCAAATTCTGGGAGCTTTTTGTTTCTTTATTTGCACATTTTGCAAGAATCAATGCCTTTTTTGAATGTCTCAGATCTCCTGAGATATTTAAAGACAGGTATTGAAGCTCGCGGAGCGCCTGTCTTGTGAATAAGCAATACTGACTCTAAAGCCTTGCAGTGGTCCAGCAATGTCACTAGGAAAATTGGTCAACTCGAATCCAACGAGAGTACCGACCTATCACAATCTACTCAGATAGCCCTAACAGCTCGGGATCACTCCGAAGCCGTTGTACATGTCGAATTTTATATTTCTAATCCTGGTGCCATCGCTACAAGAACTAAACCGGCAAACAGTACCCTTGTACAAGTATTTGACTTGCGCCTTCAGATTTCAGCATCCCATCAATTCAACGAAGATGCAGATTTCCTTATTATTACGAATTCCGAAACTCGACGCGACCAATATGAAGCTATCGGGAACTTCATCCGAGGGGACTTGGGAATGAAATTGGATATCTGGAATGTCAGCCTCTATGGCGGCCTCCAACGGTCCGCGAGAGATTCTGAACACGAAGATGGCGAGCTGAAATTCATCTTGGAAGATTACGCTGGAAAGACTATAATATTTCTCGGGAATCAATTCCGAGACATCAATGGCCATCAGCAAACAGTATTGGACATATGCGAGAGTAATTCAGCGGCGAAAGAATGCCTCCAGGGGACTTCCGTATTGTTTCTTGGAGGTATCACTCAAAATACCAGCAAACAATGGCTTCGCAGCGCCATTTTCCCAATCTCCCAGAGTACCTCAGAAATTACTAGTAGTGCAACGGATTCCACATCATTTCGGAATAAAGAGGCATTAGTGAGATCCATTAGCGAGCAGAAGCACAGTTCGATGCCTATTTCACAAGCTTACAAGGTGGAAACTAATCCTAAATGGTATCTTGGTGCGAAGGTGGCTGTAAGACGACAAGCAAAACAGATACAAGGACATCTGAAGTCTTGCCTACCACAGGAGAAGTTTTGTGTGTGTCCTGTGTATCCAGGAACCGAGCGCGGATTTGTTGCTATCTGGCATGGACTTCCGCAAAGTACGATACTTTTCGCCACGGAGGCCAAATCATTACAAACTCGCCGAGGACTACCACCTGTGCTGAATCCTTACGACGCTTACAATATAGTTTGCGCGCTACCCTTCGATCGTCGTGTGAGATTATTGTTCTCGACTCAAAACGAAGATTCCGAGACAGAGATAAAAGCGAAAGATGAGGGTGGTTCTTCAAAAGCATCGGTCGGATCAGTTGTTCATTCTAATTATGCGCTTGACGCAGCGCAGCTTTCTGTCCAGGAGGAATTGGTTTCCCAAATCTTAAACTTCTTACGCCAAGGACCTTGGTTCAATAACATCAAACTCGACAATAAACGAAAGCCATACGACGAGTTTGCTGTCCATTTTCCCTACCTGGCCGTCTTCTTCCAAAGTATTTCTATCGAAACGCAGACGCTCTCAGATCGTGTTCTAGAGATTCTCCGATTCGTTATTGCTGCTACATTCCCCCAATCGAAAAGACAATTCGCCAGAAGCGTATTCATGGCTTTTGGCCAGCGACGAGTTGATCTTCAGAAATGTCTGATACAGAGAGTGCGTGACTTACTACGAGACAAAGGATATTCTCCGCCTGAGCTAGAGATTTTTTTCACTTCGGTTCAGTCTCTTCATTCTCGATCGAATGGTCAAAGACGCAATACAGCAAAAGTTATCGAGGCTCACAATAGCAAGTTCACCAAATGTTCATCTCATCAATATCGAAATAGTAGACAGACCATTCAGAAGATAGTCCCAAATACTCTCCAGTGCACCAGCGCTGAGTGGAACGCTAGTTGTCAGGGGCTCAAGAGTTCTGGGACGAGAATACACCGTTTGACCACATCGGCTCAGAAGAGGAGGGCGACGATGAGTACACTGAAGTTTTGAAATTTGGGCATCCAATGTAGAGAGTGCAATATCACAAATTGATTAACCAGATAACTTCACATTCAACGCGAATTACTCCTTACAGCCATCGTGTTCTTTCTTTACAAGGCATTCTTGCCTCGTGCGAACTTGCGACCGACATTCAGCCTCACACGCTGCTTTAGAATGCTACTACAAGGCAATCAATATTTAATGTCCCTTACCGAAGCCTCAAATTTTGATTCGACAACAGCATTCCACATCAAACGTGATAAGATGTGACAATTCTGCCTGACGGCCCAAGCATGACCATTTACCAGAAGCAAAATGACCCCACTTTGTGACACCATCCTCGAACATTCCACCAATACCAAGTGGCCCCCGCTCAACCACAGATGGAAGTAAGACATACTCTTGTGTCCCCAAAATTCAGAGCCTCATTTTCCAACCTCAATCACGCCCGATTCAAACATGCCTCGTCACCCATGGCACTCTCACAGAAACATATAGCTACTGTTCTCAACGAAGCATTCACGCGATATGTTGCCTTCCTGACAGCTTCCCGTCAGCTTCATGAGGAAAGTCTTCCACGACTAGGGAAAGGTATTGAGACTACTGTCGATCTCACTTGGGAACAATCTTTTCGTGAACGACTTGGTGCTGCTGAATTATGCTTGCAACAATCAGAACGAATTGCACGAGACGTAGGAAAGTGGGCAAACGAGCCTGTCTCGGATGAAGTGGAACTGCAAACCACTGTAAAAGACTTCAATCCAGTCCCCACTGTGGAACAATTGGAAGATGTTTGGAGTTTGGGCGCCAAATTTGAAGATGACGAACCATTTGTGGATATATTTTCTGGGGCTTTAATTCAACCTACAACCAAATATTCCGCTGGGCCTTCAGGGACCCAAAACCACCCTTTGATTGAGGTAGCGACTTTGAATCGGGAACAAAATACCCAGGTACGGTGTAATTCTCATTTGAATTATATCTCTAATACATTGGAGACCCGAATATTGATATCCACTTCAGCAGAGTTCTTCTCTCCATCATGACCAAACGAGAATAAACGTACAGCTCCCAGAGACACCAACAAAACCAATAGGTGTTCCACGCACGAGCAATCCTGATGAAACTTTCGCAGACTCGACACTTCCTCAGCGATCATCTCCTTCCAATACATTCAGTGATCCCATCTCTCCGGGCTCGAGCAACTCGTCTACTTCTGGTCAACATACACCAGAGAGTCCCCAATCTTATGTGACTCAGTCTCAGTCGCTGTCTCAAAGTGTACCAACCGCAGACTTTTCCAAAGATATCGCTGAAGCACTGCGACTGCAAGCAGAATGGGATACCGAAAATTCAGCGCTTACCGAACAGCTTCACTTCGCGCAATCTTTGCAAAATGCGGCTCCATCTCCAATTCCCCGAGACGACCTTACGAAAGGTAACGATGCACAGCTCCAAGCAGATGCATTATTTGCTGCAAAACTCGCCGCCGAATATCTGAAAGCCGAGACCGATACATCTGGGAATGGCGATGCAAACTTTCAATTTGCTCGTAAAGTGTGGGAAGAGGAGGAACGACGTGGTCTGTATAAATAAAACTTTGATTTACGAAAGGCTGAGGACCTGAGTTTTTGAATCATGTCTTCAAAGCTGCGTCAAGAGCTCGGCTCCCAAGCTCCCCAAATCTCTAATAGAACACATACTAACTTCAATTAAGCGGTGGAAATGGAGCAAGCTCTATCCGAGGCCCGACGTTTTGCTCAAGAATGGGAACAGCAGCATGGTCTTGAGGATAAAAGTCGTGCACAAGCAGCTGCATTTCAGGAAACATGGGCTGAAGAGGAGAGATTGGTTAGCGAAAGCATGAAGAAAGCTAGGGAGCTCGAGGAGCAGTGGTTGGCAGAGACGAGCAAGATTGACGAGCAAACAAAATATGCTCAAGGCTTAAAGCAGGCGGATGAGGAGAGAATGGAGAGAATCAGAAGAGATCTAGAAATTGCTAAAGCAGAGCAGGCGAGGTGGGAGAATGATACTAGAGTAGAAGAAGAGAGGGCTCGACGAGAATCCGAGGAACTTCAAAGGCAAGAAGAGGAAGCACATCGGAAGGAGGCTGAGAGGGTTGCGGAGGAGCAGAGAAGAGTTAGACGGCACAAGGAAGAGATGGAGAGACAAGAACAGGAGAGGCAGCAGAGGGAACTTGAGGTAAGGGTTTGAGACCAGACTTGGAGATACTTGTCGTACTGAAAGTTTCTCATAGACTCGAAATGCGGAAGCTGCGAAGAGACAACTAGAAGCTGCTAGGCGAAAGGCTGAAATGGAGGTAAGACATTGCTTCCGTACTAAAGCAATCTGACACTGACACTGTTGCAGAAAGAGCGAGCCGACGCTGAAAAAAGAGCTCGTCAAGCTGATTGCACAGCATGTGGAGACACTGAAGACCGGGCACAGATGGCGTTACTACCTTGCAATCACCCATACTGTGGAGAATGCATTGCGAATGCATTCAAATCGGCGAGTTCTTCCCGTACACCCTTCAAATGCTGCAATCATACAATACCAGTAGCAATCGCCTCACGATGGCTATCAAATTCGTTCGTTAGCTCTTACGCACTTATGATTCTTGAACAATCGACCAAGAATGCTGTGTATTGCTCTAACCGCTCTTGTCACAAGTTTATCCCACCGCAGCATGTACATGGACCACTTGGGATCTGTCCAGCTTGTCGGCACAAGACTTGCAGTGCGTGTGGGAATGCAGAACATGCGGGAGTCTGCCCCGAGGATAAGGATGGAATGGCTGTGAAGAAGTTAGCGGCAAAGCAAGGCTGGAAGGAGTGCCCTGGTTGTGGGCAAATTGTGCATCGGACTGAGGGATGTCTGCATATGACTTGTAGGTGTCGGCATCAGTGGTGCTACAATTGTTTGCGGGATTGGGGCGTGTGTAATTCTACCTGTGGGAGGCGATGATGGTTCCCTACACTGATCTGATTTGAGATGATTGAAAATAATCGCTTTGGCGATTTGCTTTAAGGCTGAGCTAATAGCACCTCCTCACAGGTACTGTGTATTGTAACTGAGGTGAATGAATTTTCGGGCCATTCGAGGAGGGAATGCCTCGTGAAGTCCAGTCAATAAGCCGGAATAGGATTATGCATTGTTGTATAGAGAGAGAAACCTCGCTATCGAAGAGAAACCTCAAACCCAATAGTCCACAATATAAGTCGTGAGCTTTCCCAATGAAAATAAGAGACCACGACTTGCGATATCTTTTGGAAGGAAAGAAGAAGTGAAAAGTAAGCAAAGAGTGATTTGATGAATAATTTTTGAGTGCGTGTAGCAAGGGTCTAATGAAGACTTAACGTTCTACCTCGAGTAGCTAAAGGTTAGAACAGCATCCGCTGAAATCAAAGAAGGTCGAGTTGGACAGAACGAAAGAATGTTTTTGCTCTAGCACGTAGGTATAGCCCACTTTTCAACACTCTTGATGAAAATGTGAATTGCAGCTTCTAGAAGGTGCCAAACTCACGCAGCATCCAATCCCCCAAATGTAAACAGGAGATTCCTCTCGCTTATTTACTCTATCCTAAACAATTGAACTGGTTCCTTTTCTACTCCGCACGAAACACGCTCTCAAAGCCCCTCTCCAGCACTGTTACTACCACTTCGATATACTTCAACCTCTTGAATCCCGCGCTCTACGACCTTCTCATCAGTCGTCAGCGACGTTCTCCCGCACTTCGTCTACCACTGCTAGGACTCCCAGTTCTTGTGGGAGATTTACACTGCAATTACTTGCTGCAACAACAAGCACTACGCTTCGGCTTGTCCTAACGCGTCGCACACGCCAAAACCTCTCCATTTCCATCGCCGCTACGACAGCACCAGAAAACACAAATCACTATGCACCCCCCAAAGAACCCGCACAAGAGCTATAATCCTTTCCATCCTGAGCTTTATCATCAAGAGCGGATTTCACAGGCCTCGCCCGAAAATTACCCAGAAATGGCCACGAATGGTCCACTCCCCATCTATGGCGAACCCGGAATCGAGAGATTCTTGGAGGCGTCGTGCGCACCTCGACCAGGCACTTGCTGGGGTCCGCAGACGTTTGCCAACTATGACTCCGACGCAGTATGCAACGAAGACGAGAACGAGGGCGACTGGTCTCCAGCCCACAAGAAGGTCTTTCAAAATTTGCTCAACACCCAGCACAACCTGGCATGCGCTCCACCCAAGGCCGTCGCTGGCACAGATGGATATCAAGACATTTTCGCCAAGTTCCAACAGAGTCAACTCACATCCGAAGAATCGTACAGGAAGCTGGTGAGCAGCAGTCCTAGAGCGGATCGCAAATCTCAGTCTACTCATCCATCGGATCAGAAGTACCACGGACAAGTACAATCTTGCTACCGGCGCGGCGCAGACGATCAAGATGCGCTCAGCAACCCGTTTGACGATGGCCATCAGCTGATCGAGAGCAAAGAAGCAAGCCAAAGGAAAGGACCGCGAAGCACATCATCTCAAGCGTCGAGCGCCACTGCCAACAGATCCAATAGGTACAAATTTCCGACCGGTAATCAAAGCGCTGGATACCACTATCCGGTCATGCCTTCCGGAACACGTCTTGTAACCGATGAAGAAATGTCTGATGCTATTACGAGGCCTTGGGAGCGAGCCTCGAATCAACAAGACATGGCCCAAAAAGTCCAATCGAAAGATCAGAGCCACCATTCAAATGGAAATGGGGTGGACAGATTGATGGAGCTGCCATCGAGGCCACAAAGTCTAGAACGATACAAGTCTAAGTCTGGCGACACTAGAGTTGACAGATGGGGTCCAGTGGAACGGCAAAGCAGCGGCTCTGATGACAAAGTTCGACCCAGACTTCGTCATCAAGACAGTGGATATGGAAGTCCGGAACCTGAGCATATAGCAACCTTTCTCCATGATGCGCAGTCTGACATTAGGGACTTTGGGATGCCTAACAAATGGAGCAAACACAATAGCGGCTCTGATTGCAACGACATTAGAGCATCAACCATGTTAAACCAATGCCCCAGTCTTGCTGACATTAAGAGATCAAGGAATGGGAGTGCGTCGACGCAGGGTGTTGTTGCCCCTGGTGGAGCTTGGGACCCGGCTGCATATTGCCACAACAGCCAGAGGAATTCGAATAGCGCAGCGGATAAGAAGCATCAGGCGTTGAGACAGTGGGCTGGGGAAGACTACCCACCTCCGGAATTCCATTCATATCCGTCCAGCAAATCGGACTCCTCCGATGCCGATAGCGAGGGCACAAAAGCTACATTTTCATTCGACCCCCTCAGTGGAGAGCAGCTAACTCATAGGGCTCACGAGTCCACGATTTTGAGTGACCTTAACGGTCTTGTTGCCCAGTGCGAGACTACCCATAAGCTAATCTGCAACATGCGTACCTTACAAGCAAGCGACAGGATGATGGAAGTGATCAAGCGGAAGCAAATAGACACGGGAGTACCGGCTGCTTTGTTGGTTCTCCACAAGAAAATCTTGGTTACAATCGATGTATTGAATCACATAGAGCGCCCTTTCGAGGGTCTCGAGGCGAGAAGAGTAAAGGCTGCTTTCGAAATGGTCAGTAACGGCATCGAACATGTGGAAACATCTCACTAACGAGAACCAAGCTTATCAATAATCTAATTGGTCAGGGTGACAATCTCTGTTCCCTTTACCGTAAGCATGAGATTGCTTGGAAACTTAGGCAAATCAAGGAGGACATGGCCGAAGTGCTAAAAGTTATCCAGCGTGACCTTCCTGTAAGAAATCCCTCTAAATCAGATGACTACTTGCTAATTGTCCTAGCGTTTGATAAAAAATGTGGAACGACACTTGAACCCCATTGATTATGCGGACGAGGAGAGATATGAAAACTATAACTGCGAACTCAAACCCAGCAAATCATACGTTGCGGTCCAGAAGCATGGTTTAGCGTGGCAGAAATGGCGAGACGTCCAACCTGTTGGTTAATCGTGCATGCTTGATACATCAAGAACACAGGGAGAACATACAACTGTGTGCCAACCTTTATAAGACATGCGAACCGCTGTATTGAGTACTTGTATTTTTTCTTTATTCCAAAAAGCAAGAAAACAAAAAAACATAAAAAAGTGGGGGGAGGGGAAGAAACAAGGGGGGAAATGCACGGAGATATACTAGGTAAGGCCTTACGCGAAGGACCTCAAGCTCCTTTTCACTCGACTAACAAGTATATAGATATAGAGCCGATATTATGACCTGGGACGACTGCTGGACTAATCACCATGCTCACTTATAGCTAATTAGCGGGTTCGACTCGGTGGGTGTATGATCAGGTTCCCTGAACTCTGCTAAGGACGTCATTTTCAGACAATAGTCTCTCCTCGTGCAACCAAGGCAAATTCAACGCCGTGTTGCGATACGGATATGGAGAGTTGTTCTGGAGGACGTTGTACTGTGTCGCAGTTGTGAATGCGGATATGATCTTTTCGATTTGGGCAAATTTTGGGGCTGCGGTAACCTGGCTGTTTTCTTTGGATCAGAATTTGCGATGACTCTCGGGATAATCTCGAGGAGAGATTCAGACCAAAAGCACTTTCGTATCAGTCAAAAAAAGCAAATATAATTTCTTCTGAACAAAAATCTCTTGATCATTTGCTGAAAAAAATGACATGTGTTATTTGTCGTTGTCTGTGGGCAGTCTTAACTGTCTTAAAGGGGTTGTAACACAGGCGGAAACATCGAAGTTGTGTGAGAGAGCGCGCGACGTTACTATCTTTGATGATATATGTGTCCGTATTTGCAAATTTACACTGAATCTAACGCGATCGTATTCATGGCAATAGATGCAGCCCACGAGATGGAACTTGTATCTCATCATGAGTAGGACGGGGGCTGCAAAGTGGACTCAATTTTTGTTGAAGGAACAGGAATGGGGCATGATTTCTTTGAGCGATGTTGGGCGGAGCTAGATCGCAGACATACGAATTCGGGCTTTGACAGAGGAAGCTCTTTCCCAGAATGGAAGTATACCAACCAAAAACGCTAGGCTGCCTTCCTCAGCATAGCAGGAACGAATGTCCCGGAAGAACACTGAGTGCACCAAATGCTGACCAGAAGCTGCAGGAAAAAACCAATGCAAAATGACAAAGAGCAGTTCAACTTTGGCAAAAATCAGCAGGTACGAGAAATAAAAATGCATGCAAGTTCACGGAGAAAACAGAGTCAGTCCGCTCACGAATGTCTCATTGAATAAAGAAATTTTTGGTCAATTCGATGATATAAACTTTTCAGATGTGTCGCATGTATGGGTTTATAATCTTACCGCCATTTATTTGTCCTGACGCGGTTGATGGGTTGCTTTGGAAGTAGGACATTGGAGCAGATCAAGGAGGCTGGGAAAAATACCAGACGTTTTTTGAGGGGAATATGACAATATTTCATAGGGACCCCAGTGATATGAAGGGGCCGATCGAGTGGGCTACATGAATAGGTCATTGCAGCATAGAGCTTGAATACCGAAATTATTGGAAGGAGTGAAGGAAAGTTGGGCCTCCAAGTTTCGATTGAAGTTAAGGGGTCGGCGCTGCCTAGTCCGAAAATGGAAATGCAAGCGACGACCCAGGAACCGCGATTAGATTGTCCCAAATTTTTCCCGATAAGAACATTTCCTGTCCTCCCTCCACAGATCCATCTCGGCGTCGAACGCCAATCCCCAAAATGAACGCCCACGCACTCCTCACCTCCCAAGGCTGGCGCGGCACAGGCCATTCCCTACACCCCACAAACGACAAAACCGGCCTCTCGCGTCCCCTCCTCGTTTCCCGCAAAGACAATGTCCTCGGCGTGGGGAAGAAACAGCATAGGACGAGCGATATGTGGTGGATGAATGCGTTTGATAGCTCTTTGAAGGGCCTGGATACTTCAAAGCAGGGTACGGTGGTGCAGACGGTTACGAGTGGAGGCCTGGATATGGTATCGAGAAGTGGAGGGAAGTTTGTTGGACAGAAAGGGCTGTATTCGAGTTTTGTGAGGGGGGAATGTTTGCGGGGGACAATTGGCGAGGAGAGTAGTGCTACCAGTACACCGCAGACGAGTGGTGCGAGCACACCAGATGTTCAGGATATGGATAAAGAGAGGGCGGGCAAGCGGAGGAAAACGGATAGATTAGAGACGAAGGAGGAGAGGAGGGCAAGAAAGGCTGCGAAGCGTGCTGCGCGAGCGAAAGAAGTTTCGATAATAGATCTTCCGGAGGTTGAAGTTGTGGAGGACGAAAGCATGAAGATGCCAGAGACGAAGGAGGAGCGCAAAGAACGAAAGCGGTTGAAAAAGCTCGCAAAAGAAGCAGCACAAAACGTAGTCGAAGTATCCCCCGAGAAGGCCAAAAAGAAGAAGAGAAGGAAAGATTGATTCGAATATGATTGTCTGTTTGCATTTGAGCAAGGCGTTCTGGGGTATCCGATCATCTCGAGATCGAGGAGTTATGTAGCGCTCTGAGTAATTCATTCAATTCAGGACTCGTCTATCTCATGTTTCCTTGGGTATCTTTCCCGGCTTATTCGACAATAGCCATGGTCTCCTCTCCCAAAATTCATCCTTGATGATGTCCACGTGCTGCACCGTGATCACTGCCTTAGCTCTTCTCTTCTTGTCCTTTTCCTCTTGTGTCTTGGACAGTTCGAGTTGTTCGATTGTCTTTGCTGAATCTTCATCTACGATATCGGGTACTGTGCCAGGTTCAACGAGCTCGTACTACCAGAAATTTAGCAAAAAGGCAAGGAGTTGAAGAATAGAGGAAACTTACGTCTCTGAATACCACGCTACCCTTCTTGTACATCTCCGGCTCATTGTTGTAATTGATTTTGAACCTCGAGAACAATATCTCATTCTTATCTGCTGCCACTGAACCCTGTGATTTGGTCAGAGCAATCAGGTGAGCTATAGCAGAGTGCCAGACGAACCGCAAGTTCCTTCTCAGCCTCCTTCGCATCTAATCCGCCCTGCTGAATCAACGCCCAGAACGTTGTGTTATAGAGATTGTTGATATGACCTATTTTTGATTAATCCTGTGATGTTTAAAACCACTGGGTAAAGAGAACTACCCACAATCGACCTGTCGCCAACTCATGTAATCTCTCAAATTCTGGACCGTCGGGTACAGCACCGCCCTCCCATCAAAACTTGGCAGTGGGAGTGAGAGGGGTAGGTCTAGGAAGTAGGAACTCCACAGATGAACGAAGTGGGCTGTAAAAGTCGATGCGATTGTCGTGACAAGCTTGCTGTTCTTCTATCAGTATTCAATACCTTTCAGACACGATGCTGAAGAATTATACCTTTCGCGCCGCTCGAACAGTATACATGATTTATGGAAGACGAAGCTAAAACAACATTAATTAGAGAATTGCAATGAATAAGTGAGATGAAGATTAATGCACCTGTACTCATCACTAATGCCATACGCAATCACAATATCTGGCAACTCAGTCAAGACAGCCTTAGCAGCCGCGTTCATGAGATCGAGCGCTCGGCGGTCATTTGGTTTCTCGAATGCATATTTGGCTGAGAATCTGTGAAAACTATTAGATTTGTAATTGAAAAGAAGAGAGAGGAAAGATAAAGACATTAAGCATACTTGTGGAAGCCTCGCCCGTCAATTCGCACTACGATCCAGGTATTTGGAAGCAGGATGTCGGGTTGCTCGAAGGCTTTGACGTATTCGTACCTCAGACAATCATTAGTTGTAATCTATATGATATAATCAGACGTGTATTTTACTTTGAGTTAGCCATGTTTTGGGGATGCTTTCTATGGTGTTTGGCGGGGGAGGGGCTGAAGAAGGGAGTGGGAATAGAGTCAAGCGAGAGATGCACACTTGCATAAATTTAAGACATGCCGGGTAAATAAAATCCTTCCATAACTACCAAGGGGAAAATCACATGTACTGCCATTGGAGCACAGCTTTGTTTTCACATGTGCTTGAATAAAGTGTAATGGAAATAGAAAGCGCATTATGGAGCACTCACGTGATACTCGGAGGTGTTGCGGGACTCTCTCAAAGAATGATACGTATTGAAATAAGAGAAAACCAATCACCAAACGGGGCTGTGACGCAGCGGTAGCGTGCTTCCTTAGCAATTCTAGGATTGTAAGAAAGTGGAAGAAGTCAGGGGTTCGAGTCCTCTCTGCTCCAATTTTTTTTTTCATTTTGTGCCCAATTCTCGCCTATTGATTTGATTAGGTGGGCCCTTTTCCCAGACTAACATATTTTTCTTTTACCAAATGGAACTATTTTTGCCGGATCTATAATGAAGAAGTTTTAGTTGAGGGGAAGATGAACTTTTGCGTTCTTTTTTATTTTTGCTCGCGCCCAAGATCTAGATTTTCTACTAAAACACCATTTTATGACAGTGAACCCTCAGGCAATGTAGCAACTTTCTCCTGGAACAACTTCTCCGCCTTAGACCATACCGGAGTCGTCTTCCACTCCTTCAGATGTAACAAACTTGGTAACAAGTCCTTGCTGAAAGCCTCGCTAGCTTCTCGGGGAAGCAAGCTTGGAAGGTGATCAATAGAAATAACACTCAGTCTCGGCTCTGCCTTAACTTCGACAGGCACAGTAGGCTCTGTGAACGTTGTAGCAACAGTGTATACCGGGATAGGGTTATTTGGATTGGTGGTATCGGCACTAACGTCGCAGATGACGGAGAGCTTGCGGTTCGGGGTATCGAGGCTTTGCATATCAACAAAGTTCGGGATCTTGGACATGAGGTATATGCAGTTGACGAAGATGTCGCTCTCCACAATCTCTGGAAAAGGTCCACCTTTGGCTGTCTCTGCCATATCCCACTTCAGTACATTCTCGGTTGGCACACCAGCTTTCAAGCAGAAATCCACGGCTCCACCACCACATCTGCCCAAGGCGCCAATGACCAAGACTCTGGGATCCTTGCCGCTCTTCTCCTTTCCGATCGCAATATCCTTCTTGACTTGAGTGATCAGGGCAGCTTCGTTGGGGTAGCTAGAAACGCCAGGGAAGGGTTCTGATGCCGGGTGAGTGAGTTGCCAGGCCCATGTCTGCAGCGCCAAAGCTGCTCCAGCAAAACCGGCATGGTATCCAAAAGCTGCAACGCGTCTTCCTTTATCATCGGTCAAGAATTCGAGGTCAAGGAGGGTTCCGCCGCCGCGTGGGAATCGAGATAGGACCTTCTCCCAGCCTCCCTGGTTCTTGTAGCAATGGGCGAATTGGACATGGACGTGCTTGAGGGGAACTAGTACAATGTCAGATGGCGCTCTGAAGTAACTGAAACGCCTGAATAAACTTACATTCTTCCACGGGGAGCTCCTTCAATCCAATGATAATGTGGTCGGTGGGGGCCTCGCGCCAGGTATTTTCTGGGACCAGCGTGGCGCCAATCTTCTCGAATTCGCTGTCATCAAATATACGCTCAGGGCTGCGCTCTACATTGACCGTATAGCCCGCATCGATCAGAGCTTTCGCAGTGGACGGGGTGAGGGCGGAACGGTGTTCGAGAGCCTTGCCCACTGACGTCCGCATTAGCAGCCTGCAGAGCATCATGCCATTGAGAACTTACACTCGGAGCGCAGATGAAGAGTAGTTCCCGACATGATGTGAAATTGTTACTGGAGCAGTAAAATTTCAATTGAGGGCGCAATTGGAGTTTTTATGCTGACCTGCAAGCCATCTAATTTTCATTCATGCTTTTTTTGCCGGACACGGTGAGTCACTTCACCGCCTTCAAGGCTCCGCAGTCGCCCAGCCTCGTCAACCATTTCACGTATATTCTTGAAATTCAATATCTTTATCTAGACAATTCCTAAGACTGAATCACACATAATTGCCGTTATTGGATTTTCCCCCCTCGTGTAGTATTTCCCATAGAGTTGGGTGCAAGTAGCTCGGCCTACAGTAAACCATTTCGTAGTTAATTGCTACCATTAGACAACTCTATTGTTTCCAAGTAAGCCATATTTCTCTGTGGATACTTTTTGGTAAATCAACACCACTCGCATCAGTTGAAAAGTTCTTAATTATCAACTCCTCACTTGTAATTTTCTAATGACTGAAAGGCAGCTAGTGTTTTGCTATCCTATTAAACATTATCATATTCTTCGCCCTGTTGTCGGTTGCTATACTGCATGTCAACGCTTTCCACGTTGCATAGAAACATTCAGCTCACGACCGTATCATGAATACCCCTCCCCCTTTTCATAAGCGTCATAGTCGTAATTGCAACATCTTCATTAATTCCGTCTTTGTTTCCACAAAAATCAAGCATCCTTAAGCCCAAACACAACTTGCACCTCACTTGCCTCTACTTTATGTCCGATACTCTCGATTATCCTTGATGCCTTTCCCGCCCGTTCTTCCCAATTCAACATCCCCCTGGCGAGCAGCAGCACGATATGCAGCACGAGCAAGTCTTCTGTTCTTTTTAAAGCGCGAGAAGATGATACTAGCGTACACCAAGCCAGCAAAATATGGTATACTGAGCGACGCGCGTTAGTATTCTCTCGGTTCTGGCCATGCACTGAACACCTACGCAGTAAAAATACTCAAGATTGTGGCCCCCTGCTCAAGTTTGCCTCTTTCGTCATTGTTGTAGTCCAGATCGAACAGCGCGGCAAAAAGAATGCCCATTATGAATTCAGAGAGCCAGAATGCGGTCACGAAGACGGACATTAGTAGCACACCTAATGGATGTAGGTGGTTTCGCCTCCATGTGATGATCTGAGGGATTGTGAAGATGAGGGAAAGGACTGCGCCAGTAGTAACCATAATGGCTCTGATTAAGCTTTAGCTGTATGGCAAAAAAGTTATGGAGAAGTGACATTACATGAAGCTACGGGCCAGCGCCCAATTGATGATAGTTGATACTACCGAGAATCCGGCTTGAGAGATCCATCCTGCAACAAGGATTTTGTTGTTCCAGGGCGAATTTGTGGGCGTGTAGTGGAAATTCATCATTGACTCGGGGTTGAGTGTTTGGTTCTTTTTGAAGCGGTGGAACACGATAGAAGCATAGAGCAAGCCGATCCAGTAAAGGCCTCTAAAAGGAACATCAGTAAAACAATCCCCGCCAATGGATATAGTCTCTCTTTCGCACGATGGCGTGCCATAGCTGGAAGGACGTGACTTAGAAGAACTTACACTGCAAGGCAATCCATCAAATAAATCCCATCCCATTTCGTGAAACCGTGCGGGTCGAACTCCTGATATAAATCTGAGCTCAGTCCTATGGATGCTACCGCCAAGACTGAGATCCAGAATGAAGCTGAAATGCAGCTCATTACCAACACCCACATAGGATGAAGACGATTGCGTCTGAACTGGACAATCTGCAGTATGGTAAAGCCGAGAGATATGACTGTGCAGGCGGCTGCTGTACATATTGTCCTGCTTCGCAATTAGTTGCGATCTTAAGCAGAAAATACGAAATCAGGAAGAAGTTCTAGCTTCAAAGGCAATGGAGAACAATTGGGAGGAGGACAATTACATCAGGTAGTACATATTGGAATCGCCGTCATCATCACGATGATCGTCGGCCTTGCTTGGGGCCAGGGCGCCGCCCACAATGCAGCAAAGCACCGAAAATCCAGATTGAGCAACCCATAACGCAATGAGAACTCTGGTATTCCAAGGGGAGGCGTTGGAAGCATAACCGTACGATTTGCGCCGTGACGGTTGCGGAGATGCGAATTGTGGTTCCATGTTTGTGGTGTAGTAATTATTTTCACTATCACTTGAAGGATTTTTTAATGGGAGCAGTGTCGACGAACTTTGACATTAGATATCTGAAATCGCATTGTGAAGAGCATTGTGTTTCGGCTGTTAGGCTATTGCAATGAGAAGGCTGAAGCGGGGCTATGCTGCCGTGCCGTACAGTTGGTATCGTCTGTTACCAACAATCCTAATGCTGGGGTGCCTGGTTCCACCTGCCAAGCTTAAAAGCCTCGTCATGCTACCTTAACGGGCATGGATAAACCTGAAACTTGCCAGGCAGAATTATCTGCTGAAAATCATTGGCTGAATTTGGAAACACTTGCTGGATTAGGAGATTGAACACGAATGGATACGAAGAATCCGCATGCCTGAAACAAGAAGGCAATGGCATTGGAAAAACAAAAGACGAAGGCTAGATATTTAGGTAGAGACCAGGTTTGTGGAAGAGCCATTAGAGGGTTAGCTCCATCAACAAAATTTTTGAAAGAGAAGGAAATAAATAAATCAATACCGTAGGCTCTAAAGCCTCCTTGACGGTCTTCATAGGAGTGCACGCAAAAAGGTTCACCCTCTCGAGACATCCCATAATTGGACACTGTATGGTCCTGACAAGACGAATAGCAATCTGCACAGGTCGTTTGGGCTCTCGCTCTGTCATTACATGCGGGCTGTGAAACTATCCGTATGCATATTTGGGGATCTTCATATCACCACACTTCAACTCTCGCAAGTCTTGAATCACCTTGACCTTAATACCGCCACATCGAACCTGGTCCCGATAAGCCTTCCTCGCAACTTTGATATGTTCGAGAGGATTTCAATCGAAAGAAACCGATCTCTGCCAAAACACACTACTCCCAGCTGGCATAGCAGTCGCAATTCTCAGCGCATCCGAATTCGACATCCACATCCACATCCATTCTAGCTCCTGATGATGATTCTTCTCACGCTTTAGCTGTTCCAGGACTTCAAACTGCGAAGCGGCCTTTATGCTTGCTGAGATGGGAATGTCTGCTTTGGGGAAATGCTGTCTCGTGCAGCATGGTAGATGGGACGAGAGAAATTCCTGTTGACGACGACTACTCCCAATCATCGTGAACGTTTGGATATAGATGATCTTTGGGGCGAGCATGCGAGAGAGGATACACTTGTCGAGTACTTCGTGGAATGGGGCGTGAGAAGAGAAGTCTGCTTTCGCATCTAGTGCGCGCTCGAAAGCTAAACATTGCACAGCGTGGGCTACGGTCGACTTCCCGTGCTTCTTCTTTGTTGCGATCCGGGACATTGTTAGGTATGTCATATGGGGGGAATGCGGTCCGAGGAGTGTAACGATGTCTATGGCTCAAGGCCTGGGAAATCAACATTGGTCTTCATATAGTCTATATTCTCTTTCCTCCTTCTCTGGAGGAAGGTTTCTGCATCTCTTAGGCGCTTCGCAAACGCCTCAGCAGGAACGTCTGGCACTTGGCTAGCAAAACTACTCGGGGAACAAGGAAACAGTCCCGAGTGTCTAATTCCGTCACAACTTCCGAATTCGAAGCCTTCCCCTAAGCCATGTTGTCCCGAATCAAAAGTTTTGTGGAATCCAGCAAAGAACGTCCAGCCGTTATGGGAGACGCCGGCGTAGTGCACAGATGAAATATGAAATAACAGATATGGTGAGCCTAACAAGGAATAATTGGAAAAGGCACTTGCTCCACGGGCTCTAATTAGTCTGTCCATAAAAACACTCGCAGCGACAAAGGAGCATACCGACAATCATGGGCGTAACGCCCGGAAGTGATTTGCAGGCCAGAGACCCTGTGAGAAACTCCAACTTTTTGATTGAAATCTCAGCTTGCTTATAATACACTGGGC
>Ga0247778_1000917_pt1 | contig 20020 bp, 16 predicted proteins | sample UWRJL049202B5_FD_179939 | JGI IMG/M metagenome (GOLD analysis project Ga0247778, IMG submission 179939) | Plant litter microbial communities from Arlington Agricultural Research Station in Wisconsin, United States - UWRJ-L049-202B-5 | ecosystem: Environmental > Terrestrial > Plant litter >... | reverse complement strand
TCTCGGTGCCGGCTATTGACTGAGACGGGGCGGGTCCCTATCTTAACCGGCCCCCAGAATTGGGGGCGTTTTCCCGTAGTCAGACAGCCAGCCGAGTGCGCTACCGATGACCAAAGTCCAGCTAAAAAAATTCCGGGACATGCTCGAGGCGAGGCGCCAAGAAATCATCAAGCGAGCCCAACAGACGCTCGATGAAGATATGGCCCTCGACGCCAACGATCTGCCGGACGAGATGGATCTCGCATCGAGCGAGTATCTGCAATCGTTCCAGTTTCGCCTACGCGGTCGTGAGAAGGCGTTCTTGGACAAGATCGGCAAGGCGATCGACAAGATCGACAAGGGTACCTTCGGCGTCTGCGACGACTGTGGCGAGAAAATCTCCGTGAAGCGCCTCGAAGCGCGTCCAGAGACCACGCTGTGTATCCGTTGCAAAGAGGATCAAGAGCGCGTCGAAAAAGACTTCACCTGAGGTTCTGGCTGCCCCGCACGGGCTCGGTCGCTAGACGGCGGCCGCGCGCCGCGAGGCACGCCGAATCTCTACGGGCCGCAACCGAGCCCGTCGCTAGCGCGCACAAGGCGCGCGTCCGGACCCCCAAGCGCAGGCCGCCGGCCTGCGCGGGGGTCCTTCGTCTTTTGTGAGCTGCGTCGCGTGGCGCACTGCTTGCTTTGTGTTCCGGCATGCCACGGAAACACGGTGGGTTGTGCCTGATTGTGCCAAGTGTCGGGTCAGCTAGGCCTGGGCGCGGCGCGAGAGTCGCGCTGCTTTGCACAGCGCTGACGCTGGCGCTCGGCAGCTTGGCCCCTCGGGCGGCTTCCGCCTGTTCGACGGTGGGGCCCCCGATCGCGCTCAGCGGCTACCCGAACGATGGAGACGTGGAAGTGCCGACCGACGTCGTGCCGTTCTATGACAGCTCACCGTTTTATTCTTGGGGTGTATCGATCACTCAGCTCATGCTCACTTCTTCCGCGGGCGATTCGACCTCCGTCGTCGCTTCCGAAGGCCACCTCAACACCGAGGAGCTGACGCTCGGCAAGACGCTGCAGCCCGACACCGAGTACACGCTCGTGGTGAACCTGAGCCAGTCCTCGAATGCCAACGTCCCGAAGAGTCTTACCCTCACGTTCACGACCGGTGCAGGTCCGGAGTCTGCTGCTCCACCAGCGCCTGAAGCATTTTTGCAGCACTACCAACTGGCGCAACCGCCCTTGTCGAGCTGCAGTCCCTGGGCGCACGGCACGTGCGTGGCGCTTTCCCCCGGTTTCGTCGTCGAGCAAACCTACATCGACGAATTCGGACAAGAGCCGGACCCCGCGTCTTTGCACGGCGAACCGTGGTTCATCGACCTGGCGGGCATCGACCAAGGGACGAACTATCGCTGCGTGAAGTTGCGTACTCGAGGTCGGAATGCCGTCTACAGTTCACCGCGCGTGCTGTGCGGGGCCGACGCCCACCTGTTCTCGATTCGCGGCAGTGAAAATATCGGCTGCACGGCGCAGGGGCTGACTCAAGATGGAGCACTCGTGAGCAGCGCGGCGGGCGCTGCGAATGGCGCGCCCACCGCGTCGCCGTCGGCGGCCAGTGAAAGCTGCGCTTCGGCTCCGGGCCGCCAACACGCGCCGAACGCGGCGCTCGGCGCGCTGTGCGCTTTGGCCCTGGCCGCGCGTTTCCGAAGCATTCGACGTCGCGCGTGACGCCTCGAAGAGGGCCTCCGGACGCCCGCTGAGCTGCTGCGTCGCTCCTGTGAGCGCCCCCCAAAAAATGGGACGCGAGCTCTCGACGCGTTAGCGCGCTTTGGCGGCTTTTTTCGCGGGCCGCTTGGCGGGGGCAGTCGCTTTGACGGGCGGCTTGCCCACCTCGGCCAGAGCTTGCTTCAGATAGACGCCGGTGTGGCTGCCGGGCGTGGCTGCGACTTCTTCGGGAGTGCCGGCGACCACGATGCTGCCGCCGTTGTTGCCGCCCTCCGGGCCCATGTCGATCACCCAGTCGGCGCAGGCGATCAGCTCGATGTTGTGCTCGATCAGGAGCACCGAGTTGCCCGCGTCGCGCAGGCCGAACAGGGCGTGGGTGAGCAGCTCGATATCCGAAAAATGCAGGCCGGTGGTGGGCTCGTCGAGCACGTACAGCGTGCGGCCGGTGGCTTTGCGCGACAGTTCGCTAGCCAGCTTGACGCGCTGGGCTTCGCCGCCCGAGAGCGTGGTCGCGGGCTGGCCGAGTTGGATGTAGCCCAATCCGACCTGACGCAGCGCGGTGAGCTTTTGACGAATGCGCGGGATCGACTCGAACAGTTCGTCGGCTTCGTCGACAGTGAGGTCGAGCGCGTCGGCGATCGAGAGCCCGCGGTACTTCACTTCCAGCGTTTCACGGTTGTAGCGACGGCCCGCGCACGAGTCGCAGGTGACGTACACGTCCGGCAAGAAGTGCATCTCGACGCGCAGCACGCCGTCGCCTTGGCAGGCTTCGCAGCGGCCGCCTTTGACGTTGAAAGAGAAGCGGCCCGGCTTGTAGCCGCGAGCGCGCGCGTCGGGTAGCCCCGCGTACAGCTCGCGCAAGTGCGTGAAGATGCCGGTGTACGTGGCCGGATTCGAGCGTGGGGTGCGACCGATCGGCGCTTGGTCGATACTGATCACCTTATCGATGTGCTCGAGGCCTTCGATGCGTTCGCAGGGGCCGACCCAGCCGGTTGCGCCGTACAACTCCGCGCGCGCCGCGCTCAGCAAGGTGTCGACGATCAGGCTGCTCTTGCCCGAGCCGCTGACGCCGGTCACGGCACTGATCAGGCCGAGCGGGATTTCGACGGTGATGTTCTTCAGGTTATGGGCTTTGGCGCCCACGATGCGCAGCTTCAAATCAGTCGGCGGCTGACGTTGGGCCGGGATCGGCAAGTGCTTTTCGCCGGACAGGTACGGACCGGTGATCGAGCCGGGATCCTTCATGATTTCCGCGGCCGTGCCCTGGGCGACGATTCGGCCGCCGAGCGCGCCCGCGCCTGGGCCCATGTCGACCACGTGATCCGCGCACAAGATCGCGTCGCGGTCGTGCTCGACGACCAGCACGCTGTTGCCCTTGTCGACCAAGCGGCGGAGCGCTTGCAAGAGGCGCGCGTTGTCACGCGCGTGCAGGCCGATGCTCGGTTCGTCGAGCACGTACAAGACGCCGACCAGTGATGCGCCGATCTGCGTGGCGAGACGAATGCGCTGGCCTTCGCCGCCGGACAAGGTGTGCGCCGTGCGCTCGAGCGACAAGTAATCGAGCCCGACCTCGAGCAAGAAACCGAGCCGTTCCGTGACCGCCTTGATCAAGGGCAGGGCGATCGCGGCCTCCCGCGGGGCGAGCGCGCTTTCGCTGCCGAAGGCCGCCAAGAACTCGCGCAAGCCGCGGAGCGGCATGGCCGACAGCTCGGCGATCGTGCGCCCGCCGAGCTTGACCGCCAAGGCCTCAGGGCGCAGACGCACGCCCCCGCAAGCTTCACAGGTTTGGGTGACGATGAAGCGACCCAGATCGTCCGGTCCGATGCCGCCGTCATCCGATTCGTGGTCTTCACCTTCGGCAAACGAGCCAGTGTCGAGCATGTGCTGCAGGCGGGGCACGATGCCTTCGTAGCTGGGAGCGGAATTCTTGCGCTTGGGTCCGCTGCTGGTGCTGCCGTAGAGCAGGGCTTGGCGTTGCGCTTCGGGCAAGTCCGACCAGGGCACGTCGGGGTTCACCGAGAGCGCTTCGACGGCGCGCGAAACTTCCGTCGCGGTCGCGACCGAGCCGCGTCGACCGAAGGCGGCGATCGCCCCTTCGCGCAGCGAGCGACCTTCGTCGGGCACGATCCGGCCCACGTCGATCGCCGAGCGCACGCCCAAGCCATCGCAGCTGGGGCAGGCGCCATGCGGGCTATTGAACGAAAACAGGCGCGGTTCGAGGGGCGGCAAGGTGATGCCGTATTCCCAGCTGACCAAGCGCTCGCTCATCACGACCGGCTCGCTGCCGTCGACCGCGTCCAAGAGCACGGTGCCGTCGCCCAATTTCAGCGCCAACTCAACGGAATCGGTGACGCGGCCCTTGGCGCCGTCACGCACCGCGATGCGATCGACCACGACGTCGAGATCGTGCACCTTTTGCCGATCGAGCTCGCGATCATCGCCCAGATCGACTTGCTCGCCGTCGATCCGCGCCCGCACGAAGCCCTCGCGCCGCAAGCGCTCGAGCTCCGCGCTCAAATCGCCCTTTTGCTTGCGCACGATCGGCGCGAGCAAGGCCAGGCGTGCACCTTCACCGCGGGACAAAATCGAATCGACGATCTCCTGCACCGTGTACGCGCGCAGCACCTTGCCGGACTTCGGGCAGTGCGGAACGCCAATGCGCGCGTACAGCAGGCGCAAGTAGTCCGCGATCTCGGTCACGGTGCCGACCGTCGAGCGCGGGCTCTTGCCCAGGCCCTTCTGCTCGATGGCGATCGCCGGGCTCAATCCCTCGATGCTTTCGACCCGCGGCTTCGGCAACTGGTCGAGGAATTGCCTGGCGTAGGCCGACAGCGACTCGACGTACCGGCGCTGACCCTCGGCGTAGATGGTGTCGAACGCGAGGGAAGATTTCCCCGAGCCGCTTGGCCCCGTAATCACGACCAATTGATTGCGGGGCAGCTCGCAGCTGACATTTTTCAGGTTGTGCTGCGTGGCACCGCGAACGACCAGGGACTCCATTGATTTCTGCAGGGTAGGTACGGCAAACGCCGGCCCGCGGAGCGCGAGCGGGGAGCCTGTAGGTGTAACATATTCGTCGCCGGGCGCGATTTCGGGCCCGTGATCGGCCGAGGAACGGGGATTTGGACCGCCCAGCCGCCTTTTTGTCCTGCCCGGAGGCCGGCGACGCATAGCATTGCCCTGCCTGCCGGCTTCGATTAGCTTTCGCGGCGTGGAGCTTGCTTTCAACAACGCCCGGGACTCGTCAGTGACAGGGCCCGGCGTTGGAGCGGCCACGATCGCAGCGGGCATAGCGAGCGGACGGGCCCCGAATTGCCGTCCCTCGAAGTGCGCACAAGCTTGGGCCTATAGCTCAATCGGTCAGAGCCCCCGGCTCATAACCGGGTTGTTCCTGGTTCGAACCCAGGTGGGCCCACTGACCCCCAGCTCGTGGCAAACTTGATTGATTAGGGTACGCGAGGAGCCGTTTTAGACAGTGACAATCCAGGCGCAAATCGAGAATCTCGAAAACTTAGCGGCGCTCGACGTGGAGCTGAAAGAGCTGCGCGACGCGGTCAAACAAGAGCGGCAGGGGCTCGACGCCAAGCGCTCGACTTTGGCCTCGTTGGAAGAGCGGCTTGCCCGCAGCCAGAAGAACTCTGGCGACATGGACAAGACGCGTGGTGACTTGATGGGGGAGGTTCGGCAAATGAGCATTCAAGTCGAACGCTCGCGCGAGAAGCTATCTCGCTGTCGGACCGAACGCGAGGCGAACGCCGCTCAGCGTGAAATCGAAGAGCTGCGCAAGCTCTACCGCGATCGAGAGATCGAGGTGGAGAAGCTCGACGGCTTCTTGGAGCAGGCTCGCGTCGACATGGCCGCGGTCACGAGCGAGCGCGACGCCCTCTTGGCCGAGCTGGCTGCGGTCGAAGGCGACACCGTGGGCCGCCTGGCCCAGGGCGACGCCGCCGTCGCCGAAAAGGAGGCGATTCGCGCTGGCTTGGTCGCCAACGTGCCGCCCGTCCTGTACCGGCGCTACGAGATGATCCGCGGTCGCCGCGGCACCGCCATCAGCTACACCACGGATGGCACTTGCTCGGCTTGCCACATGCGCCTGCCGCCAATGCTGTTTCAGGGGCTGACGCGCGAAAACAAATTCGAGCAATGCCCGAGCTGTAATCGCATCCTGTATTACCGCCCCGGCGTAACCAGTGACAGCACCGAGTCGGGCGCGCCTTGATCGTGAGCGCGAGTCCTGGCCGGCGCAGTTCGCTGAAGGCGCATCGGTCTGAATGAAAGCCTGCCCGGCCTGCGGACGGCTCTACCCGGACGACGCCGGCTTTTGCCCGGTTGACGGTGCGCAGCTCACCAGCGCCACGCAAGTGCCGGTGCTCGCGGACAACCAAGACGCGCGCATCGGGCAGCTGTTGTGCAATCGCTACCAGGTGCGGCGCGTGGTCGCCGACGGCGGCATGGGGCGCGTGTACGAAGCGCTCGACATGCAGGAGCGCCGCAACGTGGCGCTCAAAGTGCTGCACCCGGAAGTTTCACGCGATCCGATCGCCGTGGAACGCTTCAAGCGCGAGTTCGAGGTCAGCAAGATGCTGCCCCACGATTACATCGTGGAGGTCTTGGATTTCCAGCCCACGCCCGACCAAAGCTTCGTGCTGGCGATGGAGTTCCTCTATGGCGAGGAGCTGCGTGCCACGCTCAAGCGCGAGCAGGTGATCCCGCCGGCGCGCATGCTGCGCATGCTGAGCCAAGTGGCGATCGGGCTTGACGGCGCGCACGCTCGCAAATTCGTGCATCGCGATCTGAAGCCGGACAACCTGTTTTTGTGCCAAACGCACGACGGCGACATCGCCAAACTCTTGGATTTTGGCTCGGCCAAAGACAAGGGCGAGTCAGCCAAGAAGCTGACCGTGCTGGGTACCACGATCGGCTCGCCGTTCTACATGGCGCCCGAGCAAGCGCAGGGTTTGGATACCCTGGACCACCGCGCCGACGTCTGGGCGCTGGCCGCGATCATCTACGAATGTGTGGTCGGGCGCGTGCCCTTCATCGGCAACAATGGTCCGAGCATCTTGCTCCAGATCTTGACCAAGGAGCCCACGGCGCCGAGTGAAGCAGGCAAGGGCCAGAAGTATCCCGTGCCGCCCACGCTCGATCGGGTGATGGCGCACGCTTTCAAGAAGACTGCGGCGCACCGCATTGCCTCGGTAGGCGCGTTGGCCGACGCGGTCGGTGCTGCCTACGGCTTGACCGGCACGCACTTGGATTGGGCCAAGACCAACGAGGCCGAGCTGACCGCGCGCGTGAATGCGGCCATGCCGGCGCTGCTCGCGACCGCGAACGCGCCGCGCGCGGCCAACGTCGCCGACTCGTTCTTCGGGGAATCCGACAGCTTGGACGCGCTGGGCGATCCGTTTGCGGTCGCGCCCGCGCCGGCTGCTGCGCCGGCCCTTGGCGCAGCGGTCCCGGCCGGGGCTGCGCCGGTCGCTCCTGTTCCGGGTCCGTCTTACCCCACCCGAAGCGGCGAAAGTTTGCCCCCCCAATCCATCGCGGGCGTGCCCAAGAGCTCCAACGCGCTGCTGTTTCTAGCGGTCGGCGGCGGCGCGCTGTTCGTCGGTATCGCGCTCGTGATCGTGTTCGTGCTGCTGCGCTGAGCCGCGCCGTACGCTCGGACGCGGGCCGCTGCTACTTCGCGTCGATGTCCAGGGCCAGGTCGCGCTTTTCGACCAGGCACTGGTCTTCATTACACACGGAGAAGAACAGCTTGCCCGAGAGCGTGTGCTTGCCCGCGCTCTCGGGGGTGAACGGCACGGACAACGTGGCGGTCGTTTTCTCGACCTTGACCGCGTCCTTATCGACGACCAAGTTTGCGAACTTGATGCCGGGCGCTTCGTTCAGCTTGAACTTGTACGGGTACTTGTCGTTGGCGTGAAACGGCGGCTTGGCGGAGATCACGATCTCTGCCGCCCCGGCCTGGCCGGAGCTATACGCGCCCTTCGGTTGAATCACGACATCGAACGGTGCTTCGCTATACTTGCTGGCGGCCGCAACGGGAGCGGCCGCCGCGGGCTCGGCATTGCCGGGCGTAGCGGCGGGCGCGGCTCCGGCGGGAGCCGCGGGCGCAGCGGCCGGGGTGGGCTCGGCCGAGGCTTCGGCCGCGGGCGGCGGTTGGTTCTTGCACGCGGAGAGGCTGCCCAGAGCGATCACAGAGACGAGACACAGGCCACGGGCCGTAGCGGAAACCGAGAGCAAACGCGCCATGGCGCTTCAATACCACATGGGTCTCGGAAGACAACGCCGCGGCGACGCCGGGATTCTGTGAGAAGAAAATCGCGGCTCGAGGCGTGGTACGCTTGCCGGTATGCCCGAGCGCATTTTGGAGGACCTGCAGCGCATCGCGCTCTCCGTGCAGAAGGAGTTCAAGGAAGAACGCCGTCTGCTTTCGTTCCGCGAATACTTGACGTTGTTCGCGACCGACAGTGTGCGCTACTCGCGCGACGCTTCGCGCTACCTGCGCGACATGTTCGATCACTTCGGGCGCGAAACCGTGACGCGGCCGTGGGGCGAGCTGTCCCGCTTTCGTCTGTTCGATCTGCCGTTCTTGGATCCCAGCGAAGCGCGCTCCGATGCGCTCGTCGGCCAAGAGGCGGTGCAAGCGGAGATCTACCGCGCGCTCAGTAACTTCGCGCGCGAAGGCCGCGCCAACCGCGTGCTGCTCTTGCACGGTCCGAACGGCTCGGCCAAAAGCACGGTGGCGGCCTGCATCGCGCGCGCGCTCGAGCACTACTCGCTGCTCGACGAAGGCGCGCTGTATCGCTTCCATTGGGTTTTCCCGACCCAGGCCACGCTGCGCGGCTCGATCGGCTTTGGCGGCAAACGCGCTCTGGGCGCGGCCGACGATGGCAGCTACGCGCACTTGCCGGACGAACAAATCGACTCGCGCTTGTTCGTGGAAGTGCGGGATCATCCCCTGTTTTTGATCCCGATCGCGGCCCGCAAAGAGCTGCTCGAACGGCGCTTTGCCGAGGCCAAAGTGGGCGCCCCACCGCCGGCGTGGATGCTGCGCGGCACGCTCTCGCACAAGAGCCAGCAAGTGTACGAGGCCCTGCTCACCAGCTACGGCGGCTCGTTGGAAGAGGTGCTGCGGCACGTGCAGGTCGAGCGCTATTTCATCTCGCGCCGCTACCGCGTCGGGGCGGTCACGCTCGGTCCGCAGTTGTCGGTCGACGCGGGCGAGCGGCAAGTCACGGCCGATCGCAGCCTGGGCGCGTTGCCGACCGCGCTGCAGTCGATGACCCTGTTCGAGGCCTTCGGCGAGCTGGTCGACGCCGCGGGCGGGCTGCTCGAGTTTTCGGATCTGTTGAAGCGCCCCTTGGACGCCTTCAAGTACCTGCAGATCACCGCTGAAACCGGCGAGGTCGCGCTCCGCTCGCAGAACGTGCAGGTCAACTGTGTGATGCTCGCGAGCGGCAACGAAGTGCACCTGAACGCGTTCCGCGACCATCCGGAATTCGAGAGCTTCCGCGGCCGCTTGGAGTTGATTCGCGCCCCGTATTTACTCAGTTGGCTGGACGAACAACGAATTTATGACGCGCAAATCGCGTCCCAAGTGCAAAAGCACGTGGCCCCGCACGCGACCCGTATCGCGGCGATGTTCGCGGTGCTGACGCGCATGCGTCGCCCCACCACCGACCGCTACGAAAAGCCGCTGCAAGATCTGGTCACCGAGCTGACGGCGGTCGAAAAACTCGACTTGTACTCGACCGGCACGCCGCCCACGCGCTTGGACGACGAATCCGCGAAGCTGCTGCGCTCGGCGATTGGCAAATTGTATCGCGAGAGCGAGGCCTATCCGATCTACGAAGGGAGCATCGGCGCCAGCCCGCGCGAGATGCGCACGGTCTTGCTCGATGCCGCGCAAGACATCCACTACGACTGCCTGTCGCCACTGGCCGTGCTCAAAGAGCTGGATCGCTTGTGCGAACGCACGAGTGAATACAACTGGCTCCAAGAAGAGCGCTTGGCGGGCGGCTATCACGACCATGTGCTGTTTCGAAAAGTGCTGCACGCACGGCTCTTGGACGCGTTCGAAGACGAGTTTCGCATCGCCAGCGGCCTGGTCGACGAAACGCGCTACAGCGATCTGTTCGACCGCTACGTGATCCACGTGAACTACTGGGTGAAGAAAGAAAAATTCCGCAACCCTCTGACCGGCCAATACGAAGAGCCCGACGAACGCATGATGCGCGAAGTCGAAGCCTTACTCGGCTCGCCAGACAAAGCAGAAGATCTCCGAAATGGCCTGATTGGCGCGATCGCCGCTTGGGCCATCGATCACCCGGATGAGCCGCTGGACAACGCGCGCGTGTTCGGCTCTCAGCTCCGGCGCCTGCGCGAATCGGCCTTCGCCGAGCGGCGCGTGGCCGTGGCCAAGCTGTGCCGCGATTTGATGGCACTACTCCGAGAAGAGGGCAGCGGTCTCGACGACGCTCGCCGCGCGGCCGCGGAAAAAGCACTCAATGTGCTGATCACGCGCTTCGGCTACCAGCGTGGCTCGGCGGGCGACGCCGCGGTGGCGCTGGTGCGTGAGCGCTTCGCCGACGTGCGCTGAGGCGAAGGCGAGCGAGGCGAGCGTGCCAGAGAGCGAGCAGCAACGCGCGCTGGGCGTGTGGGCGCTGCTCGCCTTGGGCGTGAACGGCATCGTGGGCGTCGGGATCTTCTTCACGCCTAGCTTGGTCGCCGGCTTGGTGCCCGGCACGGCCGGCGTCTGGGCGTATGCGCTCACGCTGCTTGCGCTGCTCCCCGTCGCCATGACCTACGCGCGGCTCGGGGCGCGCTTCGATCGCGATGGCGGCCCGTATGTTTGGGCGTGCGCGGCGTTCGGACCGGGCGCAGGCTTCGTGGTTGGCTTTTCCGCCTATGCTTCGGCCGTGCTCAGCACCTCCGCCGTGCTGGCCGGGCTAGGGGAGTACACCGCGCCGCTGCTCGGCTTGGGCGCCCACAAACAGGCTTTTTCCTTGGGGGTCGCGCTGCTGTTCGCGGCCGTCGTGGCGACGGGCTTGAAGCCGAGCGCGTGGGTCTGGTCGTCACTCACCGTGCTCAAGCTGTTGCCGCTGCTGCTCCTCGTGACCTTCTTCTTGCTCGGCTTCGGTCCCGAATCCGTGTCAGCCCCGCCGGGCCCGGCCGTGTCTTGGTCGCGGGCCGTGCTCTTGATCGTGTTCTCGATGCAGGGCTTCGAGATCGTTCCCGTGCCGGGGTCGCACGTGCGCTCCGCCGAGCGCGCGATCCCGATTGCGACGATCGGTTCGCTCGTCCTGTGTGGAGCACTGTACATGCTGTTGCATGGGGCTTGTGTCTCCTCGCTCGGAAATCGGGCCGCCACTGCTGCGGCTCCGTTAGTTGCAGCGGCCAGCGCGCTGGGCGGCGCGCCGCTCGGCGATCTGGTCAGCGCCGGCACGAACGTTTCGGCGATCGGCATCGCCTTCGGCATGCTGGCGATGACCCCTCGCTACCTCGCGGCGCTCGAATCTGGTGCGGGCGAAATGCTGGTGCCCGATACGGAATCGCGCCAGAAGGTGCCGCGTCGCGCCCTGTTCGTGACCTTGGTTTTGGTCGTGATTTTGCTCTCCTGGGGCGCCCTCAGCCGGCTCTTCGTGCTGTCCAGCGTGGCCGTGCTGTTTCAGTACTCGGTCAGCGTGTTCTCGCTCGGGTGCCTCGCGCTCAAGCGCGCGCACGGCCTGGCGCCGCGCGATGCGCTCTCGGCACCGCTCGCGCTGGTCGCCTTGGCGCTGGTTGCTCGCGCGGTGGAGCGCGCCGAGCTGCTCGTGATGACGGGCATCGTGGGGGTCGCGCTTCTGCTATGGTTCGTGCGCGTTAGGTTCCGCTCATGACTTGGTTCGATACCCACTGCCACCTCGATAGTGAACATAATCCGGCCGGTCCGGACGCGGCCCTGGAGCGCGCGCGCGCCGCCGGCGTGAGCGCGTTCTTGTGCGTGGGCGTGGGCGGCATGTCCCAAGCCGAGCAAGCGCTGGCCCTCGCCGAGCAGCACCCGGACGTGTACGCCTCCGCCGGTGTGCACCCGCACGACGCCGCCCGCGACGGCTCGCTCGACTTCTCAGCGCTGTTTGCGCATCCACGGCTGCTGGCCGTGGGCGAAGTCGGCCTCGATTACCACTACGACCATTCGCCGCGCGAAACCCAAGCCGAGATCTTCCGCCGCTACATCGCGCTCGCGCGCGCGCTCCAAAAGCCGCTGATCATCCACACCCGCAGCGCCGCCGAAGACACGCTTCAGATCCTCGAGACGGAAGGCGCGCGTGACGCAGGCGGGGTCATTCACTGCTTCAGCGAAGATCGCGCCTTCGCCACCCGCGCGTTGGACCTCGGCTTCTACCTTTCGTTTTCCGGCATCGTGACCTTCAAGAGCGCCCGCGCGATCCAAGAGGTGGCCGCTTGGGCCCCCGATGACCGCATCCTGGTCGAAACCGATAGCCCCTACCTGGCCCCCGTGCCGCTGCGCGGGAAGCCCTGCGAGCCCGCGTTCGTCGTCCACACCGGCAAATACGTGGCGAGCCTGCGCGGTGTCGAGCCCGCGCACCTTGCCGCACTCACGACCGAAAACGCGCGCCGCTGCTTTCGCGTCCCGCTAGTCGCGCCGGCCCCTGTTGGCCCCCAGTTGAGCGCTCTGTCAGACTAAGGCGGCATGGCTCGCCCTTTGGTCGGCTCGGGAGCGCTCGTGACGTCATTCGTCGCGCACGGCCTGCTGCTGACCTGCGGCGCCCTGCTCATCTCCCACTCGCTGCGCACGCACTCCGCCCTGCCTCCGGCGCGCATCGACCCTGGGGGTGAATTCGAAGTCGAGCTGCCCAGCTTTGACCCCACGGCAAGCGACCACGAGCGCGAGAGCGAAGCGCCCCCCGAAGAGCTCGAGCCCACGCGGCCCGGCGGTGGCCCGCTCACGCGTCACCCGGACACCGAGCAGGCCGGTCGCGGCGGCTCCAAAACCGCGCCCGAAGCCGCCACCAATCTCGACAGCCACATCGACCCCATCACGCTCGAGACCGACGCCCCCACGCACTTGGATCGCAGCCAAGTGCAACGCCTGCGCACCGCCAACGCACGCCGCTCGTGGGACGACCACCGCTCCACGCCCACGCCCATGCAGCTCACCTTCCTGGCTACCGGTAAGGGCTGGCTCGCCGAGCGCCGCGCCCTCGGCGCGAACGCCTCGGGTTCGATCACGGGCACCGTTGCGGCGTCACTGGGCGGGGTCGCGGGCGGCAATCTCGATGAAGCGGGTCTCGCTGGCGACACCGCAACCGGCGCGGCCGTACCGGGTCGGAGACAACCGGAGCCAGAATCCGGTGCGCCAATGGTGGCGTCCCATGCCGCACCGTCACGCGGCGCTGAGATCCTCACGGGTCGCCCCTGGGTGATGCGCGCCCGCCCCGCGCTCCCCACCGAAGTCCGCGCCCGCCCCAACGACACCGACGACAGCTCCCAAGCCGTCGCCGCCCGCGTCGCCGCACTGATTCACGCCAGCACCATCGGCGCCCCACCCGGACCCGGCGTGGGCGGTGAGCCGCTCGGAGGCCGCCCCGGACGCTCGGGCACCGACGGCATGGGCTCCCGCGCTACCGCGAGCGGCTTTGGCCCGGGCCCCGACGCCCTCAACGACCCCGGGATCCAAGGCTTCGTCGCCAGCCTCAAACAACGCGTCGACGACCAACTGCGCCGCGCCTTCCCCGATTGGGCGATCGAAGCCGGCCGCAGCGGCCACGTGATCTTCGAGCTCGCCCTGAGCGCCGACGGCCACCTCGAACGCGTGCGCATGGTCCGCCCGAGCGGCATCCCCGAATACGACGGCAACGTCCTCACCGGCGTCCGCCGCATCCCCACATTTGGCCCGCTGCCCAAAGCCCTCGGTCAGAGGGCCCTGATTACGATGAGTTACACCGCCTTAAACCACGTGATCAGTCGCGAGGGGCCGGGCCCCGGTGGGTACGGCGTGCTCCCCCAGGCGGCTCGCTGAGGCCGCGCTTCCCGGCTTGACAGCCCGTGCCTCGCCCGACATATTCCCGCCCCTTCAAGGCGAAGTAGCTCAGTTGGTTAGAGCACACGCTTCATAAGCGTGTTGTCCCCGGTTCAAGTCCGGGCTTCGCTACCAAAAAGAAACCCGGCAGATTCTGACGAATTTGACCGGGTTTTGGTGCGTGGCTGGCGGCTGGCTCTCCTGGCTCTCCTCACTCGATGGTGGGGAGGGATGAAAAGTTCTTCAGGCACAGCAGCTTAGGAGCCGCAGTCTGTAATGGCTCTCCTCACTCGATGGTGGGGAGGGATGAAAAGTTCTTCAGGCACAGCAGCTTAGGAGCCGCAGTCTGTAATTGCGGAAGCTCTTATAACCGTAAGCTCGCCGAATGGCTCTCCTGCCAGTCATGGGCCGACTGTCCCTGCGCCCTTCCGCCGCGTGCCGACATCGTTGAGTGCCTAGGTCGAGGCGAGTCCGAGGCGGCCCACTTCAACCCCGCGCTCTACAGCACGGTAGACGTTTCTCCCGCCGCTTCAGTCGCCCACGCCGCCCGCAATGCTCGGCGACGCCGTCGCTCTGTCCTAGGCAGGGTGCAGGAAGGTGACCTCATCCAGCTAGTTTGATCCGGCGTGGGTCGCTCTCTTCCGACTTCGCGCCGCGGCTCGCAGACGAATGAATTCAACCTGTACATGCCGCAGCGATTCATAAACGGCCCGCGGCTTCTAAAACGCCTGGCGAACTTCGCGAAATGAACCGCTTTCGCGCTGGGCGCTGCTTTCGCCGACGGCTTCCTCAGCAGCGCGAGCAACGAACTACGCTGGCAGGTCCTCTAACGCGCGGCCGACTTCGCTTTCGTCGCCTGGCGTATGAACGTACTCACAGCGTCACGGTAAGTTTTTTTCTCCACAAGCTTTTTACTGAGTTCCCGATATGACGGGCTCACCGCGGACTTTGCGTCGCCTTCACGCGCAATCTTGAAGGGCATCTTCAGCGAATAGTCCGACCGATTGCTCATGCCTTAACCTATCGCCTTTCCCCGCAAAATCAACTATCTCGATAAAGCGGGACCGCCCACTGTGGCGGGTCAGGATGAACAACCGGGGCAAATGTGGCTGCCGGTGGCCACGGCGGACGGGTCACACCTTTACGGTGCGAGATAGACCTACCACCGAGCCTAAATACCTCGGCCGTACCACCGTCGCGCCGACCATCGAGGGTTACTTCCTCAGCACTCTCGATGTGCAGCCGTAGGTGGATCGCGTGCGCGTTCGGCGGCAGGCAGATCGGCACTGGTGGACGACCGGGCTCCTGCCACAAAGCGATCGACGGAGATGCTGAGCCGTCGTGCTTGTCACGAAAGCGTTGATACCGTCGCACCAGCCCAAGAGATGTCACTACGAGTACAGAGGAGCCGGGATCGTCGGCAAACACCGTCGCCGACTTCGCGGCCCAGCGTGTCGCGAGCTGCGGGCCGTCCATCAAGAGCGCTACGATCAAATTGGGGCCCATGTCGCGCAGTACCGGCTGGGCGGGCTCAACGCGCGCAAGGTCCTCGCATACAAGGCACGCTACCGTCGCGCCGGATGAAAAGCGCGCGGCCACTACCGTGCGTCGCGTGATGTCGATGTCCTCCCACCACAGCAGATCGCGATCTAGGGGCAGCCCGTAGTTTGCGATCTGCCACGCCTCAACACACCATCGGTGGTGTTTCGACTGCTCCCAGGCGATATCCTTTTCGGGCGACTCGCCTCGAACCCGACCGACGGCCAGGTTGCGCGTGCCAACACGCGAAGGGACATGCGCGCCCGCGATCATCAAGCTCACATTGTTGCGACGTGCCTCTTTCCACACGGCTTCGAGCTGGCTGCGACTCAACGCAAACTCGGGAAAAACAAGAATGTTCGTTTCCCGACCGTTCTGCCGGGCTTCACGCAGCAAACCGCGCACGAATGCCGCGAGTTCCTTCGCGGTCGGGCGCTTCCCCCAATCACAACCTAATCGCAAGTGCCCCCACCCTTGCTGTGCAACACGCTTGCCGCCAAAGTCTCTGTCGGACACAACAAACGGGTATGGGACGACGAGAACGCCATGGGACTTTCGGCGTCTGGTTCCCGGATGCGCGACCTGGTTGAGGTGCATCCCGACTACCATCGTCGAGGCTGGTAGCAGCGCGAGATGCAAGGACAATGACCGCAGATTGCATCCCACGCCGGGCGTGCGCGCTTTTGGCTGAACACAGCATTCCGTTGGATCGATCAGCCAGGCAATCGTTGCCCGATCGTGAACCACGCTGATCTTCTCAGCTACGCGCGCGATGAGCGTAGCGCGACCGAACCCGACGCCTGCGCATGCTTCATCTGCCGCCGCAAGCAAGCGGAGTGCGGCAACGGCCCATCGCTCGAGGCGTTGACCCCGGGCGCACCGCTGGACCGGCGTCTCCCACGCCTTCAGCAGGGTTCTCCACTGTTCTTCACGCCAGCCGACTAGCTTCGGATCGTCGGCCGCACGCAACCAGCGCTGCCCCATCGCTCGCGTTGTTGCGGCGTGCGCGCTCCCGAGACCGGTGCCTCCGCGCACAGAGCCGTGACCGTAGCACTCCGACTGCTTGGCGAGAGTGGCGGTGACCGCAAACACATCCGGCGGCCATACTGGAGGCGAAAGCCAGCCGTCCCTCGACGACATGTCTTTCCGTTGCCCCGGTGGCCCATAGTCGGTTCCGTTCGGCAGCAGTCGTTGAATCGTTTGGCCAACTGTAGGCATATGATCGCGTATAGCGAGCTCCCGCGTCTCCGACAACTCGAGCAAGGCGTTACACGGCCAAGCCCAGTGAAATGACTATTGCGAATCAGAATCGATGGGGCGACTGAGCGCATCGAGGGCGGTCGTCAGCAAAGCGCGCTCATCGCACGCTGGTCAATCCCCGTAGGGCACGCCATCGTTGACTATCTCCTCCACCAAATCGGCGTACCAAACGATTCCGACGTTGAACCCCACCCTCTCTGTGATCGTCAGATTCTCGGTCTCAAATACGCGTGCCTCCGCAAAAGGCTCGCTCGAAAAAATACCAAGGAAAGCGAACTGCTTCTCCGATGCGCTTAGGACACGCCCGCCGTGCACAAGGATGTCGGCGGGCTTAGAGAGAACGATGCTCCCAGAAGAGCCTGGGAACAATTTGGCATCTATCAGGAAGCAACGTTTGCCCTGGAAGTTTGCGCCCCAGCGGGACGCGACGATGCCGGATTTGACGACCGGAAAAAGGTTAACTTCGTCATAGAAACCATTTGGATAGCCGGCCACGATGACGTTGTCCGAAACCTGCATTGAGATGTTGTTCTGACCGGCAAATTGCTCTTTCGAGACCGAGTGCCACGACAGATATTTGGGGCCGCTCCCCATGCGTTCGCCGATCAGGTCCAAGACCCGCACCGCGGCCACGTCGACTGACGCGTCGCGATGAAAACGTGCGCGGTCGAGCAGCTGCTCGCGAGAGAGGACTAACGGATCCCAGGCGAGCCCGGTTTCGGTTTGTACGCGCAGTTGAACGGTGAATGAATCAGGAACTGTCTCTTGCCCGTCGACTTTCGGGAGGACCACGTGCCGATTCGTAACGATCCACGCATTTTCGATCTGCTGCCACACCAAACCGGGAGTTGCCGATGGCTCTATGACTCCACGACGTTGATAAAAGAAAGCGCTGCCTTGCACACTGCCGTCCGGTGTTGTCGCATAGACCAGCGTGGTCAAGGTGTGCAGCTTGTCGTCTAGATTCATGGCCGCATTCGGACTGTACAGATCCAGAATCTCTCGCTCAAGGGGCGCGTACGCCGACCCGCATCGAATCGAGTAATGACGGCGAGCGACATGCGCCCAACGTCGGCGCGCCGGGCGCTCGTGGTTGCGCGTTCTCGCGCCGTTACGCTCTGAGCGCGCGCTCGATCAACACCTTTTGTTCTCGACTCACGATCGACTCAGCCTTGCGACCCATCGTAGAGCTCCACACCCGCCAAACTGGCCGATTGGATTCTGGACCAGCAATACTCATGGCGCCCCCAAGATTTCAGACTCCAAGCAAGTCGCTGAGGCCGCGTCTCAGAACAACGGCCACGCTGTTGATCAATCGCAAGATATACGTAGGTTGCGTCCTCGTAAACCCGATAGAACGTGCGGCAAATCCTTCCATCCGGTGCGGGCGTGCCGAGGGCCCTGCACGTGAGAGTCTCAAGCTGCCCGCCAGCGGCGTTTGACGCCGGTAAGTCGAGCCGCACGATCGGCAGCGCGCGGCCGCCACCAAACTGCACCGGGACGACTGGGTACATGAGCCACCCAAACACTGAAACTACCGATATCGCTCGTATCACAAGGAGCCCGCGTCCCCAGAGAACGTCGGGTGAGGCGTGGTCCTTAGCATCCAGCCTATACTGACTGAACAACTTCGGTGAAAAGCCAAACACAAGGGCCACACAGACAAAAAACGCGAGCGGTCCCCACGTCAGTGCGCCCGCAGCGTTCAGTACGAACACGCCGGTCACGCAGAGCGAGACGAACGACCCCGCGCGATCCAATCGAGACGGCTTGCTACGCCAAGCATTGCCCACGAACATACCCGAAAGGAACGCGATAACTGTCACAAATGTGCAGAGAGTGCCGGCCGCCACAAAGACATGCGGTGATATCGCGCCGAATGGAACCCCGGCGCGAACGTAGTGCGGGATTGCAGCGATAAAACCGGTGATGTACAAGCCTAGCGAAAGTGGAACGGCCACCTTCGCGAGCTTGTCGCCAATGTCGGACGCGGATCTCGGAGCCACAGGCGAAATGGGTTCATTGCGTCCTGGTTCGTCGGGTTCGTCGGTCGCCATGCTCTACGGATAGCCGAATCTGTCTTTCGTTGCGATTCCGAGCCTCCACCAGCCGCGCTTTGATGCGCCCTTAGCGTCGCGCGTCGCGGGCGTCGATCGACGACGATCCCTCAGCCGTAAGCGCATGCGCCCGCACACAGAATTCCCGGGGCCAGGGTGCCGCCGCCCCGCCGAGGGCGGGCGCGGACGCCAAAAAATGCGTTGCAAGCATCCGATCCGTACTTATGCTTGCAACGCGGGGGTCAATTTTGATGCAAGCATGTGGCGCTGGAGGATGCTTGCATGGATGCTAAGAAAACGAAGGCAACGAAAAAACAAGACAACGACGGTTCGGGGAAGGCAAAGGGTGGACTAGCTCGCGCGGAAGCTCTCTCTCCCGAGAGGCGGAAGATCATCGCGAAGCAAGGCGCGATCGCTCGCTGGGGGGCCAAACCATTGCGTGCCACGCACCGCGGAAACTTTCAGGAGGAGTTCGGTATCGACGTCGAATGCTACGTACTCGACGACGATCCAAAGACCGCTGTCGTTAGCCAACGTGGCCTTGCAGCGGCGTTGGGGCTACCAGCAGCGCGCGGCACAACTCTCATTCGCTTTCTCAAAGGCGGGAAGATCGCCGCCTACGTCGGAACCGAACTCGCGGAAAAGCTCGACAACCCGATCAAGTTTCTGCTGTCGTCCACGTCGCAAGTGACTGTGCACGGGTACGACGTAACGATCCTGATCGATATCTGCAAAGCCGTTATCCGAACCGGTGAGGATGGTAAATTAGCCCCAAGCCAAGCTGGCCTTGCAAAGCAAGCGGTATGCGTTCGGGCAACCGCGTCGTGACCAAGTGCGGTGTTCTGCTGCAAGTTGGCGCTCATGGAAGGGCCATTGCAGAAGAGGACACGGGTGTCACGCGACGAGTGGGCAAAACGGGTCGAGCGCTGGCGTGAAAGCGGCCTGACCACGGCCGAGTTCGCTGCGGAGTTGGGGATCAATTCGCACAGCCTGACGTACTGGGCCTGGACGCTGAAACGCGAGGCGGGCGGCCAGAAGCGAGTTTGGCCGAAGAAGTCGCGCAAGCAGGCGGTCGCTCGGAAGGCCACTGTGTCGAGCACGCCTTTCGAGGAGGTGAAGAGCCACACGCGGCGCGGGCAGTTCGAGCTCGAAATCCGCGGCCGGCGGCTGCACATACCGGACAGCTTTGACGCTCAGCAGCTACGGTCCCTGCTCGCTATTCTGGAGACAGCGTGATTCCTGCTGCAGTCCGCATCTTCGTTTGCACCGAGTTTATCGATATGCGCCAAGGTTTCGATCGACTGGCGCAGGTCGTGAAATCCAAGCTTGGAGAGGATCCACAGGCAGGCTCGATCTTCGTGTTCGCCAATCGTAATGCGACTCGGCTGAAGGCGCTGTGGTTTGACGGCAATGGATACTGCCTCCTCTACAAGCGGCTTCACCGCGCCGT
>Ga0247778_1000916_pt1 | contig 20049 bp, 20 predicted proteins | sample UWRJL049202B5_FD_179939 | JGI IMG/M metagenome (GOLD analysis project Ga0247778, IMG submission 179939) | Plant litter microbial communities from Arlington Agricultural Research Station in Wisconsin, United States - UWRJ-L049-202B-5 | ecosystem: Environmental > Terrestrial > Plant litter >... | reverse complement strand
ATGGTGAGTGGGAAAGAGAAGAAAAGCACCGAGAAAGACGACAAAAGCACTGTTAGAGCCTCGGAAGTGGAGGTTCAAAGTCAAAAGTCGCGCGAGGCTCCTGCGCGGACCACTTCTTCTGGGTCGTCTGGGTCTTGAGTCGTTTCAGGCATGTTGTCATGAGCAAATTGTTCAATGTTTTCGCGGATACAAATTGTAGAGTCTGATTGATAGAGATACGACGTAATGAATATATATATAGAGAGATTGGAATGTTTCTCAATTTGTGATGTGGCTCAATTCAATGATATCCAGAGTCTCTGAATTTCGGTATTCTGCTTTGGTTCACAAAGCTATATAAAATCGCATTAAAAAACTCGAAGTAGTGATCCTTTACTCTGCTCACCGACAACTGCCGAGAGGCACCTAGGATTACTCAACTGCAACTCATCCCACTCATACTTCGCAACATTCTTGTGCCTTCAGATTTGATGATGTCGGAGCGCTGATGACTTCTCTGAAGCTTCCCTCGGCTCTGTGAGCGTTCTCCCAGCCCTCCACATTTTAGATCGCTATTTCCGTATATCTAACGCGTTTAGGGCACCGCTTCTGTACGAGTGAGCACGAGTTTCTCACCCGTCGATACCGTAGGATTGTAGTCTTTGATATCAACTGTCTAGGACGGCACTCGTTAATTCAATCATGGAATCCGTGCTGGCCCAGATTCCACGGTTCAAAGCCCGAAACATTACTCTTATCGGGTCTTCGGTCGCAACCACGCTCGCACTCGTTGCCATCACCAGTTACGCCCTCCAATATACACCAGCCCGGATAATTCCCAGTCCAAGGAGTACCGTAATACCTAAGCTATCCGAAAAGGAGCAAGATGCTCTTCCCTACCCACCAGATGCCTTCCCTGGCGCTCGTGATGTCGTCAGTCCAGTGAGTGTCACATGATATCTCAATTCTTTGGTTTTGAATCCAACCATGAATTACACTAAATATATATCTGACTCATGACTCAAAACTAGTATGGCACCTTCCGTGCCTACGAATTCGGCCCCGAGCAAGGCCGCAAAGTACTGCTAATCCACGGCATCAGCACCCCTTGCATTGCCCTTAACGGTATTAGCAACGCTCTCGTCGCCCGAGGTTGCCGGGTTCTGCTCCTTGATCTCTGGGGACGTGGATATAGTGATAGCGTAGACCTACCTCACGATTCTCGGCTCTACACTTCGCAAATTCTACTTGCGATCACTTCCTCGCCCTTATCATGGACACCGGAAGGGTTCAGCGTGATTGGGTATTCGCTTGGCGGAGGTATCGCCGCTGATTTCGCGGCCTATTTCCCGAATCTGGTGAAAGGATTGGTGCTTTTGGCGCCAGGTGGATTGGTAAGGAAAGAACATTTTGGGCGGCAGAGTAAGCTGCTGTATTCAGGATGGCTTCCTAATTGGTTGCGAGAGAGACTTGTGCGGAAAAGATTGGGAGGCGGGTCGAGCAATGCTAGTAGTGTAAAGCAGGACGTTGCCGAGAAAGCAGTCCAGGAGGAATTGAAAAGGAGTAGTAGCCAGGGGTTTGATAATACGCTGCTGAGCAAGAACCGCCCTGGTGTTACGGTCGGTGGCGTAACAGACGTAAGCAATTCTAGGCCTTTGTTGATATGCTCCCCTATCATCCTCAGTTTCATCTCATGTACTTCCATTTACTCTATATATTTCCCAAAAAGGAAATGCTACTCCCGAAACCTTCTTGAACAGAAAATTACTGACTCCCCTGTGTTGCAGTGGCAGTTGGCGAACCACGAAGGGTTCGTGAGAAGTTTCGTGAGCTCAATAAGGTTTGCGAGTATTCAGGGTGCTCATGAAAGATGGAGGAAATTGGGCGTATTGAAGAACAAAGTGATTGTGATGGCGGGACAGTCTGATCCTATCATGTGAGTTCCTCCTTTAGTCCATCATTGAAGCATTCAGTATATAAGTGTAGTCACTTGAAACCTGTTTGAAGAAGTGAACTTGCTAACAGCTCACAGTATCGCAGATGAGTTGAACGAAGATGCAAAAGCCACAATCGGCGAAGACAGATTGGAATGGAGAGTAATTGAGGGCGGGCACGAATTTCCAATATCGCGCCCTGACGAAGTAGTAGATGAAATCGCCGGAGTTTGGGGAATATAGATTAGCACGGTGCGTAAAGACTTTAGAGATAGATCTAAGAGCATTTTCGTCTTCAGAAGTTCGAAAGCGAGGTTTATGGTTGTATGATGACTAGCAAGTGCTGGTCTCTTTTCGTCCATACGAGTACTTGCACTACCAGTGCCAGCTCTGGTGCACCGGTCAGATTCGCCAATGCGAGATTTACAAGCATTTGGTTGTGTTGCGATGCGATGCTCATGGTTCCATCCTTCTTTCCGTGTTTATCCCCCAAGTACATTCGCGCAAACACTCGCAGCGCCTGTGAGAAGGGGAAGCTGCGACTGGGAGGCACACCTATCTCATTACTCGCTGTATATCACGAAAGGTCTACGTGTCAAGCATATTATGTTTGTTAGGAAATGATGTTTGATTTGATGCAAGCCTCATTAAAACCTCTGTGAGGGAAAAAGAGTACCGCCATTCCCAGTGATTTGATCTCATCCAAATGCCCAATTCCTCCTTCATCAATATTGCCCCCAGCTCACTAGCCATGAATCCAAATTGAGTTTCCCTTGGCTCACTCCAAGCCCATAAGTGTTGCCGATGAATATTGGTTGTCCCTTCCGCTCGATTGAAGACGTCCAGGTTGGTAATTTTTGAGTTGTCGTTTCGGTATCGATGGAATTTGGTTGCCGAGTTCGAATCGTTCTTTCCTCCTGATAAATGGCGCCGAGTTGCTGCTTCCTTCCTCCGAGTTGATTATTTTGAATTATTGTTCCAGTAGTGAGGAATTTCGGTTGCCGAGTTCGAGTCGCCCGTTCCTCCTTATTGCTGGCCTTGTCCCTTGCTCCCCTTCACGATGGACACGAGCCATCTTGCACCTTCCACTCCTGCGAGTAGTTCCCCCACTTTCCAAATGATGAGCACGAGTCATCCCTCCTTCTTATTGCCCTAACCATGATTCGTTCTGAGACTATAGTCAGTACTGGCAAAAGAATTTCAGTATAAGCCAAGGCCTACAAATTTAGTACGGTTCCTTAGTCGAACCCTGATCTCGCTGTCGTACGGATTAACCTGCCTCTTTCCTCCACGATTTATCCCGTCTCCGTCTGCCATTCTTTAGGTAGGATCGACTTGCGATCTTGATGCGTTGGGGTTGCTGTCAGGTGACCTTCGAAAATGGTCTTGCTCGATTGGGTTTTTGATTTTGGTGTGACGCAATTTTGAATTTCGTTTTTGTGCCGTTAGTGTTTTTGCGTGTGGTTTGAGGGTTAGGGTTTGATCGTCGCCCACACGCGATGATGCTGTGCTGGTATTTGGTGCTGATTGACTACCACTACAAGTTTGCGTCAGCATTGCCTAGTCAAGAAGTATCTGAAGTCTTCGCGAGTTATAATGACTGTTGTGACTGTCTCGGAAATTTTGAAGCAACCACGAAAAGACATAAAGTCTCGTGAAATATACGAACAATGCAATAAATTGCTTTGGGACTTTGCTTACATCTGCGTGTGTTGGTGTCGGGCAAGTGTCCCAGTTGTCGATTTTGGCTTTGAGCCTAGAAAAAGGTAGAGTCAGCAATCATTCCTTCAAGAGTGTCTGAAGGGTGCAAGGGAAATAAATTCCTATACAAAGTATATGGAGGCCTGAAATTCACACGAGAAATACCAGGAGAAAGGGAATAGCCGAGATCAAAGGAGGTCTTATCACTTACTCAGCTGCTTTACGAGCTTGGGATGCCTTGGACTTTGGCAAAGCTGGTGTTGTGGTCTTCTTTTTGGCGATTTCCTCTTGGCGGTCGAGGTAGATGTCGTCAACCATGAACGCCATGGATCCTAACGCGGTCGTATTGGTGTTGGTGTTGTTTTTCAGGAGATCTTGGATACTGTCGTCAAGATTCACTAGAGAAGGTGAGTCAGTAGATTTTCCTTTAAACAATTCTGAAACAGCATGTGAGATGAACTTTGGGAGAAAGGGCTAGCGAGAAAACTTACTTGGGATGTCCTCATCCAAGGAGAGAAGAGCATTCGCCAATCTTGCGTCTCTAATTTCTGGGCTACGATCGCTGAAAGATGTAGTTGTGTATGAATAGATGCTGCCCGGGGTCGTGACTGGAGAAGTCATTTCAGTGTCGCTGTCGTAAGTTTCATTGCTGGTATAAGTGAGATCGGAATTTCCGGATTCGCTACTCATTTCGGTGTTGCTGTCAAAAGTTTCATTGCTGTTACAAGTAAGAGCGGAATCATCTGACTCCTCGGTCATTTCAGTGTTCTCGCTGGCTGGTGTTTCGAGGTCCATTGGTGATGATGGATCTGATGGAGTCGTCATGATTGTATCGTTAGTGGTTGAGTTGTCAATTGTGTCTTGTTTAATTGAGAGATATTCGAGACCAGCTTGCACGGCTTCGAGGCGTGCCTGGAGGGCGGCGATGTCCAGTTTGTAAACCATATTGTTATTCGTATTGTTGAAGTTTGGAGAATTATGGAGAATTATGGTTGGCGTGGATGGTTTTGAGCTGAGCTTGTTTGTTGGTGATGGTGTTCCTTGAGATTGAGCCGATGAGGATACAAGAATTGATAGATGAAGCTTTCATTGAGATATGAAGGAGGAGGGAAAGCAAATTTGAGACCTGGAGAGAATTTCGTGCTTTTGTGGGAGTTAGTGAAGCTATCGCAAAAGGTCACATGTCTGCAATTTGGCTCGATATTCAAAAGCCGGTAAAAGTGACCCGACATCTCTTTTTGGCTTGGATCCAGGGGTTTCTCTGGACAATGCTTCCACATCATTGGCTCCTTATTGTCAAGTCATCCAAAACTGGCAAGGTGTTGAGTGAAATTATGGTAGGCTAGCGCCCAGGGTCACGTCAATGCAGCATTTGGATTATTCCAGAATGGCAGAAAAAATATTTTCAAGTCTAGTCACGCCGAAATACATCATAAAGGAAGTAGAATTTCCCTTGGCACAGGATCAGAAGAAAATCTCTACGACATCGCCTCTTCCAGTCGGCAAGGGATTGCATGTGGTTTGGGCTCCGATGTGACACTCGGTGTATAAACTTATTTCTTCAGGCGCACAACAGGATATCTCTTTTATCTACCGTCTATGAAGGACCTTAGTCTTGAATCAGATGTACTATAGAACGTTGAATACTCGACGAATACTAGGCCTCCTGCACCTCGCCAATTTCTCGTGAGGAGTTACATGGCATACAATGATAATTGTGATATTCGTCTTCACTATGATGTCTCGCACAAAATGAGAGGAGCTTTTCTCAAGGGGACTACTTCTCTCTTCAACTCAAAGGTCGATGTACCATAAAATAATATATCATACGGGCTTGTATCCCAATTCTCCTCGTAATGAAAAAGGTCTGACATTGATTACCTTTGCTCAAAGTTCTTGTATAAGTCCAAAAGCACCATACGACAGAGTAATTAGCCCCCAGAAATCATGTGAACCTTGAAATTCTATCGCTCTGTATTAGATACCTTCCCACTCCATGAAGTCCCCCTGGAATTAAGCCCCTTTCTTAAGCGACTTTCGCTCTGGTTCAGCCACAGCACCGCCACACTCGAACGCGCCCGCGGTGCTCAAAGCGCACGCGTCGACATCCCTTCTGCAATTCCCAAACTCACGCACCAAAAATGCCCAGTACATCAACCCCAACTTCACCCCTCCCCAAACGCCAAAAGCCCAACCCAATCTCAGAAACAATGGCCTCCTCCGAACCCGTCACCGCAGTCGAGTCCTCCCCACCCCTCCTCATCAAGAAGCTATCAGACAAAGCCAAGCTCCCGACTCGCGGCAGCGCGTTCGCAGCGGGCTATGATCTCTATGCGTCCAAGGATGCGGTAGTACCGGGAAGAGGAAAAGTGCTTGTGGATACTGATATTAGTATGGCTGTTCCGGCTGGTACTTGTACGTATTCTCCCATTTGCGTTTATGTTACACTGCGAGCAGTGTGTCAAATGAGGAAGAATGAATGTTGATTGATGCGAACAGATGGACGTATTGCACCGCGCTCTGGCCTTGCTGCGAAACATAGCATTCAGACGGGCGCAGGAGTCATTGATGCTGATTACCGAGGCCAAGTGAAGGTCCTGTTGTTTAACCACGGCGAGAACGACTTCGAGGTCAAGGAGGGAGACCGCATTGCGCAGTTGGTATTAGAGAGGATTTATACACCGGAGGTTGTGGCTGTTGAGGAGTTGGAGGAGAGTGTGAGAGGTGCTGGGGGATTTGGAAGTACCGGTCAGAGCTAAAGAGTTCTACTTGCATGATGTAATGGGACACAATTGGGAAGTATGGCTGGGATGACAATGGAGTTATGGTTGTGTTGATGTTGAAAAAGATATAAATCAAGATTTGGTTCATTATAGCTTCTTGTGGATTTGCTTGTATAGTGACATATAGTATGCTAACGCCTCTAGATGTGCGAGTGAACGGCCGACCTATATGGTAAATACATGGCTCTTCTAAACGTTCTCCGCTCTAAATTTAACCTCTGGATGCCTCAAGAATTGCAGATTCCTTACCAGCCGAACTTCTGCAGCTTTAGATCCTGCTAACTTTAGCCTCTTCTCGCTATCTTCCCCTCTTCCTTTAACCCTGTTATTGAACACCTGTAGCTCCTGATCTCTGCGCTCCTTCGTCTTCGTTAAGATCTCATTCATGCTAGCTAGCGCTTTCTCCGTTGCTCGTGCAAGTGGTAAATCGATAGCTGCTACATTATCGTCGCTAACCCACGAAGACTTGCTCATTAACCCTTCCACGTTGTGTACTGCTTCTCGAAATCTCACGAGCATTAACGCTGCGAACATATCCCCTGTTCCGCTGAAGAAGCAATCGATCGCCGGTATTTGGACACCAAATATACGCGGCGTAGCGTCTGATTTGAACGTAGACCCAACCACTGACAACGAGGCTTCTGCTCCTGGAGTTGGCAACGCAATCGAAGTTATCAAAATGTGTGGGACTCGATATTGTTCGTGTAAGGTCGTAATAGCTTGCTTCAATGTTTCCATATCCACAATCTTGACTCCCGAAAGTGTTCTTCCCGCCCAGTCAGCAATTTCCCTCAAAAGGTCACAGAATGTGTACTTACTCAGCCTCAAACTGATTTGGCAAAATCAGATCCGCATCTTTGATCAAACTTTTGTAAGCAGGCACCACATCCTCCGCCACATATAAGCGCCCGTTATCACCCATAACCGGATCTAGCACCCAGAAAAAACTCCCGGGCTTCATCGTAGCCTTATATTTCAAATCCCGTGCGATAGTGCCCACGGCTTCGACGGACGCAGCCCCTGGCAGGTAACCTGAGAGCATCATATGAAAATCATCGAGATACGAGTCTTTGAGGCCCTGGTAGAGGTCTGTTATTTCGGAGGCAGTGGCTCGCGTGCCTTTTGCTTGGCCGTAGCCGAGGTGATTGCCTGTTCGGTCAAGAATTAGCATGCTTTTGGGAGAAGAAGGGGCAATAGAATAGAGGGAGAGGTACTAAATTGCACGGTGTTGAGTGCAGCGACTTCGCAACCTAGGGACTGCATCACGAAAGTCGCCATGGTATTCCCCACGTAGCTGTGCTCGCTCAGTAACATCCCATCAGCTCTGGGCGAACAACTCACCCGTAGACGACCTTTGAAAATATTAGCAGCAGAAGTCAAAAGGGATATGGTGCTCTACATGGCTGGCCACTGCGAGGACGTTTGTCTCGGGGACTGGGAAGTCTGCTTTTGAAGACATTGTTGCTGGAGGAAGTCGGAAAGGCGTGGTGTCAAGTTCGGGGGCTGGCGAAAAGCAACTGAAGTCAACAATATCACAAAGAAACCTGCAGCTTTAGAGCTGGTGTAACACAGTGCATCGCCCCTGCGTTGTGACCTACTGAGTGAAGGAAAGAAGAGTGCTTACCTACCAAAGTAGGTATCGAAAGACGTTGGTGGGGTAGATGCCAATTCGAATACCCCGCGCTAGCCCGAAAAGTAGCAAAAATATGCAGATCAATCCCACGCTCACAATTGTAGGAATTTACACAGAAAAAGCGTGTATTTGGTCATTTATTGGACGTGTTCTCTGTTCTCTTGGGCTTTAACAAGTCTTAATTTTCTCCGTGACCCCGCATTAAGTAGAAACGTCATCCATCCATCCATCCATATCCATTCTTAAAGTCAACCAACACGCCTCGCGGGATATGTTATAAAACTCATGCCATCATGATTACCATTCTTCCTGCTTCACATTTACTCCTCATCACCAATCTAATCAGCTCGTTAGCATCCATGCAATATAAATAAATGCTGCGAAGCCTTACCTTAGGGGCCAAGTAGAATCTTAGGTAGCTGTTTCCAGACAAAGCATATTCTACCAACAATGGGACTTCATTTGAGAGGCAAAGCTTCACGGACTTGGAAAGACCAGCAGCCTTGCAAAAGTTGACGAGGTATTTAAGGGAGAAGGTCAAGGAGACGGGCTCGGTGAGTTCGATATCGACGCTGAGTTCTGGCTTTTCGACGTTTTGGTGGCTTCGGAGAGTAACAGCACCATTGCCGATGTCACCGGCGCAGGTGAACTTCACGCCATCTTTGGAGGCTTCGATTGAGACTGGTGCAAAACATTAGCTACAAACGCGACTTCAGAGAGCGAAATATACCGGACTCAGAAAGGGCCATGAGATCCACGCAGATCTTCCTGAAGTCTGTCGATGGCATGCTGATAGTAGCAGCATATTCGGTATCCGGGATGCCCAAGTGCTCTTGGTCAATATCCATGAGCTTCAAATCATACTCGCTAATTCGATCGTTCTCGCTGCTTTCGAAAACCAAGTTGAGCACATCGGGAGCATCCTCAGCCTTGATAGTCAATATATCCTCACTTTGTGCGGCGCGTAGGACCTTGGTAAGGGAGGTGAGGTTGACGCCGAGCGCGACGTTGCGGTCGCATCGGTAGGGTGAGAAACTTTCTGCCTTCAACATCATGGACACCAACGCGACGTGTGAGTTGTCCATGGCTTGAAGCGCCACCCCAGAGTCATTGCAGTCGAAGTTGCAGTCCTGGACCAGGTCCTTAATTGCATCGACGACCTTCTTCAGGAGATCAGCTTGCTCGAGTCTTGCTTCCAACACTGTGGGGGGCTTGTCAGCAATGTGCGATTGTGGCAGGGTTGGATTTTGCTTGGCTTACTCTTGTATATGGGAGTATTGAAAGGTTGGAGAGTGTAGTTGGGAGTTGGGAGTTGGGAATTCTGAGAATGATGCGGTCGTGTTGTGTTTAGAGTCAGATTTCAAGAGGACGCGAGGAAGTTGAACGACGCGGTGGAGGAGCGCGTAAAGTGGTCACGCTAAAATATCAAGGCTGGCCAACCACAGTCCCAGAACTCGGTGAGGGGCATGAGACATGAGGGTATATTTTTTTCGCCATTTCCAATTCATTTTACATACCTTGCGACGATGATTTCCTTCATTTCAAACCTGTGATTTTGCTACTGAAAATCATCATTTTGGCGGCTGGTATCTACCTCTATATGCGGTGTCCGGAGTTTGTACAACCCCAACCCCGCGTTTTGTCACAACTTGACTCTTCGATCCCAGCCTGCTTCTTACGTCTTTGCTCCAAGAAGACGTTCTAATTTGAATATAAACCTCGATTTTTTTTGTCTCCTGGTGGTCAGAAAAAGCGGCATTAGTTTGGAATGTGGCACGCCGAGTAGAATATTCACAATCCTCAGTAACCAATGCCTCGGCTTTGGTTTACCGCGAGCCTGTATTGCGTTCACAGGGAAGACGCGGGCAAGTGCCACGGATAGCCCTGCTTAATTCGCAAGTTCGATGAAGACCAATTATCAAAAATGTACCCCTGAAGTGCAGGAAAAGCGACGATGAGATCTGGAAGGCCATCGACCTTAGAGATATGAGGAAGCCGCGACTCACAACTGCCTTGTTCTAGGAAGTAAGATATGAAGCTAGTGTCTCTACCTTCGGCTTATAAGAAGTTTGAAGCTGGGCAGCACAGCGCAGGAAGTGACCCAGAGCTCTATTTAAAACGATTTAGAAAGCTTGTAACAGCTAGAGCAAACAAGCAAGCACCCTTTGCGCCGTCTCAAGTCCACGCTCCAAGCAATGGCACATTCTTTCTCCAAGAGGTGCGATCCGCTCAGTCTCTCCATTGGGTTCTTCCACTCGTTGGTATCTTACCCAGAAGCCAGAAAGTCCGTCCCGCTATCACTTGTAATAAGCAATTCAAGCGGTTTTGCAACACCGCAGATGCATTCACAGTTGTAGCAACCCTTCTCTTTGTAAAATCAGATCTGGGCGGAACGATTTTCTCATGGAAAGTCGCAGAAAGAGAAATCGAAAGCGTGAGCAGAAGTCAGGGAGTTCGTGCCCCATAAGATGTTCTTTGGCAGTACCTCTGCGAAATCGTCCCATTAGCTCTCGTGGATCTTGCTTTATACATGGGAAATGCTAGAGAGGTAAATAAGCAAAGTGGGCGGTATTAGGAGATAATTGGAATGTTTGTTCCGCCTCATTGCCGAGGGAAGCTGCGCGCTCTGGGAGTCCAGCCGCTAGACTGCATGTTCGAAGATTCGAAGAAGCCAATTCCACTCCAGTGTGTTCATCTGCGAATGTTCCTGATCTTTGGGTCTGAGCTAGTACTCGGCCCAAGCTCGAGAGGTGTGTTTTAGGAAAGGGGAAAGAAAGGAGCTGTTTCTGCGAGCATTGAGCCTAAATGAAGAAAGCTTGAAGCAGGAAGCCACCTACTCCAAGATGATCTACTGTCTACAAGCTCTAGGATGTTGTACTAGTGTAGCAACAGTTGTAAGGGTATTGTCTACTCGAAAGTATGAACAAGAGCCACAAGTCCGCCCATACTTCCCCTGCAAGTCGATGAAAAGTTGAGGGCGTACAAGCCGGTGGCGACCAGCTCACTTACACCCGGAATTGGCTATCAAGCCCCACTCTTGGCCATCACCTAGAGAATTCTTTAGACCAAGCATGTGTTGAATGAAATTGAAATCAAAACGCCTGGTCTAGCAAGCCTGAGGAACAACAGCATAGGCTGACTCGGACCGTGGTTCCCGTCGTAGCAGAAATCGTCGAGATAGGAAATAGGAACCTCAAATCATTTACCAAAAGCAGAGAGATCTTGATGCCCAAGATTTCCCGCTGAAAATGTATTTTTGTTTCCCGTCCGGCTGCAATCTCTTATACCACGTGGAGGCAAATTTGCACAATCTCGCATTTCTGAAGGATGGATGGAGGCACTCAAGGGATTGAAAAGAACAGCGCTCTTGAAATTACACGAAGATAGTGGCAAACTCAAGGTCACTGGAACCTGAGATGCTAGGAGATTGGGGTCTCTTGTATCACCCACGCAACCAAGACAGTCCTAAATTAAATCATGAGGCTTTTGGGGCAACTCGAACCGCGACTTATGCCATAATAGTGAACAGACGACTTGCAGTCTATGACACACGACAGCCGTAGCTGTAGCCACGATGGTTGAGTCAGCCAAACCATGATGTGGTGTTACGAGCCTCACTTCGTATGGATGAGTAAGTCCATATGAGTAAGAGGTACGTCGCACCGAGCATCCGCAACGTATCTCTCAGCAATCTAGATGGTAGCTAGGTGACAGATTACAAAAAATGCGGAAGTAATATAGGAATTTTAAATGTACGCCAATCCTGATACCACCCACCTGTTAGAAACAAGGCAAAGTTTCGTGCCTCAGTTTGAAGCAATTTACCTAGCACGAAATATTTCCACGGCGAAGCCATCGAAACAAGTGAACATCGATCGGAAGTCATTCTGAACAACCCTTCGGTGTGCCATACCTTGATGTAGGCAGAAGGTGCAACGGAAACTGCACACTCACCCCTAGCAAGCCCCCAACTTGTTGCTTGTACCTGTCATGAGAGACAAACCCAATCCCGGGTCAGGGTCAGGAACTAAGTTGGAAATACGGCGCGAGCTGGTGGCATGACCAAAATCACAAACATACGACCCGAAAGCATCCGGATACGGCTCAGCTTACACTACTTGATCGATCCTATTCGGGGACTTCGTAACTGTAAAGCCCTTAATGGTAAGTTTTACAACATGTTTGCGGCGTAACGAGGGGCAGGTACGCCACCTCAATGGGGTCTGTTCCTGCAGTCAGCCAACACTGAAACAGACCAACCTGGAAAGAAGAGTGTAACATTTGTCGTTCCCGTACACCCCTGATGGAATACAAATGTACTTATTAGGAAATATATGGAATTGATGTTAAGTTCAGTCTGATGTGCCTCGCGGGGCTAGTGTTTGTCAGCATTTGGACGAATCCAGTCATTTGCAGTGACCAGTTCGTTTCAAGTCTTAGACAATGCTCATCGATCTGTTTGAGATGTAGATTGTTTCGCGGCCGGGGTATCATGAACCGCGATAAGACTAGAGTTGCTTGCCTACTTAGGACAGGTTGACGAGAGTTTCAATTAGAAAATTTGGAGAAGCTAGAATCTGGATTGATGCTTGCAAGAGACAGATACTAGACCGCGATTTCCCGTCTGAGGAAATACATGCATACAACACTATGCCCCTTGACCCCATACGGCATTTGCCACGGCACTTGAATTTTTAATTGCCTCGAAAATCATTTCTGAATACTGTCCCATCTACCGGTGAGGCCGAGATGATGAAGCAAAAGATAATGAAGAAACTGTGCCGCATCCTTTAGATTGCGCGGTGGCCGAGGCATGAGAAAATTTGGGTACGGCATGGAATTTATCTCTCCGTGTCTCAGGCCCTCAAAGCTTCTAGAAGACAATCTGCCTCCTGATTATCATCCAGGATATGAGATTGTGTAGAGACCTCAGAAAAGGCATCACAAGATTCCAAATGGCACACTGATGCCAGTTTGAAGTGAAGCAATATCCACACTCTTATACCATATATGTAATGGCACAACCAAGATGGATTTATGCAGCGCCACTAGGCATTCTGCCCTTGAAAGGAAGGCATGGAAGTCATACGATGACGTCCCCTTGAGATCTTCGATGTCTGTCTCTGCTGTCAGCCCGCTCGAGTTCCTGGTCATCTTGAGACGGGCGCCGTAATGTTGTTGATCGAGAGAGTTGCGCAGCGTTCAAGCCGGCAATCAGGGTTCTTGTCTGCCAGCCTACCAGGCATGGGCTGGCACGGGAGAGTCAGGGACAACTTGGACAAGTAGACAAGGCTGAAGGATTCTAAGACGGCCATCTATTCCCCGATCTCCTGGATTCTGACGGCACTCGGCCGTCAGTAGCTTCGATCTCGACGGCGCTAGGGGTCCGCTTTGTTTCCATAAATACATGCGGCCGTCGAGCACGAACTGCAAAGGGTGTAGCACCTGCCTACAAACGAAATGAGCAGAGGCCGCTGTGCCGTACGAGGGGAGGGGGTAGACCTTAGATAATTCTTCACACTTCAGCTCGTGAGCGTGCCTGGGATGATCTGGGGATGGCGTTCTGGCTCTTCAGCCCCCACCGTTTCAGGTTCTGTGGCGCTTCTGTCTTCCCGTGGCACAGTATTTTAAGGTGTTATTCAACGCTGGGAAACAGGTCAACTGCGCACCCCAAACTGCAGCAGCGAGAGTGATATCTGCAGGGCACTAAACCTCTGACTCCAAAACACCATCTCACGAACCCAACCTCTTCTCAGACGAGTGACAAAGTAGGGGTACGGTTCGGTACAGTACGCAGGGACCAATAGCATTAGTATTGTAGAACGATAGAACGATCCGACGTCTAATCCTGGAAATGAGGGCTGCGCTGTATGGCTGGGTCTGACTATGGTGCTTACCTCATGCCATGCGACTTCAGATGGGGCAAGTTTGCTAGGTCTGACTTAAGGGGGAGCTGCACGAAGACTGCAAGGCTCACCAATCAGCGCCCGGTCGGTAGCTGTCGAGCACGAACCGACGACATAGCCACGTTGATAATAGCTCCTATGCTACCTATGGCTACGTATGGCGGTCTCTACAACGCAGCCCATTTGTTTGTGATCAATACGGAGTTGCTAACGAAGCCGTCAGCGACTGCGCTGTTGCAGAAAAAAAAAATCGCATTACGGGATTGATTACAGCTGTGTCTTAATTAGGATGAATATTCAGCGAATTGTTCGCCCGCTGGTCCTGCTGAGGTGGATGATCTTCCCGTAATTCCGCGTCCAGATGCTCCGTCCCATCTTTGGACGAACTTCCACCCGAGCTGTCACTTTGCTTCAATGTAGACCCTTGGTTTCAGCTCAATGCACGCATTCGGGACATCTGATGTGTTGAATAATCTTTTTTTGAAATCTTGATAGACGATAGACTAAAGAAGGGTATAATGTGATCGAAACTCATCAGCCATAAGCGTCCACTCTGTTGTATCGTACACTCGAGACGAAAAGACCCGCGCTGCCAAACGAATGATTTTCTATTTCCGACTCCCCAAAACCCAGCCCCGATTTGCGCCTGAAAATGCATGACACCCCCTTGTTTCCTCTATGAGTTCCTTCGTTGCTTGCACTTCTCATGTGCCATATGTCCATTTCTAGCGGTCGTGCGAGTAAATTCCGCCCCGCAATTTGGGCAGCTAGACTTCGCAGCTGCGCCAGACTTCTCACGCTGATGTCGTAGAAGGTTGCTAAATGTAGAGAACTGACGTCCGTTACATCCGTGTTCCCAGCACTGTGGCTTAGGACGGCTGTGGACAACCCGAACGTGGTCACCATTCTCAGACGAGCCAACTTTCGGAGGCTGGTGCTGATACAGGCTAGGTTGTGATCCGACTGAAGAAAGAGAGTGAGAATGTGGTCGTCCAACGAAGCTGTGGATGGTAGATTCTGATCCAGCGTTCGAGTATGGCAAAGAAGTAAAAGTTGGTGTGGCGGTGAAATCATTTGGGCTCCTAGACATGTATTAGTATTTGTTATTTCTTCGGGCATTAATAACAACTTACATTGTGAAGACTGGGCCGTAGATATCAGATTGTCCGTTCTCGCCAAGTTGTGGAGAGTAGGGGGTCAGATAAGAACTGCTGCTTAACGCAGGAGAACCCTGTGGCTGTTGTGGAAGTGGCCCTGACGAGAGAAGAGGGGATGGTGTGAGGTTTGTAGTGTACTCTGGAAGTGTACGTGGCAAAAGATCTGGAGAAGTTCGTTGAGATACAACATATGGGTTGCTGGTCGAACGTTCACGTCTCACACGAGTCTTAGAATCCCTGCGTGCGTGATCACGCTGGCGCTTCAATTCACGTTGCTCTGGAGTAAGAGTTCCTCGCGGAGGACTTGATGAAAGAGATCGAGCATAGACAGGCATCATCTTGGGGTCGTCATATGGCGAAAGAATGTTTGGGCTCAAGTGAGGACTCGAGATTTGAGGAATAAATTGTTCGTTCATCTCAAAAGAGTCTGAATATTGTTAGTTTTGCTCCTAATGTTCGATCCCAAGGGTTCAACTTACAAGGCCAAGTATGAGCCTGACGAAGTCCGGCATCGAAGCGGGAATCGTATTGCTGAATGCCAATGGTAGACATATTTGCTGGTATCGAATTTGAACGTAGTATTGTTGACCGTTCACTGATAGAATCTTGATCTCCAAGATATGACTCTGGTTCTAACCCAAATGCAGATGATTCTCCTCCAGTTGCTTCCAGATAAGTCCAGTCGGCGTCCAAATCACTTTGTGATAATAACGGGAAAGGAGTGAGTTGCTGAGGAGCTGGTGAGTCGATGAGGGGCGCTGGTGACAGAGTTCTACCCTGGTTGAGAAAGGAATGTGATGGTTGAGAAGGATGAATATCAGTTGATCCAAGATGTTCGTTCGCTGATGAAGGAGTGGACTCAAGGATCTTTAGACCTTGAAACTGTGAGGCTGTTGCTGATAGATGACTGTTTGCTCTTGATCTGGATTGACGTGAGTCTTCTGTACTCGAGTCTATATAGAAGGAGTCCATGAGTGTAGGATGGAGGGGCTGTGACTGGTGACGGTGGCACATACGATGGATTTAGATGAGAGATACTCGAAATAGATAAAAGAGAAGTTGGCTACTGATCGGTAGGATTTATAAAACGTGGGGAATTTGTGGCAGGGAAGTCCTTTCTGAAATGAGGAGATGAGATTAGAACCTATTTCGGAGATTCTGACGGATTCAAAGAGGCATAGACGTTTTCAAGGACCTCCGCCTCAAAGTGACCATGGGAAACAAGGCTATAATGTATCTTGGCCTAGTGCCCCTGGTCAGCAACCCTGCTGGAGCCATGTTCACGCCATTGGTAGATCACGCTTGCTTGGCGAACGTTCTGAAGGATTCGCACCCCGGGAATAATTCTAGTACCCTCATGGATAGAAACTACGCTCCCGCTCTCTGGTCTGGAAATTTAGGCATGTCAAATACTAGTGCGACGGCAAGGCTCCCTCGCCCCTCCTAGCAAGACACACTGGTCGCAGAGCTGCGAGCGTCAAGCTTGCTACCCACTTGGGCCACAGTCTCTGCCTAGTACAGTACAGCAAGTTAGTAGCCTGGAGCCATCAGATTGGCCCTTTCTGACTGTCCAGGACCCTGTTTGCCATGCTGCCCTCATGCTCGCGCTCATCGTTCACGCCGCGCCGCACTCGGCCACGGCCACCATATCTGACCTCAGTATGGCCACCACAGTAATATTAAGGTGCAGCGAAAAAGAGATTAGCAGATGAGCAGAGCCTGACTGTCCGACTAAGCAGTTCTGACTGGCTGCTGAGCAGCTTGCTCGCAGCCTCGCCGAGTCCAGGGCTCACAGCTAAGCTCCCGAAAATCTGTAACACGCTAGTCTGGCTCTCGTGGACCTGTGCCACCACAAATCTCCAGAAATATCTCCAGATCGCAACGGCGCGGTAAACTTGTGTAAAATGAGTCCTGACTGTATTCGTCTGCCGGTGCCACCGCTGTCCGGGCATGCGACGACTACACGCGATTATCTCATACTCCGTACAATCCGGAAAGGGCATGCACTACATTACGCTGCGCGGCAGGTGGTAGTCGTAGTAGCTACAGTAGCATCCACTCCCATCCAGCTTCAGACGCCAGACGCAGCTGCAGGACAGTACTGTACCGGCCGCCTCCTGCAGCGAAGGTGGTAGTCAGGGGCGAATTGTCGCGACCTCGAGTCTGCAGCTTTTAATCAAACGCATACTGTTCCTTTAAAATCCCGAGGTACGTTTTTACACTGCCATCATGTACTCCGTGCCAGTTCTGGGCCTCGCAGTCTGGGAATGGTAGGACCAACAGGTGGTTCGAGGGGAGATACAGTAATAGACGCTATCAACCGCCGGGCGGGTGTCTTTGGGGGTTGACCTTGAGGCTTGAGCCCCTGCTGACTACTCGGGACGGACTTCGACTGGGGCTTCAGCTTTGAGAATAGCCACGGGTCCACGGCTCTCTGTATCCTGGACGGCTCACGAGTATGCCGCTATGCATCATGGCCTGCTGGGATATGCTTGAAGAAGGGTAGCTGTGCTGCTGTAGCAATACAGTAACAATATAGCTCCTAAGCTCCGTAACTCGCTGTCAAAACTGCTTCTGCATTCGGTCTTCGGGAAAGATCGTCCCATACAAGCATGAGATCGTCACGTTTCGATCACGTTTCCAGAAGGCTTTCTTTTCGATTGTGACGTTGGAGCACATGGCAGCTGAATGGCTGCTATTCTTGTTACTTGAACGGCGCATTGCGGATCGACACTGACCACTGCACAAGAACTTCAGACAGAAGGGACCCGCAAGAGCTACCCTATCTGGGCCTGAATTGACGACCAACAGTGGATCTTCAAATCTTTGGGACCTCCAATAATGCTTGACGATGATCGGGATAACATTATTAAACATTGCGCGCAGGCCAGCAGCATCTTGAAACTGTGGATCACTTGATTCCAGAAGGGCAGCTGCAGCGATCCCCAGTAGTTACTAGAGTCGGTAAGACAGCCCAAGCCCAGGTTAAGCGCGGCAAATTGAAGCTTTGGAAATGAAGGCTCCCTGAGACCCTGGAGAAACGCTTGCGCCTCTATCACGACAAAGCAACAAGCGCCAGCCAGTATGAGTATGACCGCTTCGAGCTTGTCTACAGCATCATGGCAATGGCAATGACAATGATGACGGGCCAAAACCATGACGCCAGAGCACTCTTCACTTTACATCAGGTCAAGAACGGAATGTCTGGATAGCAAGCATAATCAGAGCGTCCGGTGCGGGACGTTTTCCGTCCGATTACATACGCCTGGCCCAATAGAAAGATGCGATGATCATGATCATGGTGTTTGATGGATGATCACTCGTGCACTCGTGCAGACCATGTCCTCCACCCGCGTCTTGACATGAAGCCCGGCCCCGCAATCTCTCGTGGCACACCACAGGGACCACACCGCTTCCCAGTTCCCAGCCATGCGAAATAAAGTTTAGAGTCAACAAGGAGCAAGGGCTGTTTCCTAAAATAAATCATACCATACTGCAACTCCACAATTCCCACTACCACTTGTCCATTGCACAAAATTACTCTGTAGGATCATTAGAAAACAACACTATGGTGTCTATGGCGCAACTTATCTCGTTCCGAGAGCCTCATATATGGACGAGAGAGCCCTCTTCAGCGGGTCTCTTGGCGCACTAGTACAGTAATTTGCTGCTATACACCCCCGTGTATCCGGGAATAGAAAGCCCAAATGGGCTTGCTACATACCTAGTACGGTAATTAACCTATCTTACAGCTCTGCCGGCACTAGCTTCCCGTTTCTTATTGCCACCAATTCACGTGCCGGCTTGAAACATGTGTTATCACAAGTATCCTGTACAATATCTATGCAGCCTTGCAACTTGGAGGTACGTACCTGACAGTTGAAACAAGTTACCAAACCAACATCGTCAGCACCGTAAGTTTAAACGCTCGGAAACCAAACACATCTCGAGCCCAGCACGCTTCACACATGGAAAGAGACGGAGGTAACCCTGCCAGACTGTCCGGTCTTGTACCGTACCTGCAGCTCTGGCGTGGCGTTTCCGGTTCCTTCAATCCTTCAGAAGAGCCCCCCCTCCAAAAACAGTTGTACATCGTGTTTCAGAAGTGCCCTACCATACCATGTACCTCATAGTCCAGAACCCTTGAACCGATCTCCCCACCCGTAGCTTGCTGACGGACAGACCGTAGGATGCTGCCAGCGTGATTAGATCCCGTGTTTTGAGGCTCGATGGAATCATGAGGTAGTATCTGTGTACTTCCTACAGGGCTATGCTTCTGCGGCGTCGAAAAACGGGCATGTTTGATCGTCAGCAGGGTCTTGTTCATCTTAAAAAAATTCCAAAAATCCCTTAGCGTTGTGCTCAGCCATTATCAAAAAAGGTACACCGAAATGGCCCGTGGAGCGAGTCGTGTGCCACAGTACCAATGCAACGATCTCGTAGCAAATGAGTGAGACTGAGGTCATCAATCGTCGAATGAGTATTCTTATTTGATATTATTCGCATACTACGTTACCAAAAAACTTTAAACATCCGAAGTCTGTCTGTCAACTGTGTTTCATGTCAAGAATAGAGACTGACTATCCCAAAATGGACTTTTTGTGCGAAAGGTGTTCCTGGACAGGCCATTCACTAATGTGGCTTGAATACACAGAAATCGCAAACACTGGTGGGCATGAGGTTTCTGACGAAAGCAGTAAAGAAACGAAAATCTGGTGATGAAACAAAACTTGCGACTTGGTATCATGCTCGATTTCTGTCCATACCCTATCGCCCAAATGTTCGCCAGGGAGAAAATCTCCTGCTACTCCTGCTGAAAACCGACCGTCACTCCTATTTTGGGTGCCAATGCTTCAGTCCTGCTTCCCAATGCGCTCAAAAACTCCACAACTATGTAAGTAAAGATCCCCCGTTGAGGTTCGCCGCATTCGATCACCGTGCCAATTCTAGTCTCAA
>Ga0247778_1000915_pt1 | contig 20075 bp, 27 predicted proteins | sample UWRJL049202B5_FD_179939 | JGI IMG/M metagenome (GOLD analysis project Ga0247778, IMG submission 179939) | Plant litter microbial communities from Arlington Agricultural Research Station in Wisconsin, United States - UWRJ-L049-202B-5 | ecosystem: Environmental > Terrestrial > Plant litter >... | reverse complement strand
TCCCTTCTTCTTCCCCCTCCTCATCCTCTTCTACCTCATCTCTCCTTCTCTTCGATTTCTGTTTGGATGTTGGGACAGGTTGCGATGCAAAGGGATCATCGTCGAGTGAGTCCTGGGAACGGTAAGGAGAAGGCGCAGCGTCGGTTTCGGGTGATAAAGAGGGAAGGCCCATTTCGCGGGCTGAGGGGAGGCGTTTGGGTGTTGGCGCGCTTTTTGTGATTGAGGGTGTGGATTTGCGTTTATTTGGGGCAGAGGTGTCTGATTTGCGGGGTCTGCCGGGGCCGGATTTTGAGGTGGAGGATTGGCCGGAGGGGCGGGGAGGTTTGAAGGGTTTGGGTGGCATTTTGGGTGAGATTTGTGAGGTTTGGTGTTATTATGAAGAGTTGAGTGAAGTTGGAGTTTGGAGGGAGACGCGTCGGTTGGGAAGACGCGACTCGCGGGGTCGCGCGCGTGATTGCCGTATTAATATTAACTTCGAATAATTGCGACGGAATCGGGTATGGCAATTTAGTTCCGTGGATCTCTCTCTCTGAATATGAACAGTCTAGATTATATCAGAGAATGAAAAAAGTTTCAAGGGCCTACCCAGAGGTGGATATGCACTTCTCTACCGGCGCTGTTTCGAGGTTATCACACTCAAATTGGCACACATGAGATACTCAGAACACGGCTCTCATTCTAAAACAATAATTACACTCCAAACAGTTATAAAGCATTCGTAAAGTACAGCCGTAACACCTAGCCCCCAGAAAACGCCAGGTGCTATGCTGCTGTTTTCCGAAAGAAACTCCCCCTATCCAAATCAATCTGTACTAGAATCAAAGACGCACGTTCCATGTCCTATTTAAACTCTGGCTTGGCTTCTCCCTCTAGCATTACCGCTTCTGATAGCAGGAGCGCTGATATCTCGTCTTACTCCGCCTTCGATCATCTGCTTCCTTGGGGTCAATGTCCCTTGTGCCAAACTTCTCGCTCTTCCTCTGCGCTCCCTGATCATGGCTAAGGCTTCTTCGCGAGACATGGTTGGGCTCAGCGATGGGTTGGATGGGTTGGCTGGTAGAGTTGTTTGAGGTGTGAGGTCTGTTGGGTCGGCGAGAGGGATGCGTGTGGTTGTTGAGATGGTATGGAATGTTTGAATCACAGTAGTGTTCGTCTCGTCATCGTCCTCTGGCTCTTCCTTGGTATTCGGACTTGGGCTTTCAGGCTCGCTTTCGGGCTCCTCAGCGATGCTGTGGGTAGGACTGTGTGGTGCATCGAGGAGGGAGAGTAAGGATGTGTTCGTATCTGAAACCATGGCAATCGATGGCGGCTCGCAGGAGGGTGTTCGTGCGTAGCTAAATTGTGTTGGTCGAGGAGCAGGCTGCTCAAAGACCGGGACTGTCTTCTTTGCTGGTGATATCCAAGGCGACTCTTCCGGTGCGGGGGAGATCGTTCTAAAAACGCCCTCGGCAGGTATGAATACTGTGCTCTTCCGGCCAATCTGAATCTTCTCGGCCTCTGGTGCCGGTGCAGCCTCTGCATTGCGAGCAGCTCTTGATGCGCAGCAATTGAGACGGCATTCCATCTCCAAGAACTCAACGCGATCATGGGCTCGCTCTGCCCTCTGTTGTTCCCACTCCAATTTCATGCGTAGTTCGTAGAGCTCCTCCTCACTTGCAGCAGACGATGTAATAGTGACAGGATCTAAAGACTTCCTGGCCTTCTTCGGTGAGGAGAATTCATCATCGTGAGGCGACTTCGGTAACGGGATTCTTCCCTCAGCAGCAATTCGAGCAATCTCTTCGTTCTTCGCGATTGTGCGCAGGGCATCTCGTTCTTGCTCAACGAGTTTGATCTTTTCTTGGGCTTGAGAGAGCTCCTCTTGAACGCCAACAAGTTGATATCTGGCCGCAAAAGCTTCTTGTTCTCGTTTGAGACTGCGCTCTTTCTCTTGCTCGAAATCCGCCTGTGCCGCTTTCATTGCGTTACGAGAGGACTTCAGCTCTTCTTGTAACTTAACAATGACTGATTGTGACTTGAAGGACTCTTTTCTTGCTCGCCGTATCTCCTTCTCCCATAATGTTTGTGTGTGCGCGTGGGTCTCTTTCGCTCGCCCGTAGTTCTCCTGCAAGATGGTCAGCATTCGTGAAGGTATGCGCCGGAAGTTGAACATACCATTACAGTTTCCAATCTCTCTCCAACTTTCCGTTCTCTCTCTTTGCCTTCCTCAATATGTCTCCTCAGCGCTCTAGTCTCCTCCCTGTATCTCCTCATCTCGCTCTCCGCCTCTTCTCTCCCCAACATTGCCCGTTTGAGCGCAGCATCATTCGCTTTACGCTCTAGCTGCTTCCCTTGAAATGCCAGCGTATTGAACTGGGCAACCTTATCATGCACTGAGCTATCTCTGGAATGGCCTCTGCTTTCCGAAAGCAAATGTAGGCTGGCGGCATCGGAGTCGGGTTCGAACATTGATTGCGGGCGCTGCTGGTTGACGCGCTCGGGGGAGACTTGGTGAAGTGGTGTTCCTGGCGAGCCGGGGAACTTGTAGGACGAATCCATCTGCTTGCGATGCAAAAGAAGCAATTTGTACTGTACTGGTATTATGAATTAATTGCAAATGATGGCCTTTGCAGAAGCTGGTGAGGATCAAATCCGATGTTTACCTTTGTGACGCGCCCGATTGGGCTAGCCCCACTAGGGTTACCACAGGAACGTCGACATGCGATGCGATAGAGTTTCTTCCTCAACATTTTCTCTTTTCTTCCTTGATCATCGTCTTTTCGTTACATGGAACTGATATCTGCCGTTGGTGTTTCAAACTTCATTTAATTGGAGTTCAGTGGTGTTATCTGCGTTTAGTCTTGAATTTTGATAGACGATCACCTTGGTTACAAGCGTGAGTCGCAAGGATGCCTCTGCTGCCACACAAACATGTTTCCTGCAAACTAGCAGGCGCCATTTATTTTCTATCCTTTCACTCGCGTTAAATCCTTCATCTATGTCATATTCCATTTTCTGTGGCCAGAAAGGCATTACTCGAATTTCAATTTAACGAATCGCGAGAACCTCCACGCCTTTCATCTTGCGAAAGAAAGTTGGCCTCAATTTTCCCCCGCGTGCCTTCAGCATGTTGTCCAGAGAAGCAGCCTTCTCAGGAAATCGATCTCCGAAAATATCAGCAACAATCCATCTCGCGGTTCTGACCTCAGAGCCAAATGAATAGATTGCTTTGGCGTCTGCCCCTCGTTCTAGGAATGCCTCCAAGATATCTGCGAGTGTTGATAAGTCGGCCAGGTCATCAGAGCAGGGATTTCGCGTTCTTGAGAGCTTGCTGGCACTGGATAGAGCCATGTTCCAACATGACGAATCAAACCCTGAGCACCTCCCATTGGGATTTGCTCCTCGTTGTAGGATGGTGTAGATCATTTTAGTGCTGAGGGGACACCAGCGTGTCGAGTCTCTAGGACGAAGGGCATAGTGAAGTAGTTCCTCTAAAGACAGACCTTCACGATTTAATATCTCTTTATCATGCCGTAGTGTGTCGTCAATATGAGAGCAAAGGTTGTGCTCTATGCTAAGATATATGAAGGGCCGATAAAGTTGACGGTGTGAACCCTCCAGGAGGATTCGAACAATAGAATCTGGTCCCGCGGCGGGGCCCAGTGTGCATCTCTCACCGTCTGTATCTACAAATATCTCCTTTGCACGGCCAAGCTCGTGGACCAGACGAGTTTCAGGAAAAGCTACTTCTGCTTCCATGTAGTGTGCGTGCTTGAGACCAGTCAATAGAATTGTTCCCACAACTGAAGCGAGATCAACTTTTGCCTTGAGTCTTTGGACGTAGCCACTCAGCAAGGAAGTATTCGCGTTGAAATCACTGCCACTGGTTTCTAGTAGTAAGGTACTCTTGGCCTCAGCGGTGTCCAAATAGTCGCGAACAGTACGATGAACGTATTGGACAGTACCACATGCCGCGGATCCTATGTGTCCCTCCAAACAGCCCAAGCTAGGAACTTCAAGTAGTCCCATTGTTCGAACCTTGAGACGATCTTCCATTCTCTTGCAACGCTTTGTGATTTCTTGAAATTCCATTTCTTCGAAGTCGCTCGTGATAGCGGCTTCCAGGTTTGGTTCATCACTCAGAGCCAAGGTTATCAGACACAGGCTGATGTGTGGCGTTCCATTCATCACAAAAGCCCTGTGTTCTTGAGAGCAATGCATCATTTGAAACAGTTCAGATGCACTCCGTCGGTAAAACCCTGGTATCTTGGCAAGCATAGAGCTAAAAAGAGTCTCCAAGTCCCTGGGCAGCAGATCGATTCGTCGTTTGAGATCTAGAATGTCGTCTCTGTTACCTAGCCCCTCAAGCAAGGATATTACCACCAACTTAACCCATAGAAACACCCCGTCTGCCTTTGACACAATTTCCATAAGCAGGGCTTTAGCCTGGTCCGGTTCTTCGGAATCAAATTGCTGGAAATAAACGTTCTTTTCGAAGTTCGAAGTGACATAAAAGGTAATGTCTCGGGCCGTAAGATCTTGGAGACGAAGGGAGGGTGTTGATTTGAATGCATCTTCAAAGGGCAGAAGCGGACGACTGGAAACACACACTTTGATATGAGGTGAAACGGCGAGCCTCTGGAACAATTGCGCAATGGCTCTATGATCCCCGTCATATTCATCGAGGCCATCAATGAAGAAGCACATTTTCGTGGGAATCGATGCCTGCTCAATAAGAGTGGTAAAATATCCCATCAGAGATTTCAGCGTCAGGTCTCCAGAAGCCGATCTCGAGGCTGCCTGACGTTCGATTCCCGGCCCATCAGGCCAATGATACTCGTCCCATTCTAGACCACTCTCTGCTTCATCATCGTTCTCGTCCCTGTACCTCCCTATTTTTGTCTTTTCTTTTTCAGCTACGTCCTTCGGGTACGCTCTGCTGACAGCTTCGGAATAATACTTGGCCCAGCGAAGAGGAAACACCATCTTGATTAGATCGGGATTTTGCATAAACGCTTCAACCAGCAGGGATCGAATGAGTCCTGCTTGCGATCTTTGTTCAGAAGTACCGCTACTCCAGAAATAAAACCGCATAATCTGAAGGTCTCGCCGACCAGACCATTGACTCAGTAGCCGGCGAGTTTGGTGATGATGAGAAATATACCTCATCAGTGTCGACTTTCCAGATGCCGCCTTCCCTTTGATCCAATATATTCCAGATCCGGTCGCAAGCCACTCGGTGAGACTGCTCCAAGGTGGAGCCTTGTCATCATGCTCATCAATGAAAGCCCATTGGTATGTTGTGTCGTAAGCATCTTCAATTTGGTCCTCGCGTGCTGCTATGGTAGGAAATCGTAGATCATCTAAGATCTTTCGAATGACATATTGCTGGATACGATCTTGCACATTCTTCACCCAGGTCCCTTTTTTCGCAGGACCCTTGGCCTGGAATTCGCCAGTCGGGGCCGCAAGAGTCTGATCACTGTGGTCTGGCTGGAGAGAAAAGGAACTAAGTAGCTGTGCGACTGCCAAGGTTTGGTTCTGAAGGCCCTGGTTGAAATCAGCAACGCTTCTTGACACATCTGCTTGAGTAGAGAGAAGTGCTGCAAGGATATTTTTGTTTGCTGTGTCAAGTGCGTCCATTCGCTTGGACTGGTCGGTGCTTAGATTGTCCAATTGTTCCCTGGAAGCAAATATATCAGTTTAGTCTGAGGAATGAGGAGACCTATGTTAGAAGGCGCTCCTAACCTCGTTCCTATAGTTATGTGCAGTTGTATCTCTTCCCGCAGCATCGACAATCGCCTCTCCAGACTGTCCAATTCATCTTTAGTCCAGACCGAGTGAGCTGCCGCACTGAAGCTTTTCAAAAGTTTCAATCGGCCAGTGAGACCTTCTCTCACTCTAAACTTCTCCAGTTCAGTTACCAGTAAATCAGCGACCGCATGGCAATTGCCGCAGAGCTTTTGAAGCATTTGCTCCCTGTCGCTGCCCCGCGATCCATCCTCCAATGATAAATGGCGGGGTATCAGATCGCAACCTCTCTTTAAGTCCTCAATAACAAGGTCAAGCTCCTGATAGCCTTCGAGAGTTCCATCCACAGAATCATAAAGCTTCTTTGTTCTAGAAAGGATACGGATACCGAAGTCGGCGAATTGGACAATGTTACCGGCAAGGCCCAAGGCCGTCCAAGGATCAAGAACCATCTCGCTGGCGTCTATCCCCTGCCTGCTCGTGGGTATCAATCATTCAGCCTATCTTGCCCTTACTTGAAATATTTCCCTCAATTTTGTGTAGTGATCTTATCGAATGATTCCACGTTTGCAAAGAGCCCGCCAGCCTTGCGTCGGCGCCAAGCCCTCATACTGCACTGCCAGCGGACCAAACATACCGTCTCTAGCCGGGTAATTTATTGCACAGAAGATTCCTGGCACAAAATTGCTGTAAAGCTTTAAGCAGTACCTTTCGAGTCAAGCTTTTAACGTGCCGTTTGGCAGTCATTGGTAGTGTAGTGAGACAAGCTGGGCCGCCATGTTTTGGAGGGTCGTACTTTCCCTCTGCTACTGCATTAGATCTTATGATATGGGTGCAGGCTCCAAAATTCTCTAAACTCAACTCAAAACACCCCATTGAATTCGGTTGTTGAAAGTCCTTTGGGTCTTGTCTTGTGTTGAGACGAAAACAACCCCCTGTCGTCTCGCTAAACAAGCATTTCATCCGGAACATTCTCACTGGCTGCCAACCTTCCAACTCCAATTCCAAATGCACCTCACGGACACGCCAACGTCATGGCCACTGTTTTCACAATAATAGTGGACGAAGCCAGCAGAACAATTATACCCGGTGATCATGTCTGTTCCTGGCCCCCCATTGCCTCATGATCGTTGGTTTGTACCTTTCCTTTGTTTTCTCTGGTACGCGATATCATACCCATGTTTCCCTATGAGCTCATGTGCCTCTGTCCTTCTGTTGATGTCTTCTTCCCCGGATTTTCGAGACGTTGAACCATGCCTCCATTTTCGTTGCAAAGGCTAGGTCGTCCCAATTCATCATGCGCTCGTTGTTGAAGTTTGCGACCACGTTCGTTTTGCTGGGAAATGTTATTGCGGAGGATGGAGAATCGGAAAAAGGGAGCAATACCACGCTAAAAGCCCCTGTGGTGGCGGTACCAAGCCAGCACTGGTATGTTGTAAACCTGGAGATCATTCTGCAGATACTGATTGTTTTGAAGGGAGGGCGTCGATGGCACTTGGTCTACATTCGAAATTCGCGTTGGCACACCCGCACAAACTATTCGAGTATTACCAGCAACATCATGGCAGGAGATTTGGGTGGTGTGGGGAGCAGCTGCCGGCGTATGCAATACTAGTCTGGGAGTTCCCTCCGAGTGTTCGGATTTGAGAGGCACCCTTTTCGAATCGGCAAAGTCCTCAACATGGCAGAATAATACGCAGAATAATCTTGGCTTGGATGAGGCAATGGGATATTCTGGTGTGGGACAATACGGTAGGCTCTGTAATTGCCTCAATTTCTGTCTAGGGTGCTAATCATTTTAGGTTTTGATACTGTTGGGTTGGGCTATACAGATTCTGATGGGCCGTCGCTGAAGCATCAAATTGTCTCTGAATTCTACTCCGATACGTGGTGGCTTGGAATGCTTGGGCTGGGTTTCCAACCTACAAATTTCTCGACATACGGTAATCCACAAGCAAGCTTCTCCGACACATTGGCTTCCAATGGCACGATATCTAGCAAGAGTTGGAGCTATACTGCCGGGGCATACTATAGGCTCAAGAGTGTCTTTGGGAGCTTGATCTTTGGAGGCTATGACGCGTCTAGATTTACGCCGAACGATGTTATTTTCAACATGACCGGAGACAATCTTCGAGATATCGTTGTGTCGGTGCGGTCCATCACATCTACCACTGCTTCAGGGAATACAACTTTGATGTCTACACCTATTTTGTCGTTTATCGATTCGACGGTCCCAGAGATATGGCTGCCATCCGAGGCATGCCAACAGTTTGAGAAAGCGTTTGGACTTACACTCGACCCTACAAGTGAACTTTACCTCATAAACGCCTCCACGCATGCCAATTTGCAGAAGTTGAACCCCAACATTACATTTACCTTGGGCAACCAGAAAACTGGGGGGCCAACAACGGACATTGTCCTTCCCTACGCATCCTTCGACCTCAACATCACGGCTCCTTTGCTCACGAACACAAGCTCCTTGTACTTCCCTATCCGCCAAACGGACAACAGTCAACTTTACACCCTGGGCCGAACCTTTCTTCAAGAAGCATACGTCGTAACCCACTACAATAGTCGCACATTTAACGTTTCCCAATGCATCTTCGACGAAACTTCCTCCCCCCACATCCTAGCGCTCCCCGCCGACCTCTCCACCGCAACCTCAAGCACCTTACCCACAAACTCTAGCAGCTCCGAAGGCGATTCCAAAAAGAAGTCCATCTCCAACGGCGCAATCGCGGGTATAGTTCTAGGCGTGCTCCTCGGGCTAGGTTGCGTAGTCTTAGTAGCCACCCTCCTTATCCTCCGCCGCCGCCACAAGACCAAAAGCCCTAAAGAGCCTTCATCTCCTGTGCATGAAATCGATACCGGAAAACGTATCGAGCATCCGGATAGTAGCGCCTATACGGCCCAAGCCAGCGCGTACACGAGTGAAGTCAGCGGACAGGATTCCAAAGTTGAGATACAGGGGAACCCAATCATGCACCCGCAGGAACTCGAGGCCGAAGTGCCTATGGTACCAGGAAGTCAACAAAGCGACAGAGTTAGTGGACCGAGCGACAGTTCTCACGGCACGGCAGGGACAGCTGTTAGTAGTCTGAGCCCTGTTGTTGAGAATGCCCGCACGCCGATGGCGGAGTTGGGGGCTGGAGAGAGGGGGTTAGGTGCGGGGTATGATTATGGCAGAGCGAGGGAGGAGGACGAGCATGCGGTTAGTCCGAATACAGATACGTTGCCGAGTATTATGGGACGTGGTAGGGACTCGAGAAACCCGGATATTAGGGTCAGTAGTCCGAGTGTGAGTGAGGCGGGTACTTGGAGCCCGAGTACGCCTGTTGATAGGCGGGGGAGTCGGTTTCAGGAACGGTGGAGCTCGGAGTTGAATAGGGATTAGGACGTGAAGATGTATATATCCAGTTTTGAAGCACATGAGTGCGGGTGTTGGAGGTAATGTTCTGGACGGACTCTTTACGTATATGATTATGATATCCATGTATTGTACATTTGAAGTTTAAGCATCTCTAACCCAGAATTATTTTGTGTTCTAGTGGGAAACTTGATGTTCGAGTGGGCACACAATTTTTACTTCCATTGTCTCTAAAGTCGAGTTTTTACCTTTCGATGATAAATTCCACAGGTCTTGCAAGCTTTCATTTTGTGGAAGCAATTTATTCATTTCGAAACGGGAACGGTCTTGCCATAAATTATGGAGGCGAATCTCGTATTCAACATTCCTGACCCCTTCCTGCACCTGAGGAGTATCTCCTGATCCCTGAGTTAATTGGAAGCAAAGCAAAACAAGCAGTCGATCAAATAAATGTCTACCTGACAGCAAAACCCTCACCAACAATAAAACCCTGAGCTTTCAGCAACGGTACCATTTATCAAGTCTCACTGGGGTTTCTTCTTTCGTTTTTTTGAGTCCTTCTCATGCATGAAATCCGACTACACGTTGGCCTTTAAATCTTCCAAGGGCTTAGGGTGACTGGCTCATCCAATTTAACGCACCTTTACGCAGTCAAGTACAAGTTTCCATGATTGCTCATTTCCAAGTTATGCGGAAAATTGGCGCGCGGATGCGTTGCGTTCTGTAGAAGAGATTTCCAAATACTCATTGCCGTACTCGACAATAAGAGCATGTGCAGTGTATTTGCATTGCATTTTCCCTGTGTTGCAAGCCCACTGTGGTGCTGTCAAGTCAGCCTTTGCTGTCATGCGGTAGCCTTCTGGGGGACCTCGTGATAAAATTCCGGGCAACGGCAAATTTGAGGTGTTGAGGAAGGACTTGAATACTAATTGTAAATAAGAAGCTCCCAGCAAATAATGCTCCAAAGCAATTGTGTCACGTACATTTTTTTTAGAGTGCAAGTGAGTCGATTACTGGGACCGAAGTGACTTCACACCCCTTTAGTATGACCAAGGGGCTCGCTTAGGCAGCTGGACTTACCCCTTTGGGAGGAACCGGCCTTGAACTACATCCCGGCAGTCTCTACGCTTTCGAAATTCCATAAATAATTTTGTCAAAATATATTGACCTCAAATCTTGCGTCTTGCCGCACAGCGTCTTCTTTTTATTTCTTTGTGGGATTTTTAAGCCCACCATGACTACCTTCCAAGATCTTCCCACCGAGCTCCGACTCGAGATCTGGCGACACATGAGTCTAGTAGACTATCCAGAGGGTCCAATAAACCTCTTCCCGCCATGCGATGGGCAATGTGGTTATACTCAATCTTGGGACCTCAATCATCTCAAACAGTATTTCTTTGTGCACGAATTGCCTCAAGGTCTCCCGGCTCTAAGTGATTTCGTCAGAAATCATCGACTCTCAAAAAGTCTAATGAAGTTCATGCTGGCGATGCAAGCCAGCACCAGACGGGAAACGCCTTTTCCAATCACCTTGAAGATCAACCAAGAAAGCTGGGCGGCAAACTTTCAAATATTGGGTGATCGAAACTTTTTTTCGCGAGGAGGGGTGCAATACTTTATGCTTTGTTCCTTCTTATCATCAATTATATGTCGACTGGTGTTGTTTCGTCAACCTCAAAGGGCTTGTGACCTGGAAGGAAAATTTGAAGAGAAAGTACCCAAATGCATATGGGAAATGTGACGGCCACAAGGAGTACCGTGGGATTCACGATCTGTTGAGTTTACTCCTGCAGTTTCCACGTCTAGAAACTTTGCGTGTGGAATTTCTCGAGATGTATCGTTCCAGTAAGACTGAGATCCAAAGCGGGAAAATGATCGAGGCTATTCGGGAGTTCTTGGATTTACAGACTTTCAAGAAGAACTCACCGAAATTACTTCAACTAGCGTCCGTACAGCAAGGCCTGCAAGCTCTGCCAGAATAAGTATATTTATGCTTGCAAATTCGGTACCTGGAAGTTTCTAACATTCAGTGGAAAACAACCCCTGAATGGCACCATAATTCACTCTGAGGCGAGACTTCGCTCCTTCTCGATTACCAAATCATTTATATTGAATTGATCACTGTTCCATTCACCCACATTCTTCTCTCCTCTAGTCTCTTCGCAAAATACATTCTCTACCAGCATCATCAATCTCGATCGTGGGATCTGAATCAACATCAGCACTTGGCTTTGATCTCAAGGAGGGGCTGAAGCTCGACTCAGCCCATGTTCACAAAGGGATCCTCATCAAGTATCTCTTGAACGTATCAAATCTTCATAGTAAGTGAGCCCCACAAGACATAGGAAGAGGGGAAAAGCTGATGATGGACAGCGCTGCAACTTGCACGATGGCGACCGGTATCAACGGCATGAACGACACTGTCAATAGCATTGAGCTCGTTGTAAAGGGCCTGGCGTCCGGGATCAAGAGCACCGAGAACACAATCAAAAAGCTGGATACGTCGACGAAGAAGCTGGAGACTACGACACAGACGCTTTCGACCAAAGTTGATGAGCTAGAGGCTAAAAACTAACAACTTGGAATCTACGCTCGAGGATTATATCGAGGCCCTGAGGCTTCAGATACAGAAGCAGTCCTGGAGGATCAATAGCATTACCAGCGAAGAAGAAGCCGCCAAGCCCGCCTTTCAAGCCATTTGCAACGAGCTTTTGCGCCTTGTCAACCGCTACTCGTGGAACACTAGCAACAACAGCTTCCGGGAGGAAGTCCGAATTGTCTCCAGCATTATCGCCCCGAGCGCCAGTCTCAGCTCCTTTATTTTCTTGACAAGATACATCACCCGCGCCGAGGCTCAGCAGATTATCACCGAAACCAAAGATCGCTCTGGACACGTTTTTCGAGATCCGGTCACACCTGCTAGACTGATGTCTTTGAAGCAGGGACTCTTGAAGAAGATCATGTCGATGCCAGTCTACTACGATGAATCCAAAGATTTGCCACTTGAATTTCGATCTCTGATTGACTTTATCAGGGGTGGGTGCGAAGAATTGGAAAGAAGGGCGAAGGAAAAGCTCATGAGGAACAGTGAGGCGTTCCTTACCGTGGTCAACGCGCAGCTTCATATGGCGGAAACGAAGATCAGACATAATCATCGTTCTGACTTGAGTGAGACAAGATGGGACAAGAAAGTCCGTGATTGGTCTTACTATCAATGCCGCATTAAGAAAGGTTGCAGTTGCATTAATGGTTTTAGGGACTTGGTACCAGACTATTTTCCTGACCCAGACAATTTCAAGATAATCAGAGATCAGATGGCGCTGGTTTGCAAATGCGAGCAATGTTTGGAAGATCAGAGAAGTTAGGGAAGTATTGTGATAGTAGTTATGGGTTTCTTGAGCCTAGTTTTCAAGGATGATGGGGAATTTGTCCCTTCCACGATCACCTTCCACCGGGGTCTCGATAGCAAAACAGTCGAATGGACATATTTCGCGGGTCTTCTCCAAAAGCTCCCCTTCAACCGGAAAATTTTGCCTTTTTGAACGATCCGCTTACCAAGGCTTTAACCAACATGAAAAAGTTCCATTTGTAAAACTTGATCAGCCATCCTCACGGATTTGGGCCAAGACGGCATTCTAAATATATGACAAGGTAAGGTGAATCTAGGTCATTCTCACTCGAACTCAGATTCAATGCCGTGATAAATCGAATTCCGTATTCACTCACCTGGCGTGTACACTCCCGTCTATTAATATTGCCCCTCTTGACCGCCGTGCGCTTCACTAACCAAGCATCCACACCCCCACATTATTTAACCACGACGCATCTTCATCCGCACTTCTCCAACATGAAGATCGAGGAGTTGTGCAGCGACGGTGAGCCATCAACTCAGAGAATTTAAAATCGATTCCGCGCTGATACTTACCCAGGCCCAGGCTCATTCTCTCCCGCCATGGAGGATAATATCAAGAACATGATGGCCAACTTCGTCGCTATGAAGGAGGCCATTTCAGGCGTGCAAAAATCGATCCTCGACGTCAAGGAATTTTTACAGAACATGGAAACCAGAGCCAATGTGATGGCTGCGGCCATGGAAAGCGCAGGAATTGAATCCACCGAACTCATTGCTGCCCTGATCAAGGAGAAGAACGCTGAGCGCGACAACTTTGCAGCAGCAATACAGAAGACCAAGGACGACGCGAAGACAGAGCTTGAAGCTGCAGTCATCAAAGCCAAAGAGGATGCTATCAAGGAGATGGACGGGGAGATTGTCAAGAATAAGGAAGATTTCCAGAAGGAGCTTGACTCGCTGAAGCAGCTCACCATCTTGTTGTCCCAGACGTCTCAGGTTCAGAACAAGGCACCCTCTGAACGCATGTCCGTCACGAGTTACCTCTCGCCCTCGCAAACTTCCGAAACCCAGCTCTCAGAATCTGCCAAATCGTTCGGGACAATCTGCGAAGAGCTCCTCAAACACACCAAAAACTACCTTCGCAATCTGAATGTTGAGTATCGGGTCGACATCAGTGCGGTGTCGAGGTCAGTTTCTTCCATGAGAAACACGCACATCATGTGGACTTTTCTGACTTTGAGCCTAGCATGATCAAGTACCACCGAGTTCTCTACGCTTTCCTCTTTGAGACCACCGAATTCGGTACGAGCGAAGCCCAAGATATCATAGCAGCACTCGGAAAGGAAGGAACGACCATCGCACCCACCACAGTTCTAGCCGTCAAGAAAGCCTTCCGTCTGCTGGGCGAAGGACAATTCTTGCTCGAATATCGTGCTTTGGCGAGGTTTTTGACGAGCTGCGATGTCGCCTTGCGGGAATCGAAAGCAGCGGTTGGTTATGTGGGCGACGACGCATTGGTCGATTTGGTCAAGACTGCTCTTGAGAGGCAACGAATCGCGACTGGTATCCTTCACAATTGGTAACTGTCAGATATTCCACAACCACTAGAATATTTAACTAACACCAGTTCTTTCCCGCAGGGAATTCAAGGCTGACAAGTCAGGAAAGCTGCCTGCTGTGAATGACGACATGCGGAAAGCGTTCGAAAAGACGTGCCCCAAGGATTGCCTCAACGGACTGAGAACATTGAAGCCACAGGATTATCCGGAGATGTTCACGACAGCTAGGAGGGAAGTTGGACTTTGCTGTCGGTGCAAGGACTGCAGGAAGGGTTTGGGAATCGAGTAGTCTGGCGACCATATGCTCTAATATGGCGTGGACCTTCCTGGTGTTCTACATCTGAAGGCCCAGAGCTCGTCATCTTCGCTGGCCGCTCCGTGACCGCTCTATATTCAGACTTTTCGCGTTTGAGGAAATTGAGAGGATTCATACACGAGATAATGAGGAATTGAACTTTGCTATGATCACTGCCCAGACCAACGGTTTCGTGCGCTATTACCGTATCCGGAGTAGTGCTCCTTGGGCTCCTCCTTCGCGCGTTGGTGTGCCCTGTTCTCGGATTTCGCTAGCTCCTTCGCATGTAACTTTGACACGTCGCCGTGGTCAGCCTCAACAGGTTGTCGGCTCGCCTTCCGTAAAACGTCGGGAACCAATTCCCGTACAGAGGAATGTTCTCGAGACTTCAAACAGCAGATTTCGCCCCGTTTTTCCTCTAGAAGGCCGCCGTTGTCATCCGCGTCTAGCGATCGGGAATGCCATGACTGCCGGTCTTGTTTCAGAATCACAAAAAGATCTACTAAAATGGGTCCGGCTGCGAAAAGCTGACTGGTCCAGTGGTCCAGAATATGCCGAACCCTCAGACTTACACCTTGAGTCCGCCTTGTTCAGCTCCGTTGCTCCAACCGAAGCTCGTTGTCAACATCACACGCCCCACGTCCCAACGTGGCCGCAAGCATTGAACCCTAAGTCAGCTCTCGTTCCGAAGGAGTACAGTACCCCGCCAGCGGCCATATGCGAACCTTACCAGAGGTGAGATCCCAGTGGCTTAATGTGGGGACGAAAGGCGATTTTCTGAGCTCTCCACCAACAGAATCGCAAGCGTGGTTTATGCGAAACGGATTCTCCCCCCGGTCAGCTTCTTCCACTGGTTCCTCCGCTTGGACCACCACACTCAAAATAGATTAACCTTACTTGCCGAGTGGTCCCTTTCTTCACGAGTGTACTTTGTGTGATCATGCTTACTTCCAAAGAGCAAAAGAGCAAATCCTTCGCCATGTATAAGTCTCCGGTACCTCTTACCTGTCTTTGCTGTTGCTTTGCACCTGCTTCTTTCGGAGATTTTCAAGTTTTCCTTTGTTTCCACAAATGGCATTTCGATCATGAAATGCAAGTGGGATTGAGTGCAAATACTAATGGCCTCTGGAGGTGCGCCGCGGGATAGTATTGGGGAAGCTATCACTGCAGATAGACCCGTTGGTGTTCGGTCTCCCAAACCTCATGCCAGCGTGCGATTTCAAAACAAGTCACACTCGAGGAGCCACACGGAATCGCAAGGCTTGTTACCATCGCCCACAATTCAATTCGGGTATGATTCAAGAACGAGCTATCGGTTTCCCTCTACTCCCACTATTTACGCCCCAACGAAGGAGAAGAAGAAACCAGCCCACGCACCCCGCTGGGCCAGCGTACCATCGTCTCTCGGGGAGAGAGGGAAGGCACGTCTAAAAGCAGTTGCGGTCGATGGATTTTTGACTGCAATTTCGATCCCGTTTTTCGTGTTGGCGGGTGTAATCATTCAGTTAGACGGAACGAGAATTGATGGGTATCAACAAAATGCTTTGGAGCAATGCATCAAATGCGTGAGTTTAATCCGTTCAACAAATTTGAATCGTTCACGCTGACCCTTCAAAGGCTGCTACATTGTTCCCACTTTTATTTTCATTTATTGTGGGAAGGGCGACAATCAAAGTTGCTTCCTGGAAGTTGGAGCGAGGGACCACGCTTGGGCTTTTGGAAAACTTGATGGGCAGCCGCACTGTCGGTGGAACTATCGTCACGTCGCTACGATTATGGCCCTTCACATTCTTGGGTCTAGGACTGATTGCCTTATGGTTGTTCTCGCCACTTGGGTCCCAGGCGATACTCCGTATGGTGTCCACCACTAATGCCGTTGTGCCATCTTCCTCAAATCTAGCATACATCAGCACCCGACAACCAAGCTATTCCGGCGATCCTCGATTCCAGAATTCCTGGTTTTCGGGATTTGCTACTCTATTTGGCGCATCTTTGCTAGCCCCGGCAGAAGTGAAACTTAGCGCCACGGATCTCTGGGGGAATGTCAAGATCCCCCAGTTTTCTAGCCTTTCAGACATCCCTGAGGATCATAATGGATGGCGAGCCGTGCCACAGAATAATCCGTCACTTACGTACTCGTCTCTTTTCGGTATTCCTGTCTCAGGTCTCCCAGCCGGCAATGGGACGTTCAATGTCGAATCGACTTACTTGGAACTGGCCTGTTCAAACAAAACTTCAGCGCTTACTAGAGTCTATGCTCATAATTCTACACAAGGCGGGGGTTTCTTCAACCCCGGTCTAATATCTACCTCCGGCCCTTTTCGAAGCGGTCTTAATATCACCTCTGATACGGCATGGGCGTTGGGATACCTCGGACCGGATGCCGAATCATTTCTCTCATCGTCGAACGACCCTGCGAATAAATGCCTCGACTGCCTTCCTACGGGTCTCACAACTCAGTCTGCGCCTTCGGGTGTCCTATTATACCAAGACTATGAAGGCGCTAATAATGTTACTTCTATCTACTGCACTCCCTCGCAGGTCTACGTCGAGTCTAATATCCTCTGCACGCAAACATCCACCACCCAGTCTTGCGCCGTCATGTCTCAGCGCCTTTCTACCCTCCCTCATGTGCCGTCAACTCTTACTTTATTGAGTTTCAGCTCCGTCCTCAGCGGCCTCTCCGAACTTCTACCTCTTTCCACACAAAAACTTTCGGGAATCGACACCATGCAGAATTATATGGTCTCGCCCCTCGATAATAATTTTATTGAATCCGCACAAATGCCCCGGCTCGCTATTACCCCTGCCTCTTCAAATTCGTCGTCGCCACAAACGGAGTCACGCTTCCTTGATCTTCCCCTTGAAGACTTCTCGACTCGTTTAGCCCAAATTCTTAATACCTATCTCCAGGGCAGCACTCTGAACTCTACATCCTATCTCACGAGCTCGTCATTATTGCCCTCGCCCAAGAACTTAGCATTGACACCATTAGCTCTAAGCTCACAGCTCAAGAATACCTCCGTCACCGTCCCTGCCAATACAACAGCTCTAGTGCAAGTCTACGCTGCATCCTACCCCTGGATAGCAATCTCTCTCATCTCCACCACCCTCCTTCTCGCAGCCGCCATCACGGCAGCAATAATCTCCCGCCTCACGCTCACCCAAGAATACCTCCCATACGTATCATCTCTTCTCCGCGAAAGCCAATTTAGCTCCATGCCCTCGGGTGGAGTTCAGCTTTCCGGCATAGCCAGAAGTCGGGAGTGCAAAGACTTGAAAGTCAGGCTGGGCGATGTTGGTGATGTTGGGAATGGCTGGACGGTGGGGACTGGTGTTAAGTTGCCGGTTGGGAGGATTGCGATTGGGGATTGGGATGAAGGGGAGTGGGGCGTTGAGAGGGTTAGGAGGGGGAAGTTATATGTGTGAGAAAGAAAAGTCTTATAGATGGTTTTAGTTTGATTTGCGTATATACCCAATCTACGTTCTTTTTTTATTTTACGAAGTCTGGTTTTGACACGGGAGTGCTCCTTCGGGTTCTAAGCTTTTTTCGAATTCTCAGCCGGTCAGCAATGCTGAGAGAGCAAAAAAGGAAGTTCTCATATTCGCCAGTATTTGTATCTCTTCATTCATCTGGGGATGCTAATCCTAGATGCGCAGTGAAGTGGCATCTCTGGGGTCTTCTGTTTTCCAAATCAGGAAGGAATGTGCCCCACGATGTTTAGCTATAACGAGTAAGAAGCTTCCCCGCGGCACTCCTAGCACACCCCGCATCAAACCAACCAACACCTTCGGGACATGTGATTTCAGTTGGGGCTCGTAGTGGAGATCGTGATTGGTAGTTAAGGTGCGAGGTGAGATTTGTCGAGAATTATTCGCGCGCCAATAATCGGCAGGGGGGTGAATTCGACAATATCCAACTTTATCTACTGTCACTAATTAGTTTCCTATTATTTCTTACGTTCGTTCGTTATTTCTTGTCGTATTTACAAGTGAATCTACGAATGGAGGTCTGTTTGGAGCGCTGTGGTCACGTGGCACGTGACCTAGGTGTTAGTGCCTCTATCCTAATCTCCTGTAGCCTAGCTAGAACCTCACTTTTTTTTTTACACATCACAACACAGTACTAGGGGACCCCTTTTAATGCATTGTGATCACACCTGTGATACCAACAAGGTCCAAACAACTTGAGAGGAGTCTAGCGCATAAATTGCATGTGGTCGTTCATCCTTCGCTACCCCCAATGACTCTTGCAGCAAATGGGACGTCTTTTTATATCCTTTTATTCTCCGACAAAGAGAAGGCTTTAATAGACTATTATTAGAAAATCTCAGATATGAAAATTTTCGAGTCTGGCAGCGTGGATGTTGGATTTTCGGCCGCGCTTTCCGAGGACGTTCGAATGCGCTTAGAACCCGATGGGTGGCAAGGTGTACAAATTGTTTCCACGGCATGATTCCGGAAGCCATACATGCGAGATAGTGAGCGGCGAATTTCATCGGCCTGCGGTTGCTGCGTGTTGTCTCAACTAGATCGGCAAGAATTGAAGTCGGGTCAAGAGTTCCCTAGCTTCTTCAGAGCAATGTTTCCCTATGGGGAGTGGAGCGCCGATCGCGATGGGGTTATTGCTGTCGATGATCTAATTCACTTGCAAGCTTGATTGATTTCTCCCAGATCCCTATTGATTTCTTCGCACGCAGGATAAATCTTGGTCCCCAGCTTCGATTGTTTTGGCAAGCTAGCTTGTGGGCTTACAACACATCCTCATCAGATGTCTAATCCATTCTCTTTATCTTTAATACGCTAACGGATATTGATCCGTCTCATATTTATCTCTGCTCTGCCTGTCAAATTAGGGCACGCACCCACTTCGTATTCAGCTTCCGCAGATACTAGGTTACTTTGATTCATTCTATATCTGAGCTCTATGATATAGCTACTTATGGATTTATGCTTACACCATAACAGAAGAAAAACAGGGGAAGAGATACATGCTTTGACTAACTCGTGTCCAAGTTAAGTGCGGGGTAAGAACTAAGAGGGGCTACATGTTGAGTCGCGAGGATTTGATAGCAACTTCTACCCAAGCTTGTTTGATATACATCTTTGATTTCGGTAGAATTTTGCTGTCAAGTTTTCGAACGTTGTCATCCATTTTGTCTTGCGATGTGGTTAAGTGTCAATTGCGATCTCGGGGAAATTCAAGTGCAGTCACTGGATTGACTTCCAAATTTCGACGACCAGATACGGATGCTTGATCACGAAAGTATGCCCCCGTATTCCTGCTGTCTGCTTGAATATACTCTGTCTCCTCTTCGTAAATAAAACCATTTTGAAATATATTCTCAAAGGAGGAGTGAGGGAGAAATTGGGGGTCGAAAATGCAGGGTAGCTAGAACATAATTCTCCCCCACCCTCAACTTTAGTATCTATTCCAGTGTCTTAAATGATAACCAAATACATTGAGTAATACAAGTATTGGATTTGGGACAATATTAAAATATGAATTTCTAGATATAATTAAATTATTACCGATTAAAAAGTTTAAAAATATAATATTAAAAAAATTGGTATTAAGAATCAATAAAAATGTTTTTATAATATAAAATATATAATTAATTATATACTCTTATAAAATTGTGAACATTTTTAGCCTCGTTCGCAATTACTGGTACATATTAGCTGGAGGTGAAGATTGAGAAGTCCTGTCAATGTCTGCCTCCAAGGTCACGGTTCCGCTGAAGGGGGGGGGGGGGGGGGCGGTGTTTAACA
>Ga0247778_1000914_pt1 | contig 20093 bp, 21 predicted proteins | sample UWRJL049202B5_FD_179939 | JGI IMG/M metagenome (GOLD analysis project Ga0247778, IMG submission 179939) | Plant litter microbial communities from Arlington Agricultural Research Station in Wisconsin, United States - UWRJ-L049-202B-5 | ecosystem: Environmental > Terrestrial > Plant litter >... | reverse complement strand
ATCCGCCGCAAAGCCCCACGCCCGAGCCGCGGTAACGACGACTAGCAATTAGTATCTATGCCTAAAAGAGCAGAATATCCGGTGGAGCAGGAACGCGAGATCCGCGACCTTGCAGCAGTTTTCAGCTATTCCGCACTGCGCAGGTGGTTTTATGCATTACCGGCAAAGGCTCACCGCTCCGCACATTCTGCCCATATACCCGACACGGCTTATGACGTGCGGATGCTGGACAGCTGGACCTACGACCGTTTGACCGCCACCTTCACCCAGCAGGATTCCCCGGAACCGACGGTGAACATACGCGCCCGTACGGTAGGGCAGCAGGATGACGATTTTCTGGCCCACAGCCCGCTTGTCTGGAGCCGTAGAGCTAGCAATATACTCAGCCTCAATGCACGGGGCGTGCAATACGGACGCACCGGAGGCGGCGTCGACCGCTACCTGGCGCGCGTCGAAAATAGTGGCGACCTAACGGTGTCGCAAGCCGAACTGAGCGTGCTGGCCATCGGCACGATGCTCACCGAGCAAATCGCCGCCCAAAGTACAAAATACTAAAGAATAAAATAAACGAGGCACTCGCGTCCGCACGGGTATGGCGACTAATCTGTCGCCATACCCGTATACTTACAGAACGCTACTAGAGCAGCGCGGGACGGTCTACGACCGCACGAGCAATCGCAACCAGCCGTTCGGCGTATGCGGCAGAATCGCCGCTCGTGTCTTCTTGCAGCATCTTACAGGCCACGCTACCATGCTCATAGAGCAAGCCCACCACCTTGTCGTGGTACGTCTGGGCGCTTACTCCGCCGGTGTGGATGTCCATATTGGACAGTGTTGGCGTCGGTACCTGCTGAGTCCAGCCAGCTTTGATGTTCAGCACGGCGTCGTTGCGCGTTACGTTGTACAGTGCCGAGGAAACATGCAGTCCGTAAATCGACTGCCAGCGCGCGGTTGTCTGAAGTACCAGTCTGCCGTCGTCGTATGCAATTACCAAAAGCGTGACTGCCAGGGGCCGAGTATAGCCCGGGTAGGCCACACTCTGGTCAGGAGCCATGTAAGTCTCCTGAAACTGCTCCATTCGACTGAGGTATCCAACAAGTTCGGTTACTGCTGCCGGAGGGTTGGCGGACAATCCCCAAAGTGCCCGATCGCGCAGCGATTGAAATGCTTCGTTGGGCGTGTTGATAGCTTGAGTGTCCATTTAGAACAATCCTTTGCTGCAAGGGCACAACGAGTGCCTCGTTTGTTAAGGTCACCCAAACCAATCATGGCAGGGATTTTTTATTATATACTGTTTTTATAAAATTACAATTGTAAGGGGCGGCGCGGCTATACAACTTGCAAGCTATGCAGGTGTACTCCGTCGGCCAGTTCGCTCTTTGTCAGCACATCCACCAGCTGCTCAAAGCCCGTTTCGGCATTGCCGGCACCCAGATCCTGCACCACATAGCCAGGTACGCGGAACAAGCGGTGCGCGCCTTGCACCAGAATATCGTTATCGCGGCGGACCAGCTCAAACAGCTCGCCATCGGCGCTCACCACGATACCGAGCCGATCCGTATCGGTAGTTTCCCAACTCATATATCACTATCATCTCACTATATTGATTTTTTGTCAATATTACCACGCGGACAGAGTAGGGGAAAGGGTCCAGCTACAGGGGGAGTTCGCGTATTTCAGTAAAACCAGGCTTGTACATATCGGTATATACATTCAGCACCTTACACAGCCCAGCAATCACCAGGCCGTGAGTGAACCACACCTGTTGTTCGGGTAATTCGCCCGCGAGTAATAATTCCGCGCGGGCAACCGCAGCGTCTGGTACTTCATTGCGATTAAGCATAGCCTTCAGTTCGAGACGAGGCAGGCCAGAATCAACTTCGCTCAACTCAGCATACTGCACCTGGTGTACAAAACCTGCGTGGGTTGCCGTTTCCCGCGTGCGCAAATAGGTTGATACGGCCACAGTGTCTTCTGTGTCTAGTGCGTATTGCTCCCGCAGCAATCTGCCCGCAGCCTGTGCTTGTGCACGACCTTTTTCCATGAGCGGGGCATCGCTGGCGCCAAACGCAAGCGTACCGATATTTTCGCGATTATTTGCCTCTGAGAGGCCGTGACGAACAACTAGCACTGACATGTGCCTATTAGATTGCCATACACGGCAAGCCGTGTCAAAACAGTAATTGTCCGCCACCACTGGACAGGGGTGCATAAGAGTGCGAAACTGATAGCTATGGCATTATTCCAAAAGCGGCCGCAGGTCAGTAACCCCATCAGCTACACCACCGTGAGTCTGAATAAAACACTCCTTATCATAGGCCTGGGCAACCCCGGCGAAGAATACGCCCGTACCCGGCACAATGTCGGATTCATGTGCATAGACGATTTTGCTAAGCAGAACAATTTCGACCCCTGGGCGCTCAAAAAAGACCTGAAGTGCGAAATCACCCAGACCCGGCTCGGCGACACCCGCGTCATCCTGGTAAAACCGCAGACATTCATGAACCTGAGCGGGGAAGCGGTGCAGGCCGTGCAGCATTTTTACAAGCTGGATAATTCGCTGACCATCGTCGTACACGACGAACTGGATATCAACTTCGGCCAGATCCGTTGCCGTATCGGCGGCTCGGCGGCGGGGAACAACGGCATCAAATCGGTCAGTCAGCACATCGGCGAAAACTACGGCCGGGTGCGCGTGGGTATCGGCCCCAAAACCCCCGAACAGATGGATACCGCAGATTTTGTGCTACAGGACTTTCCAAAGGCCGATCACGACAAACTGCAAGCAATGCAGCGCGAAGTAAGCGCTTTACTCAGCGAATATGCCTACGGCAGTCCCGTTACGGCCGAAACGCGCAGCTTTTTATAACGAAAACGGGGTCCTGCTCATGAATCACTCTCGAGCAGCCGCTCAAAATCGGTTTCGGCAAGTGTGGCGTATCGTGCAATCTGGTGGCGGGCCTGGCGGGCCAGCTGTGCCCGACGGGCAGTCTCAGCCACCATGTATCGCCTATCCGTGGGAGGCAGGGCCGTCGGATTAACATCAGTCAGATCCAGTTCCACGAGCCCTATACGCTCCAGAAGCACCCCTGAGTCCGCGTGCGGCCATTCTGCCGTATCTGCGGGCAGGCGGAACAGCATCCGCTCTTCGGGGGTCATTACAAACACGTTTTTTTCCTGGTTGAATTCCATATAATTACCTCACCACAGAGTAAAACACAATCGCCTAGATAAGTCCAAGGGCATCCATAGCCGTTGTTAGAGGTATCGCTGCTCAAGCAGCGGCAATGATTCTATGATTTGTTGCCAGTAGTAATCCAGCGTCAACTCATCTCGCTCTATTTCAAGTGTTTCAGCTGCAACAAGTAGTTTTTCGAAATTCGGATCATCATAATACTCATCAAAGTCCATGTCAGAATTATGTATGCCTACCATCCAGGCGGCTACATCTTGTTTGCGGTCATGCGGCGTAGCGTCATTTAGACACTGTCGCCAGTACCGTACGATATCCTGAATAGTTTTAACTTGATATGCTTTCATAATAGTTTACTGCCCGGTGTTCCTGATTTTGTATATCATATCAGGAACACCGGGCTTTGTCCGTTCTTACGTGTGGTTAGTCCTCCATTCGTCCGTAATCACTCGGCCGTCCTCGAGAATGACGAGGTGGTAGTGATTCTCCTGGTCGGCGGCATCACCGATGACGACGTCAGTCGTTGCCTGGCGATAGTCCCGACTGTATCCAGCAGTGACCTTGACCTTGACGTCATCAGACGTGTACTGGAGCTTACGACGTCCGGGCTGCCGATTGACGGTTGCGAGCCAGTAGTCGACTGCATTGTCGGTAGCTCCCCTGACGGCGCTGCGTCCCAGTTGTGCAGCCAGACGCTCGTCACGAGCAAGCTTCACATACTGGATTGTCGCCACGGTATTTCCGAGGCTTCCATTCCGAAGGGATTCAAGCGAACCCCGCAGGAAATCGCCAAAACTTGGCCTTGATCTGGGCAAGTACCTCACCTATTTCGTGTGGTGTAACAGGACCATTATTTTATAACACATAAGTAAGATAATAGCAACACTATCTACTATCCAACTTACACGATGCACTTATCGTTCCAAACGAGGAAATTGTATACATAAAAAGGCCTGCGAGAGGGGGTGGGCACCGCTCGCAGGCCTGTTTACGGGGACAATCCGAGGATTGTCCCCCTCCACCCTTCAACCCACCGCGGAAGCGAAACGTCAAGCATCTATAATCATATGATGTGCGTCAGCCTGCAAGCAGGCTACCGTTTAGGCTCGCTGATTTCCGGGACGCTCTTGACCCCGAAGGGTCGCCAGCTTTCATGTTAAAGGGGTTAGTTTGTTTTAGAACGCATATCGTTGGCAAGCAACAGCGCCGTTTAAAGAAAAGTGGAGGGTAACAACTATTCTAGGGGTGGCACGCTCTAAAACAATCTAACAAATGTTAGAATGGGGGATATAAGGTGCGTAAGAGGTGTTTCCACTACTTACAAGTTGCTATTCTAGCAAAAACATGCCCTTATGTCAATACCTTTTAATATATTTGTATGGATGTAAAAAAGCTTACAATTAGTGAAAGCGCTTATCCTTCTCTGTTACGGGATATAGCCGGGCCACCACAACAGTTATTTTATAGGGGAGCCGAGCCAGCAGCCTGGCTGGAAAAACCACGTGTCGCCATCGTAGGCAGCCGGGCGGTGAGCCCGTATGGCACGCAGGTGACCGCTCAGCTTGCCCGGGAGCTGGCGGAGCGGGGAATTGTCATCGTAAGCGGGCTGGCACTCGGCGTAGACGGCATCGCCCACCAGGCGTGCCTGGATGCCGGCGGCACCACCGTAGCCGTGCTGGCGAACGGCCTCGACAAAATCTATCCCTCCACACATACGCGCCTGGGCGAGCGCATCCTGCAGCAGGGAGGTACCATTATGAGCGAATACCCTGAAGGTACGCCCGGCCATAAGTCGAATTTCATCGCCCGCAACCGCATCGTGGCCGGTATCAGCCATGCGCTGCTCATCACCGAGGCCGCCGAGAAGAGCGGTACACTCCACACCGCCCGCTTTGCCATGGAGCAGGGGCGTGACGTGCTGGTAGTGCCGGGTAACATCACCAGCCCGGGCAGTGCCGGTACCAACAACCTCATCAAGGCCGGTGCCATACCGGTTACCGGTGTCGAAGACATCCTGTATGCTCTGGGTGTCACGGGCTCCACGCACACCGCGCAGGTGCGCAAACGCGGTGACAACGCCGAAGAGCAGGCGATTATCACGCTGTTATATCAGGGCATTACCGATGGCCACGCATTGCTTACGCAGAGCAATCTGCCGGCAGTGCAGTTCAATCAGGCGCTCACCATGCTCGAAATCAGTGGCAAGATCCGTGCACTAGGCAGCAACCAATGGGGTATCGCCTAATCCATAGCGGATGCCGATGGAGCGAAAACATGCAATTCTCCCAAAAACCGCTTGTGCTAGACTAAGGATATGAAAAAGCTCATCTCGTTCGGTGTCCTTCTGTTCGGCACGCTAGGCGGCTGGCTAGGCACAACACTGGACCATGGCAACAGTTTCGGCGGCTGGGCGATTCTGCTGGGCGCTGTTGGATCGTTCTTCGGCATCTGGGTCGGATACAAAGTCGCTCAGTATTATTTATAAAAATAACCCCTCAAAAGAGGGGTTATTACACAGGCCGGTTATCTAAGCGGCTTGTGGGTACGCACTTTCGTACCGTTCAGCAGCTTCGCCGGCCATCTCGGTCAATGCAGCCCGTGCAGCCTGGATACCGGCCGATTCTGGATGCTCACTCAGGTATGCTTCGCCGCGGCAGTCACCATACTGGCGCCAGTTTTCCACTTCGTTATTCATCCGCAAGCGTTCTTCTGCCGTGCGATATCCGTAAGTCATTAGTATATATGCTCCTTTTTTGGCTTTTTCGCCACATAAAAAACCGCTTCCAAATACTGGTAGCGGCCAGTGCGGCGTCTTGCCATTTACGTTGTAACACTATCTGTTTTACGCCCGTGTAATAGCAATGTCAATATTGCTTCTGTCATAATTCTTACAATATTTATGCGCTTGCATTTGTATAGCGGTTTGGGATAAGCTGAGCCCTTGTGTACTGCAAAACGCGCTATACTACCTAAATACTTATGGCACATAACTTAGTAATCGTAGAATCCCCGGCAAAAGCCAAAACCATCGAGAAATACCTCGGTAAAGACTATACCGTCAAAAGCTCCATCGGCCACATCCGCGGCCTGCCGAGCAAGAACGGTAGTATCGACGTAGCTAACGACTTCGCACCAAAATTCGCTGTCGACCCTGATAAAAAGAAGGTGATCGCCGAGCTCAAAGCCGCCGCCAAGACTGCTACCACGATCTTGCTCGCAAGCGATGAAGACCGCGAAGGAGAAGCGATTGCCTGGCACGTAGCCGAAGTGCTCAAGCTGGACCCAAAGACTACCAAGCGCATCGTGTTCCATGAAATCACCAAGAGCGCCCTCGACGAAGCAGTCAAAAACCCGCGCACTATCGATATGGATCTAGTAGAAGCCCAGCAGGCCCGCCAGGCCCTCGACTATCTGGTGGGTTTTGAATTATCACCAGTGTTATGGCGCAAAGTCCGTGCTGGCCTGAGCGCCGGGCGCGTGCAGAGCGTCGCTGTCCGCCTGATAGTGGAGCGCGAAGCCGAAATCGACGCACACGTTCCCGAGTCAACCTTCAAACTCACCGCTGAATTTATCCTATCCGACGGCACCGTGCTACCAGCCACATCCAGTACCAAATTCGCCACCGCTGACGACGTACGGGCAGTACTACAGGCATTTGCCGGCAGCACGTTCAAAGTAGCCAACATCGTCAAAAAGCCCGGCAGCCGCAACCCAGGCGCGCCATTTACCACCAGCAGCCTGCAGCAGGAAGCCAGCAACAAGCTCGGCTTTAGCCCCCGCAACACCATGCAGCTAGCCCAGCGCCTGTACGAAGCAGGGCACATCAGCTACATGCGTACCGACTCCGTCAACCTCAGCACCCAGGCCCTCGGGGCCATGACCGGCTACATCACCGAGAAATACGGCGAAAAATACCACCAGTACCGCACCTTCAAGAGCAAGAGCGCCAATGCCCAGGAAGCCCACGAGGCCATCCGGCCGACAGATGTACGCCGCGAGACTGCCGGAGCAGATGAGCAGCAAAAAAAGCTCTACAACCTCATCTGGCGCCGCACGCTGGCCAGCCAGATGGCGCCCGCAGAACTCGAAAACACCACCGTGACCATAGCCGCAAGCGACACCAAAGAAACCATGGAAGCCAAAGGACAGGTGGTGCTGTTTGATGGATTCCTGAAGGTATACGGCCGTGGCGGTGACGACACGCTATTGCCAGCGCTGAGCACCGGTGACCCGCTCACATTGCAGTCCGCAGAAGCCCTCGAATCCCTAAGCCGTGGCCCAGCCCGCTACACCGAAGCATCCCTGGTGAAAAAACTCGAAGAAATGGGCATTGGCCGGCCAAGCACCTACGCCAGCACCATCAACACCGTACAGACCCGTGGCTACGTGGAACGTGGCGACCTTGAGGGCATCGAGAAAAACATCCAGAAACTGCGCCTGGAGCAGGGGACTATCACCGAAGTTACCGAGCCCACCATGTACGGCAAGGATACCAACAAGCTGTTTCCAACGGATACCGGCAAAGTAGTCACTGATTTCCTGGTAAAGCACTTCGCCGAAGTAATGGACTATGATTTTACCAAGAGTGTCGAAGAAAAACTCGATGAGATCGCCCTCAGCAAAAAAGACCGCGTAGGAGTGCTGCGTGAATTTTATACCCCGTTCCACAAGCTGGTAGAGGGCAGTGCCGATATTTCCCGCGCCGAAGCTACTCAGACACGCCTGCTTGGCAACGACCCCAAGAATAATCAGCCGATTTATGCCCGTTTCGGCCGTTTCGGGCCCATGCTGCAGCGCGGCGAACAGAGTGACGACCCCAAGCCGGACTTTGCCCCCATGCCAACCGGCAAGAAGATAGAGACCGTCACGCTCGAAGAAGCCCTGGAGATGTTCAAGCTACCACGCTTGGTCGGCCAGACGGCAGATGGCAAGGATATCAAGGCCAATATCGGCCGTTTTGGGCCCTATATCGTCGTCGATAAGCTGTTTGTCAGCATCAAACCCTACGATCCACAATCTATCACGCTCGACGAAGCACGCGAGCTCTACGAAGCCAAAGTAAAGGCCGAGGCAGAGAAGAACATAGCCGATTTCGGCGATGGCGTAAAAGTATTGAACGGCAGGTACGGCCCCTACATTACCGACGGCACCAAAAATGCCAAGATTCCAAAGGGTACAGAACCCAAAACAATCACGCACGAACAAGCCTTAGAGCTGCTATCGGCTGCTCCGGCTGCCAAAAAAGGCAAATTCCGCCGCCGCACGATTACGAAATAACAGGGGTGAAACCAAGCCATATGCTTGGTTTCTCTTTAGTTAACACCTAACTTATTACCTAATGACTTTTTACAACACAAAATAAGCGTTAGCGTCGATTTTATGCTACTATATTTGTATCCCCAATAAGTTGTTACATTAAGTAGTTGACTTTTAACAAATAAGGTTTTATAGTAAGAGGCATTATGAGTACAGAAAAAACAGTGCTAGATACTGAAGCAATTGTCCAAGAGATTTTGGCCAGTATTGAACGTGAACGAGAACGCGAAATAATTGCGCGCCGTTTCGGCCTGTTCGATCGCAAGGAAACACTTGAGCAGATCGGCGAGCTACTTGGGATCACCCGGGAGCGCGTCCGTCAGCTTGAGAAGTCTGTTATGACTCGATTGCGCTCTTCCAGCCACGAACTGCCGCATATAACCGAAGTTGAAGCCGCTATCCTGGCTACACTGAAAGCAGTAGGGGAGACTGCCCGCATAGCTACGCTCGGAGCAGAGCTTACCGCCGAGAACACCCGTACCGACCAGTCCCGCCTGGCATTCCTGACCGAGCTTGCCCCTGGCATCGCTGCTATTTCCGAAGATGACAACTTTTACCAGGCAGCCGGCACCGAAAGCGTGCACGACGTTGCCGCTATCAAAAAAGAAGTCGCCAAGCTGGTAGAAACCGTTAAAAAAGCCGGTGCACCACTCGAAACCAGCGATCTCGCCAAGCAGTCCGACGTACCGAACGAGCGCTACGCTACCGCACTTGCCAGCATCAGCAAACAGCTTGCAACCCTTAACGGCCGCTGGGGCCTTGTTAAGTGGCCAACGGTCAACCCCAAGAACATCCGCGACAAAATCTACGTCATCCTAGCCGAAAACGGCAAACACATGCACTTCAACGAAATCTCCGAAGCCATCAAGGCCAGTGATTTCAAGCGCAAAGATGTAACTACCCAGGCCATCCACAACGAACTTATCAAAGATAAGCGCTTCGTACTGATCGGCCGTGGCATCTACGCGCTGCGTGAATGGGGCTACAAGAAGGGAACTGTCGCTGACATCATCAGCGAAGTCCTGCGCGAAGCCAACGAACCATTGCACCGCGACGAGATCGTCAAGCGTGTACTTAAGAGCCGCTTCGTCAAAGAAACGACTATTCTGCTCAACCTACAGAGCAAAGACCAGTTCAAGCGCGTTGCCAAGGCTACGTACGAACTTTCAGACGCAGTAGCTGAATAAAGCCGCTGACTCGTTTCCGTAAAAAGACCTCCTCAGTGAGGTCTTTTTATTTTGACAGACATCAGCCTAAGCATTTGTAGGGTACAGAACCGCCAACCGTACAAAATACGAACATGATACAGAGCCCGAACAAACCTAAACATTTTACGAACAAAAGTGACGTACAGCACCATAAAGAGCATATAAGACATTTGCGACCATATGGTGGTCATGGCTATAGAACTAGGTGTGGAAGCGACCAGGGAGGTGCAGTTAACAATAAAACAAGCACGCCAGAATAGGGCAAACGCAAATCCGTAGCTGTGTGCATGACTGAAATGGCACATACATTAGATGTCGCGCAATGTAGATTTTGCGACACGAATATAGAAAGAATAGATGACTATCGATACCGCTCCTGTAGGGGAGTTTCCCAGCTTATGTCACGATTCGCATAAACATATCCATTATGTGTACGTTTACTCTTATTAATCCAGTGCTGCATCACATACAAGGAATGAATCGTCTCTTACTATACGCTCATACGTCTAGTGTTAGCTTTTTCACACAGACACCATTTGACTTATCCACAGTTATGTCGTGAAAATATTTGCTTTTTCACGGTTTTATATTTTTTATATGTTCCCTCCCTACTCTTCACTCCTGCCCTGTTATTTGACAATGAACCAGATTACTATGTTTATATGTTTTTCTCCAGAAACATCTCCAAGATATAAATATGAACATTTTACGAACACCAAGAGGGGCGTAGGGAGCCGGAAGCCTATTTGTAATACACCCGATCAGGCACGCGTACGTCCAGATAACTGACTGGCTGGCTTCCACCCAGATGCTGCAGGGTCGCAATCGCTGCCCCGCTCTGCGTGAGCGCTTCGGCGGCCAGGTTGAACCGCACCACATACGGCTTGCCCTCTAAGCGCACATCCAGCTCATAGGGCCTTCCTGCGGGCAGTACATAGGCGGCAACGCTTAGCTTGGCTGCTGCAAACTGATATGCCACTGTCTGAATGAACGAGATGGTGCTGCCGGGGAGATATTGATGCCCAGGATGCGGCACGGCCCCGGTCTGATCGACCAGCGTCGGTACGCCGGCCGGAATCGCACTGACACGCGCCAGTGCAACGCCTGACTTGTTGAGGGCGAAATTGCCCTCAGTGGATTGTACGATGACACTAGGCTGGGCGACTTGCACATACACTATCGGACGGTTGCCGATCAGCGGCAGCGTAACCGACACCGCCTGTAGCTCTGGAAATTGCCGCCGCAGCTGGTCGGCAGTACCTGCGAGGTCAGCCGTAATTTTCGTGCGGTTAGTAATGCTGCTGTCCAGCGTCTGATGTGCCGCAGTCTGATACACCTGCGGGGACTGCAGATAGCTTGCCGACACGGTCGTCTTACCAAGCACGACGACTTTAGGGTTAGTGCCGAGCAGCAAAAGCTTCACCAGACACACTACGGCCAGCACCAGCAATAGCCAGAGCGGCACCTGGGCGATCATGCGGCGGCGCGGCCGGTTAGGCTGGCCATCTTGCTTCTGAGCCTCTTGCCGCTGGCCCTGGGAGCGGCGTGCTGCCGTATCAGGCGTGCGGCTGGTGTAGTACGAAAACGCCGGATTCAGCGGCTGCGTGTTGGCACGCGCTCTGCGCTGTTCACGCTCCGGTATCGCCGGTGTCTTATTTTTTCGCTTGAACATACCCTTCCCCACCTATGTTGAGCACCAATGCCGCCAACTCTGCCGCTGCGTGCGGATGTGCGTAATCCGCCAGGTTACGGGCCAGCTCGAGCCGCCGCGGCCCATCAGTCAGCAGATCACCCAGCGTACGCCCCAACCGTTCAGACTGCTCCACTTGGTCCTCTGTCAGTTCCAGCACGGCATCGTGTTTGGCGAGTATCTGAGCGTTCTTGATGTTCCAGCTCAGCTGCCGCGAAGGAATGATCAGACATGCCACTCCCTGGATGGCAAATTCGGCCAATGTCGTAGCACCACCTCTGGTTATGACGATATCCGCAGCCCCGCTATACGCAGCCAGGCCGGTCACGAAACCATATACCCGCACACGCTTGCGTGCAGAGCCCAACTCCAGTGCATCATACGCTTGGTTAGTAGCGGCTTCCAATGTACGCCCGGCAATATGTATTATGATAAGCCCGGGAAATGTACCCAGCAGGTAGCGCGCGTTCGCCACCATCGCATCGTTCAGCACTTGTGCCCCGTTACCACCGCCGGTAGCGAAAATGAGCTGTGCGCCATCCGGTATACCGAGCTCTGCGCGGTACTGCGACCGCCGCTTAGCCGTCGCCGGAACATACTGCTTGCTTACCGGCACGCCCACCACCGATGTCTTCTCTGACGGATACGGGTAAATTTCTGCCGGCAGCGCAACGGCGTGCGCCTGAGCCCAGCGGGCTATTAGGCGATTCGCCAGGCTCGGGACACTATCAGAATCATGCGTAATGTACGGTATACCGTTCAGGTGTCCGCCAAGTGCCACCGGCACGCTCACAAATCCGCCACGCGTAAAAATTACATCGGGTTTCAGTCTGCGGAGCAGCCAGTAACTCTGCCACAGCCCGGCTAGCACACGGCACAGGTCACGGATATTGAGCGCTTGCACGCGCACATTCAGCCACTGTTTCCAGCCTTCGTCGGCATAGCGCCGCAGCTTGCCTGCCGATACTGCATACACCGCATCTATGCTTGGGTCAGCCGCCGGGATATCCGCCAGCTGATCGCCCTTCTGCCCGATGTAGAGTATTTCCGCATCAGGCCGCAGCACTTTCAGCTCATGCGCGACTGCTAGGAGCGGGGTGATATGCCCGCCGGACCCGCCGGCTGTCATCACTATCTTCATGGTTATTCCTTTGTCCGTGGTTTTTCTGTACGTTACGGACGTTAAGACTAGTATAATGCGAAATCTGGAAAACCAAACCAAGCGCAGCACCAACGAACAGCACGCTCGTGCCGCCGTAACTGATGAACGGCAGCGTGATTCCTTTCAGCGGTAGCAAACCGATCATGGCACCGACGTTGATGATCAGCTGCACGCTCAGCCACGCCAGCACGCCGGTGACGATCAACCGGCTGAACGTATCAGGTGCCCGCTCGATCAGCAACCGCAGGCGCGCGAACAACGTCGCGAACAGCCCCAGCAGCACCATCACACCGATGAACCCGAACTTTTCGGCGTAGATAGCGAATATGGAGTCATTCTGCGCCTCTGGCAGATAGCCGTAGCTGCTGGCCCCGCCACCAAGCCCCTGCCCTATGATACCGCCCGATCCCACGGCCGTAATCGCCTGACAGGCCTGATAACCGGACGCCGTCAAGCAGTCCGGATGCACGAACGACGTCAGCCGTGCCCGCCGATATGGGCTGATAGACACCACAAAGAACACCAGCACCGCCAGTGCGGCGGCGATAAGTGCGATACGCTTGATAGGCATACCCGACATGATCGCCATGGCACCGATGACTGCGATGATGACCGCCATAGACCCTAGATCGCTCTGGCCGTGAATTGCCTCCGGCCCGGCAACCACCAGCATCAGCACCAACACGGCGATACCGAGCGGTTTGAGTGTCCTATCAACATTCCCCAGTTCCCCGCGCGCCGCCCGTACCGCAAAAAAACTGGACAGCGAGATGATCAGTGCGAATTTCAGTATCTCGACAGATTGCAGTGACAATCCGCCGATACGTATCCATCGGTGCGCCGGATACAACACATTCACCGGTGTTACCAGCGCTATCAGCGTGCCGATACCTGCCACGATCAGCAACGGCATCTGCCAGCGCTGCCAGGTGCGCAGCGGTACACGTGCCGTAATCAGGAACGCCGCCGCGCTCAGCACAATCGCAATCAGCTGGCGCGATACATAATGAGCCCCGGAGCCGCCGCTGGTAGCACTCAGGGCCGGACCGATGGCATACACCACCGTCAGGCCGATGGCCACCAAAAATACTGCGATTACCAGCAGCCAGTAGTCGGGGCGATGGCGACGAACCTGTGAACTGTCGGCTGATGCAGATTCATTACCGCGACTTCGGGTTGCCGCTACGTTCACGCGTACCAGCCCATTATGAACAGTGCCAGGCCGACGAGCGCACCGATCTGCCCTACCAGCCAGAAGCGCATCGTGACTTTGGTTTCGGGCCAGCCTCCTGCCTCGAAGTGATGATGTACCGGCGAAATACGGAATATCTTTTTGCCATGCCGGAGTTTTTTAGATGCGATCTGCAAGATGACCGAGCCCGCTTCGGCCACGAACACTATGCCGATCACCGGCAGTAACAGCACTGTGTCGGTAATCATCGCTACCACACCGAGCGCCGTGCCCAGTGCGAACGATCCGGAGTCCCCCATAAAGAAGCGGGCGGGAAAGATATTGAACCAGGTGTAGCTCATCAGTGCACCCACCAGGGCCATACAGAAGCCCGCTACGCCGTACCGATGCTCAAGTGCGGCGATGATCGCATACGCACCGAACGCAGTCGTCGTAAGGCCGCCTGCAAGGCCGTCCAGGCCATCACTGATATTGACAGCGTTAGCAGTCGCCACCACCACCAGCACGAACAACGGTACTATCAGCCAGCCGATGTGCAGGCTGCCATGGATACCCGGCCAATGTATGCTGCTGACTCCCAGCTTGTTATAAAAGAACCAGCCACCGATAAGTGCCACCAGCATGGTCAGCAGCAGTTTTATCTTAGAAGGCAGCCCTGCCTTGCCCAGGCCGTTGCTGCGGATGTTGAATATGTCGTCGGCCAGGCCGACGATGGCTGCGCCGAAAAATGCCGCCAGCGGCAGCCAGGTCTGGGAACGGCTCAGATTGAAAACCAGCGTCAACAGCGAAACCGTTACAATAAAAATCACCCCGGCCATAGTCGGGATGTGCCGTTTGTGTTTTTCACCGTGGAGCTGGTTGAGTATCGTAGCCGGCGCACCGGTGACCGTCAGTGTCCGGGGACGTTTCCAGAGCTGCATCCGGTAAGCCAGCGTCGTGTAGAGCGGCGTCAGCACCATGGCAAGCACAAATCCACCGACTGCCATCAAGAGCATTTTGACAAGTAGATGGGAGCTGAGCGTAAGGTGCAGAGTATTTTGCATGGACCGTTCTTCTTTCTTTCTTCTTGCTCAGTATACCTTACGGGTTCCGGGGCGTCACGCCAAAATTATTGATCAGCATATGTGCGATGTTGGCAAATACCGGCTGTCCGGTGCCGCTACCGGCAAAGCCGTTATATTTCGTAGGCTGCATGTTATACACCACGATCGCGTACTGCGGACTGTTCCCGCCCACGAACCCCATGTAGGTTCCGTTGACACGGTCAGCATAGTAGCCGCCCACCGGATTTGCCACCTCCGCAGTGCCCGTCTTGCCCCCTACCCCGTAGCCAGAGCCGAAATTCAGATAGGAAAAACCCTCTTTGACGTGATTGGTGTTGTTCTGTTCAAGCAGCGAGATGACTTCGTTGCTCGTCTGCGTAGACACGACGTTCGCAGCCACCACTTTCGGAGGAATTTTGGTCACTTGCCCGTTGCCGCTGATGGTCTGCTCGATAAGCCGTGGCTGGTAGTATGTGCCGCCGTTGACCACACTGGACAGTGCGGCTGCCATCTGGAGGGCGGTAGCACTGTAGGCCTGTCCGAACGACATGTTGGCATACGTCAGATTGATACCGGAACCAGTGTTCTGCGGTTTGGGCACGTAGCCGCCCGCCTCATACCCCTGCTCCACACCCGTAGCCTGCCCCAGCCCGAAGCGGTTCGTAAAGAAATCATACAGCGTGCTGCGCGCCTGGAAGTTTATCTGCCCGCCGCCCATCTGCATCAGCATCCAAGTAGCACCGGTATTAAGTGATTTGTCGAGCGTGCTGAGCACACTCTGCTGTCCGGTGCTATGGTCTTCTTCTACATCCGCCACGTTGGAGCCGTCGATAGGCCAGGAGCCGGGATCGTAAAACGTAGTGGTCGGTGTGATGACGTTCTTTTGCAAAGCAGCTGCCGTAGTAAGCACCTTAGTGATAGATCCAGGCTCGATCGGCTCGGTGACCGCCTGGTTCTGGAACAATGCCGCGTCGTCCACCTGCTGGTAATTAGCGGGGTCATACGACGGGTAATTCGCCATGGCCTTGATGGCACCGGTATGCACGTCCATCACCACCGCACTCACGCTTTTGGATTTGTACTGTTCCTGAGCGGCTTTGACGATTTTTTCAACCCCGGACTGCATACCCACATCTACCGTCAAATCCACGTCGCTGCCCGGGACCGGTTCGGTCAGGATATTGTTGGCACTTGCTGCGAGCGGCACCCCATTCACGTCCGTGACCGCCTTGAGCTGGCCCGATGTGCCCTGCAGTTGCTTGTTCAGCGCCTGCTCCACACCATACTCGCCGCTACCATCGTTGCTTACGAACCCAAGCAGCTGCGCCGCCAGCGTACCCTGCGGATACGTGCGGTAATCTTGTTCCTGCGTACCCACACCCGGCAGCTTCATTTTTAAAATCTTGGTGCTTTGCGCCGGGCTGAGCTTGCGCGCCAGTATCACATAGCGCAGGCCGCCGCCCGATTTGAGCGACTTGGTGATAGTATCCACATTACCACCGATGATCGGCTGCAGTTTTGCTGCCGTCTGCACCGGCTTTTTGACCGTTACCGGATCGGCATACAGCGTGTACAGTTTCTGATTCATCACGATCGGCACGGTACTGCCACTATACTGCGCCGAAATGATCCCCCGCTCTGCCGGGATTTCGTATTGTTTGAGCTGCGTGTTGAGTGCAGCCTTTTTATAATAGTCGTAGCGGATGACCTGCAGATAAAACACCCGTACCGCAAATATGCCGAATACTATCAACAGCAGCGCATACCACAAACGTGCGCGCTGAATCGGGTTGATTTCCCGCTGGACCGGCTGTTGATTCATTATTGTCTATTATACCGTAAGCTTTGTATGTCTTCTGCAAGAGTGCCCGTGCGAAAGTAAATAAGCTACTGCACGCTACCGCTCGGCGCAACCGGCGTCATTCCCTGCGCTGTCGCACTGCTGGCCACCTGGTCGATCGACTGCAAGCGGGCGGATGCCACACTCAGGTCTTCGTGCTGCTGCTGGAGCTTGGACTGCTGCTGTTGCAGACTGTTTATCTTGTAGCCGTAGGAATTCGTCTTGGTAACTTGCGTGAGGTATAAAAGACCAAGCAGACAGGCCAGCACGATGAGTATAATCGTGTTGCTGACGGGGCCGAGCCGGCGGTCTGTAACCTTGAACGTCACCGAATTCTGGCCACGCATGTTGGCAGCGCTAGCGCCGCGCCCCATGGCAAGAGTACTTGAATATGTCATAAATCTGTCGTTCTTTTTGTTTTTATTATTGTTTTTGTTTTTTCATGGTCCCAGCCCCGGAATTTTTCGGGGCTGGGAGTGCTGTTACCGTTTAAGCGTCGAGCTCTTCGCGTCGTACGTTTATGTGGTAGGTGCGGGACTTGTTTTGAACGTCAATGATGATTGGCATTGGTGTCCCTTTCTTTTTTATTTTTTAACTGCGGCCCGTAGCTTTGCGCTGCGTGCTCGCGGATTGGAAAACAATTCATGTTCGTCGGCTATCACCGGACGCTTCGTAAGCAGTCGCAGCTCAGCGTCATAACGCTCACCTGCAACTTCGGCAAATGCCTGTTTGACCAAACGGTCCTCCAGACTGTGAAAGCTGATGATTCCGACACGGCCCCCTGGCCTGAGCAGTTGTGGCAACAGTGGCAAACTGGCCCGTAGCAACTCCAGCTCGTCATTGACGGCTATGCGGAGCGCCTGAAAGGTGCGTGTTGCCGGATGTGTCTTACTGCCTTTTGGCATGACCGTCCGAACTATATCTGCAAGCTGCTGGGTAGTCGTAAATGGCCGTGCGTTCACAATCGCGCTCGCGATCGTTTTCGCCCGTGGTTCTTCCCCGTACTGTCTGATGATCCGTGTCAGTTCATCGACCGTATAGGTGTTTACCATGGTGGCCGCATTCAGCTCCTGGGATTGATCCATTCGCATATCCAGCGGTCCGTCCGTGCCAAATGCAAAGCCCCTGCTTGCATTATCAAGGTGCGGCGATGACACTCCCAGATCGGCCAGGATGATATCGAACTGCCTGCCTTCGGCAACTATGTGCCGGACCGCGCTCAAAAAATCCTGGTGCACCAGCGTAGCCCCTTGTTCAGCAAACCGTGCCAGGCTCGCAATAGCATTGCTATCACGGTCTACCAGTGTCGCTTTCTGTGGGGCATTCGTCCGTTCCAGTATGGCCGCTGCGTGTCCGCCGTATCCGGCCGTCAGATCGAGGTATGATTCCCCTGCCTGTGGTGCCAGATACTGCAACACCGCTTCCATAAGGACCGGTATGTGCTCGTTGCTTGTCTGTTCGTGCATTCGCACTATTATAGTGTCAGTACGCAATAAGATGAAACTTCTTCGCCTTCTGCGCACTATTATTTGTTTTTGTTTTGGTGTTTGTGTTTGTTTTTATTAGCTCTGTTTTCGAGTAATAAATCCTTGTGACAAGATCACCTATTCAGCAGTCAACTGTTTGTTTTTTGGGTTGTTTTTGTTTTTGTGGTCCATCTGTCGCCTGTGAAAGGCTTGGATGGGAGTTGTTACAAGAGGGATGACAAGGAAGCTTGGTTGTTAAACGAGGGCTTCCTGCATTTCCGGTAACGTTTGAGAGACTTATGTGTGAGGTGGAGTTTTGGGAGGTGTTTTAGGGAAAGTGCTAAGGTTTTTATAGTGGTGCCTTCTCTGGTCCACTTGTTGACTGCCGAATAGCTGACATCGTCCTGCTATTCGTGCTATTTGCCTGATTGTTAAGGAGCTTTGCAAACGGCGGGAGCGTCAATCGCTCATAAGCCGCCAGTACTTTCCAACCCGCACGCACGACACATGTTTATCGATACCCGCATAATCCAGCAAATGTTGCTCGAGCGTGATTCTGCCCTGCTTGGTATCCGCCTCGGCTTCGATCTTGCCCATGCGGAACTGCACGTTCAGATCGGCGATGCGCTCATCCAGGATGTCTCCCTTGAGCCGAGACTCAACGTCGTCATCCCAAACATGCTTCGGATACACATGCAGATACTTTTGGAATCCGCGTGTGATGACTACCCCGCTGGCAAACTCGTTTCGAAGTTCGGTCGGTATGGTTAACCGCCGTTTGTCGTCGAGCTTTCTTTGGAAATAGTCCACCTGTGCCATTTGTTGTTGGTTGGTTTAGTTTAAGTTGCTAGTGAGTTTTTTGTTTTTGAATATTTGGTAGGTAGCTGGTTGTTCTTCGGGCTACCCACGATTACCCACTGACATCAGCATACTACCCACTTATACCCACGCACAAGTACTTTCTATATAAATCGTGGTGTTTTGGAGGCTAGTTATCCACAGGTTTGCAGCTTTCCCGCAGCAAACACAACATATGGTGCCTGGCACTTATACACATGACACTAGGCGAACGGCGCACCGCCGCCTGAGTTATCCACAGCTTCTAGAGTTACGGGTGCTGGCCGGTGCTGTGTCCTGCTGGACGATGGAACGCATCATTCAGCATGGCCTTGCCTTCATGCACCACACCGATAGCCGCGATTACCGCGATAAAACCGGCTGTCGCGCGTATGGCGGCAGATTTGTGCGCACGCACCTCATGGTCCAGGTGTTCATCACTTGGCATATCCGTAGAGTCAAACTGGGGTACTACTTCCCTGCTCATACACTATATTTTTGTCTTTTTGAATAAAAAAGTATGTGATGTTTATCACTACTTGCCGCTGGACGAAGCGTTGCGGGCACCCAGGCTCAGGATGATCGGCGCGTGGCCGGTCTCGGCATCACGCATGTGTACGGAACTCATGATATCGGCGTGGATGGGCAGCGCTTGCAGTGCGCGGATCATTTCCCCGCTGGTTTTTACCGAAGTCAGCAGTATGGCGGCGATGGCTACGAACATACTGCCGTGCCAATGGATGGGGTGCAGGTGCCGGTGAAGTGTCTTAGGAGTTTTCATTGTTTTGATTTTTGTTTGTTTTACTATGTTTTAGAAGATAGTAAAGGCATAATAGCAAACTATAAGCATTTTGTCAATATTGTGGTTTCGCATATGCAACGAGCCACCAAAATATTGACCTTATTATTATATTATGTTACTATAGTTTAGTTCTTTGTACCTTATCCGGATGGAGCAGACCATGACCGCCTTCCTGTACATCATCGGCATGTTCATTCTCGGCATTGCGCTGGGGCTGAACATGAAGTATGACATCAACCGACAGGTCCAACTGATCGTTAGCGCCTGCATCGGTGCGATCGGCAGCGCAGTGATTTTCTCGGGGAGTTTCACACTCAGCAATCAACCTGCCAACGACGGAAGCA
>Ga0247778_1000913_pt1 | contig 20101 bp, 10 predicted proteins | sample UWRJL049202B5_FD_179939 | JGI IMG/M metagenome (GOLD analysis project Ga0247778, IMG submission 179939) | Plant litter microbial communities from Arlington Agricultural Research Station in Wisconsin, United States - UWRJ-L049-202B-5 | ecosystem: Environmental > Terrestrial > Plant litter >... | reverse complement strand
TTGGGATGATGGTTGTTTATTAATTAATATTCTAAGAAGGAGGGTGGTAAAATTGACGCGAAGACGCGTCTCGCTTAGGTGGGCCGTGTGTGGTGGCCCCAACTCTTACATACAGTCCCGGTACCGTGAAACTCAACGTATTGGGTAGAGTCATAATCTAGCCTCTGAGACTCGTACACATACTGGATCAGTGCTGCTTGGGCTTCACTAGAGGGCATTGTGACTCCCTGCGTCCACCCATCTGAGTTGACACCAGATCCACGAATTACAGCCCGGATAGTATCACCATCTCGAACCGCGTCGTCCAAGCGTTTAAGGATAATGACACCGCACCCCTCCCCACCTGTATGAAAGAGTGTCAGTGGTTTGGCCAGTATTAAATTTAAGTATTTGGAAGTGACTATAAATCTCAGAGCATTCGACGCATTCGATGGATGACTCCCTCCCAAATTTTTCGAAGCGCGCCAAAGAAAATGTCAAGAGAATTTACATACGTCCGTAGCCATCTGCTCCTTCATCAAAGGTCCGAGAACGGCCCCTAGAGCTGAGAAATCCTAGGTTGTGGAGATGCATGACACCGCCAGGTGTAAGATTCATGCCAACACCGCCAGCCAGAGCCATTTCCGATTCGCCCGACTGCAAGCTTTGACAGGCAAGATGAGTTGCAACGTGACTCGATGAACAGGCCGTTTGAATAGTAGCACTGGGGCCGTGGATATCCAGAAAGTGCGATATGCGATTGGATATCATCTCATCGCTAGTTCCGAGCAGGTGGTACTTGGGGTAGTTCCCAAAGTCCAAAGCAACTGCTTCTCGATATTCACTGAAAGACGAACCCATGTAGCAAGCGGTCTGCGTGCCAGCTACTTTTCCAAGTGGCATCCCAGCGTTTTCGATTGCTTCGTAGGCAATTTCCATTGCAATGCGATGTCTAGGATCCAAGGCCGCAGCTTCTGCAGCGGTTATGTTGAAGAATGCGGCATCAAACACATATGGATCCTGCTTTAAAAAGTGACCTCCCTTGGTGGGCATCACGTTTTGCCGATTTTTACTGTTTGGATGATAGAAGGCATCCACATTGTACCGATTTGTCGTTGGTTGGAATGCAGATTTGCCATCTCTCAGTAAGTCCCAGAACTTGGATGGGGATGTGGCATCGCCGGGAAAGCGGCACGACAAGCCAATAATCGCAATCGGAGCGTGAGGCTCGTTGAAGTTTCGAGGCATGCTGGAAGGAAGCTAATGGAGAAAGAAATCCACAACTGTTGAGGTAGCAAGTAATGGGCATGCAGTTGTTATGTACTCTGGAAATTCCTAGCTACGAAATTGCCCCAAGACTTAAGATATTACAAAGATTATATCTTAATACGCCAATGGAGCCTTGTCGAATATTTTAGGGGTTCAGTCGGGCTGTAATATTTTGGATCTGGTATTTACAAATATCTTTTGGAAACCTCTTACAATCAAGGATGCCCGAGTCCGAGTCGCAACTTCAATCCGGCTTATTTTTGCCAACTCGGACGCCGACTCGGCTCCAAAAACACTAATTCAAATATTTATATCAAAATCCAAATTGAGAGCCGAATCAACCTAGGTTGTGCTTGGATTATCCAATCGGGCAATACATATTATATATTAGAATATATATATTTATTTTAGATTGTGTATATTCGAAATTTAATAGAATTAAATTTTACTAATATTTTAAAATCTTATTTGATTTTTCTATTTATTTCTTAATTTATTGAGTCAATTTTAATCGGGCGAATTAAGGAAATTCCAACTTTATGAATTGAAGTTGAAATTATAATTTAGACTTAAATTAAGCGAGATCTGACTTGAATATTCTTGCTTATAATCAAAATTAGACCAATATAAATTTGATTGATTATAATTCGTAAATGAACATCGGATTCAGACTTTAAAAAGGGTCTTGAATCCGAGTTTAATTTAGTTAACTCGAGAAGTTAAAAAATATTTAGTTTAATAAAATAATGTAAATTCGTTCAAAATAATATTTATTATAACTTCCAATTTATAAAGAATATTTAAATTAATAATTTGACTTAATTAGATGATGTTTCATTATTAAATTAATAAAATAATATATTAATAATATAAAAATTAAAAAAATATATAATCGGAGGAATTCATAAATGTAGCTCTACCGGTATTTGATTTATTTAATTAATATTTAAGTGTATACGTTAGATATATAGTATCAGGGATCTTCAAAATATAAGTTTAGTATATACTAATATGACTCCGAAGTCCCGAACTTCCAGCGGTCAGCAGTGTACCGATGCGGACGAACGGCATGCCTAACTCGGTCCTGAATCGGGGTAAATTCTGACGTGTATTGGCGTGGGGCTTTCTACATGGAATGCTTACGGTACCGCCGGTGCCGAACGTTTCGTTTCGGCGGTGGTTGAATAGCTGATGTGAGATATGCAAGAGCGGATAAAGGAACCGAAAGAAGCTCCATCTTACGAACGTAGAATATGCCCCTGCTATGCTGCTTATCTCGCGAACTATACAGCTTGGTGGTTGCACCCCTCACGGCGACTACCACTCTCCCTTGATAGCTGCGCCTCCTCTCTATAACTAGATGATAAGCATCATTGGATTTTATTGGCTTTCAATACGATACAAGCCTTCAAATGTGAAAATTATTCAAAGGTAAGAGGCATATGTAGGATGCTTTGAAATACAAACTTTCCTAGTGCCATGAGTATGACATCCTTCCTTAATAGAGTAAAATCTCGCTATCTCTGAGTATTATTAAACACTAGCGAGTATGACCCAGCACCAGATTATTACTGTACCGTAGCAAGACCGCAGCCAAGGCACCACCCACTTCCAAACAGCTTTTATTCCGGCCATATCTTTGTCGTTCCTTCACTACCACCCGTTCTTCATCTGTTGCTGATAAGCTTTCCTCCCATCTTCATCAACCAACTTAGACCATGAATTCAATGGAGTCAACGACATCTCCGGATACTCCAACGACAATCCTTCTCTTCGGAGATCAAACAGACTCTTGGGTTGAAGGGATTGACCTCGTCTACAAAGCTTCTTCCTCCAAACCATGGCTAAAGTCTTATTTAAGTAGCTTGGCAGATGCGTTCAACGCCGAAATCAAAGCCACCACAATGGATCGCAAACTTAGAGATAGTATTGGTCATTTCTCGAGTCTTCAAGAATTGGGAGATAAGTACCGCCATCACACTGATGAGTTGGGTGTGGTGAAAGCTCTCCTGCTCCACACCGTGAGATCAAGCATTCTTCTTCAATGGGTGAAGCGAGAACCTCACCTTTTGGGGCCTCATTCCAAAACTGAATGGCTTGGAATATCCGCTGGTTTGATCAACCTCTCCGCGCTTGCCGTGGCTGACAACTTTGATTCTTTGTACGATGCATGTCTTGAGGTGGGCAAGATGCTCGTGAGAACATCCAGGGTCACGTCTATGAAGACAAGAGCTCTTGAAGATAAGCCCGGCGTCTTTGGCTGGGCGGTTCTTGGAATCGCTGCCGATGAACTTCGCAAGTCGCTCGACCAATTCCAGCAGGTTTCTGGCATTCCAGCCATGAAAAGGGCTCAAGTGGCCGTTACAGGCCCGGGGTGGAATACATTGATAGGGCCACCCTCTGTTCTAGAGCATATCATCAATCATTGCCCAGCTGTGAAAGATCTGGCCAAGAACCCCTTGGAGATCCACGCTCTCCTGCACATTCTCAGCGTCACGAAGGCGGATCTTGACTACATAATTGGCGATGAACCGATCTTCAAGAAGTCTTTATCGTACCCTAACCAATATTTATGGGGTATGGACGATTCAGAGTCCTATTACGCAAGTTGGGGAGACATGCTCAGAGCAGTGTGCTCACAAGTGCTGTCCCGGCCATTAGACATTCCTCGTGTCGTCAGCAATCTCAGCAATAAACTCAGAGGTGTTGATAGTGTCAGAGTCATCCAAATCGGCTCTAGCAGCCACGCAAGCTATGTGGCCAATTGTCTGAAGCCAGGGAGGATTGATGTGTCCATAAGAGATGAACGATTTATTTTTGACGCTGACGGTCAGTTGGCATCACAACTACCGAGCGGTGCAATTGCTATTGTGGGAATGGCTGCTCATGCTCCTGGAAGTGACGATATCGATGAATTCTGGGAGCATATCATGTCCAAACACGACTTGTGCAAAGAAATCCCGAAAGAACGGTTCACCATTGACGACTATTACTGCACAAAGCACGGGCAAGACGGCAGAAGGTGTACGATGACAGGCAGATGGGGCTGCTTTATCAATAACCCAGGACACTTCGATAATCGGTTCTTTCATATCTCGCCGAGAGAAGCCATGTTGATGGATCCGGGTCAAAGGCAATTCCTTATGTGTACCTACGAGGCACTTGAGATGGCCGGGTATTCTGATGGGCAAAGCAGACTGACAGACCCAAACCGAATAGCAACATTTTATGGACAAGGCAGTGATGACTGGCATGAGACAAGCCACCGAGTCCTCGGGTGCGACGCCTATACACTCCAAGGCGTCCAGCGTGCATTTGGCCCCGGCCGCGTTGCTTGGCAATTTAAGTGGGAAGGACCAACATATGCCATCGACTCTGCATGTAGGCATAATCCAAAGTACTCCAATGACGACTGAGTGATGCTGACTTTGAAATTGTAGGCGCTAGCACCACGTCCTCTATTCATTTGGCTTGTATGAGCTTACTATCCAGAGTATGTCATATTCGTCTTTCCAAGTCAGAGCTAATTGATCTAGGACATTGATATGGCAGTCACGGGTGCTGGAAATGTCATGAACAACCCTCACTTCTTCACATGCCTGAGTAAAGCCGGTATCCTGTCAGACACTGGCAACTGCAAGACATATAGGGATGATGCCGATGGCTATACGAGAGGTGATTTTGTTGGAGCTGTGGTGCTCAAACGTTTGGAAGACGCCGTATCCCACAACGACAATATTCTAGCAGTGGTGTCTGCCTCGGGAAGAAATCATTCTGGTAACTCGACTTCAATCACAACCTCGGATGCGGCTGCCCAAGAAAGACTCTTTCGCAAAGTCATGCGTAATGCTCAAATCTCTCCAGATGACATTTCATATGTAGAAATGCATGGTACTGGCACACAAATTGGTGACCCTGCCGAGTTTGGTGCCGTTGCAAGTGTTTTCCAACATCGTCGCAGCAAAGAGACCTTGAAAATTGGTGGTGTAAAGGCAAATTTCGGTCATAGTGAAGCAGCTGCTGGGATGGCTGCGTTGCTCAAATCCATCATGATGTTCAAGAACAACCTCATACCACCGCAAGCTGGAATGCCCCATGCCTTGAACCCTAGGTTTCCACCTCTCTCAGAACTCAACATTGAGATACTCTCAGAACCTAAGCAGTACGAAAAGCAAACCGGCAAACCAAGAATAATACTTCTCAATAACTTTGACGCGGCGGGCGGCAACGCATGCATGTTGTTGGAGGATTTCACATCTGCAAATGTCCAGCACGAGACCACAGATCCCAGATCAAGTCACGTTGTCGCAACTTCTGCCAGGACCAAGGCTGCTTACCATGAGAATAAGCGCAGATTAGCAGAGTGGCTAAGGGCCAATCCGACGACGAACGTAAAAGATCTTGCGTACACGACCACAGCCAGACGGATGCACCACCCCTACAGGTTCTCCTGCACCGCTTCATCCCTTTCAGATATCATCAACAAACTCGAGGCCCCGGATGAAGCCCTTTCAGCACCACATGCCACCCCCATTGTCTTCATTTTCACAGGACAGGGCGCTGATTACGCCGGTATGGGAGCTGAGTTGTATCGCACAAGCCCTGTTTTCCGGGACACCGTCGATACGTGCGCAGATATTGCCAAGACGAATATGTTTCCAGCTTTCATAGACCTCATTATCGATCAGAGAGCTGATATGTCAACCAAAAACGCCGCCCAGGTACAGCTAGCCGTTATTACTCTAGAAATGGCCCTCACAGCCTTCTGGCGATCCGCGGGAATTGAACCTACCATGGTCATGGGACACAGTCTTGGGGAATACGCCGCACTTTTTGCTTCTGGCGTTCTATCGCTGGCAGACACATTGTACCTTGTGGGTAAGCGAGCCATGTTGCTTCTTGAGCGATGCGAATCCGGATCTTGTGCCATGCTTTCCGTGTCAACGGGAGTGGCAACCGTGAAAGACCATCTCACTCGGCTTCAGGATTCCTCATGTAGCGTAGCATGCATCAATAGTCTTAATGCAACGGTTGTCAGCGGAACAAACGAGGACTTGCTCCAGCTGGAAGCCAGTATTAGCGCTCAGAATGCCAAGATTCGCACCAAACGGTTGTCTATGCCGTTTGCCTTCCACTCGTTTCAAATCGACTCGATATTGGAAGACTACACATCCATCGCGGGAGGAGTCACATACTTGCCTCCACAAATTCCTGTAGCGTCGACACTGCTTGCATCGATTGTGGATGAAGCGGGAGTCTTCAACCAGGATTATTTGGCTCATCAAGCGCGCCAAATGGTCGACTTTGTAGGGGCTCTCAATGCCGTGAAATCGAGACTCGATGAATTACCACTTTGGCTTGAAATCGGACCAGCAGCGGTCTGCACATCGTTTGTGCATGCTACACTTGCCCCGCCACCTACCAAAATCATACACAGCCTTGATGCAGACGCCCCCAACTGGATCTCCATTTCCAAAAGTCTCTCGACTGCATATATGAGTGGGGTTCCTATTGACTGGTTGGCACTACATAAGCCGTTCGAAAAGAATCTGACCTTGGTAACGCTCCCTACTTATGCGTGGGATCTGAAAGAGTTCTGGCTGCCCTGGACAGAACCTGACACCAATGCCATTTCGGAAAAGCCCCAGACTGACACGAAGCCCTTCGTGGCGACCTGCGCACAATACCTTGTCCAAGCATCCTCGTCTCCTGGGATTCAAGTGAGCTTCCGCGCTTCGATCTCAGATGCCGGATTTCTGGCCCTCATCGACGGCCACAAGATGCAAGGCATTGCTCTCGCTTCTGGCAGTGTCTTTTGTGATGCCGCATTGACAGCAGCCAAGTATGCCCTCGAATACAGCGGTAGGAATGTGAGCACACCTAGCCTGACTCTGCATAAGCCACAGCTTCTCGTTCCTTTGACCAAAAAACTCGTTGGTCTCGACGGGCAGTTTTTCACATCTGCTGTGATGGACGACCCGTCTTCGAACACGATTCTAGTCTCATTCAAAGCAACTTCTGCCAATGTTTCGTACGATCTAGGTTCGATACAGGTTAGACTGCGCGATCCGCAAAAGGCCCAAAATGAATGGGATAAAATCTCGTTTTTCATCGAGGCAAAGATGATGGAGAGAATCAGAGGATGTAAGAACGGGTCCGGCCACATAATGCAACCCGAAATCTTCTATGCCCTGTTTGTTAATGCGGTTGAATTCAGTCCTTCCTTCAAGGGCATTCAAGAAGCTTATATTGCAAGCGACTTCCAAGAGGCTGCAGCAATTGTTGTCCTTCAAAATGACCCTCAAGGTACTCAATTTACGTGTTCGCCATATTGGACTGAATCTCTAGCGCACCTGGCTGGATTCATGGTAAATGGAAACCCAAGTCGATCACCGAATACAACATACATCGTCATGGGCTTTGAGACCTCTGAACAAACGGTCCCGTTTGAATCTGGACAAAAGTACTTGGTTTATACTCGTATTTCGAGATGGGAGCAAGACACAGCGTTCTGTGACGTATTTGCTTTTCATGCGGATTCCTCAAAAATGGTCATGCAATGTATCAATTTGCGTTATCAAGAACTTCCCAGAGCCGCTTGGCGGCACGTTCTAGAGGGTGCACATGAGGGAACGAACGTGGCGAATACCGATCAGCGCGCGACTCCCAGGGCTATTGAACAAGTTGGAACATTAGAAAAACCAAAGTTGTCTTCACTGAGCCACGAATCGACTGAGATACAACACCCAAAGGACAAGGCCCAGACTCAGGATTCGGGGGTGTTTGAACTAATTATATCAGCAATCGGAAATGCTACTGGCAGTGACCATTCTGAATTCATAGACGAGGCGATGGTGTCTGAGCTTGGTGTCGACTCCATAATGGCGATTGAAATTGTCGCCACTGTGAAAGCTCAAGCAGGCATTGATCTTCCTGCCGCTTTTGTGTTCGAATACCCCAAGGTTGGCGATCTTCGTCGCGCTTTCGGTCACTCAGCCCCAAAGAAAGCGCAAAATCTTGACGCTGTTAAGAATCAATATAAATTCGAACCTTCCACTCCCGAAAGCTCTGACGCCGGCCAACTATCGGCACCCGAGTCAGTCTCCTCTTTAAGCTCGAGCATAGTTCGTATTGAAAAAGATATCGGGACTCCCACTAGAATCCAGGACAACGACAACTCTCCAGATCCCAGTGTCAGAATTACCTTGCTTCAGGGTCGTCGCAATTCCGGTAAAACACCTTTGTATATGATGGCCGATGGAACTGGGTCGATCGCGACATACATTCACCTGCCACCGTTTAAATCCAAGATGCCAGTCTACGGCATAGACTCTCCATTCGTCCGCTGTCCCCAGAAATTAACTCTTCGGGTTGGCATTGAAGGGGTAGCTAAGCTCATCGTCGATGCGTTGGTGAAGTCTCAGCCGACAGGATCCATGCTCATTGGGGGATTTTCTGCTGGTTGTATGGTTGCTTACGAAGTCTCTCGGCAGCTCGGCGCCCTGGGTCGCAAGGTAGACGGTCTTTTACTCATTGACATGTGTTGCCCGCGGCCCACCACCCTCGATGAAAATGCAATCAGGGAAGAAGCGAAAATAGGTGTGGCCATGTTTGAGTCTGCTGTCGCAAGAGATGGTCTGTGGAGCTCAGCAGCGACTACTCAGCAGCACCTGACCGCTTATTTCATGGCCATGAGATTATATAATCCACCACCCATGACCAAAAAGGAGAGACCTCATAAGGCTGCCGTCGTTTGGGCCGAACTGGGCGTCGTAAATAGGATTTCGGACGATCCCAAGTTGATGAAGATGCTGGCAGATGAAGGCATACCGATTGAGCCATACCCAGGCTATATGGAAGATCCTAAGTTATCGCCATCTTCCTGTATCTTCCCGAATAAGACAGAAATGGACCTGGGCCCGAACGGTTGGGATAGATTTGCTGGACCAATGTTGGCTTTGTCTGTGAAGGCAGATCACCCTGATCTGCCGATGCCTGGGCATGTGCAACTACTCCACGATCGGATGGAGAAGGCGATTTCATATTTCAGTTCTTAGATGAGCTAATATTTCTTGTAATGGACGAATGCGAATTACTCAATACGAATCATTTTCTAATATTGTCGTCGTTCGCTCCGTGATCTAGGCAGTAGAATAGGAATTGATGCACTTCAAGTTGTCAAGTTTGCACAAGCCTAGCTATAAATGAACTCCCAGTATGTTAGACAGCATTTGAATAGATACATAATTGATTCTGTATATATTCCTAGATGTTACGCTGTAAGAATTAATACTGTAGGATCTGTCATCCTCACTTGTTCAGAATAGATGCCAAAGACTCAATTAAAAGATTTGTGCGCTTGTAGAATTGTCTATAGATCATGGCTTATATTCGATCTCATCATACATCGTCATCCCATAATGCTCGTCGCGACTCGCCTAGTGCCCAGAGCTCCTCATCAAGCTCTCAAAAAAAGCCATGTCGACACCCTGGAAACCCCAATCTTCCCCTCCTGCAGCCAACTCAAGATAGTCTCCATTGTATAAGAAGTTGCTGGAGATGTCGCTCTGTAGCTCATTTACAAACTGTAAACCCATATGGCTTGTGTCAGCTCTGGGTATTTCAGATCGCTCTCCCCCCGAGAACCGGTCGGTATCGACATCGACTGAAGTTATGGAATTTGAGGTTTCCATACTAGTCATCAGCGTTTCAGTTGATTGAAAATGTCGAGAACGGGGCATCTGAGCTTCAGTATACAGGCCTTCCGTGGACTCTGGTATGGATGTGCGAGACACCCGCTCCCCATTTGTACTACTCCCTGCTGTAGCATTCACGCGCGGCGAGATTCCATTCCCAGTAATATTAATGACACCGAAATAAGGAACATGTACCCGTACGCTGCCATCATGGAGTCCATCCGATACTGCGGTTACAAACCCCGTCTCTTGCACGCGGACACTAGGAGCGTAACTCGGGTCATTGTCTGCTGCTTCAACCTCAATGGCCAACAGTTGACCAAGCAAGTCCGAGCTCTGCGCGCTGAGAGCATCTTGGTTGAGTCGGTTCACCTCCTTCATGTTTTCTTGCATCTGCTCAATCATGGCTCGATCGCTGTGATATTGATGAACGAGAAGATTCTCCGTCTCTGTAGTGTTGCTGTCCAGATGAGCCAGTAGTAATGTCATAGCGGCCATGAGGGCTAAGAAATCAACAGTTCGGCAGCTATAGGCGTTCCCATTGAAGTCGCGAAGTGCGATGAAGCGTGAGAGCACTTCGCGCGAGGCATTAACGCATGTGATTCGGGAATATTCGTATCTACCCTCGCTTGATGATGCCCTAAGCATGTACGGCAGATGAAGTTGGTTCAGAAGATTGTAATGGAATAACTGCGCAAATAAGCGACGCGAGCTCCAAAATACTCCCTCAGAGTCATCCGAGGTAGGGTCCAGGTTTGGCAGTAGCCACCACTTGCTAGGTAAAGTCCTGGCCGCCTTCTGTAGCTCCACATCAAGTTTACGTGTTAGGACAAGATCATCTGGGCTTGGCTTAGACGCGTTACGCTCCAAGATTCCAGACGCAATAATACAGTGGACTCGCTCAAGCCTTCCCATCGGGGTATCCTTTGCAAGCATATCACTAGAAGCCATGCTACGGTCGAGGCACCCTTGCGAAAGGCCGAGCAGAAGACACAGATACCGGTCCAGAAAAACGATACGAAACCACATGAGCTCTGGATTGAATTTCGATTTTGAGTCAAGCACCTTAAATTGTGCTTGACAGTCCGAACGATCAAGACTCATCAATTGCGCAATAGCCATAGCTCTTCGCGTGGAAAGCCACCCGCGTCGGAGATTTCCGATATTCGTTTGATACGCAGCCTCGATCATCACACATTCTAAGCCTTCGATACTTCCAAGAAGCTCGTCATTTGTCGTGATGTGACTGACAGCAAGAGTGATCAAACGTTCCATGATCGCTCGTGGCGATTCCGACAGATCTTTCATGTTCCTTTCAAGATCAGGATGTAGATTTTGTAGGAATATCGCGAATGATAGCATATATCTAGCTATCAGAACTGGATGCAGATCCGCTCCGGGAATTTCCAACAAGGTTTCGGGAGTTTTGAGACCCTCTTGGTCGAGAGTAGTGTAGTTCAAGGTCATGAGTTCGTGGGCGAGAACAGAGGGATGTCGGCTAACCTTGCATATCCTTTCAATATCTCCTCGAGAGGGCAAAGATTCATGCAACAATCGAGACAATACATCATATTTAGCAGGCAAAGCTAGCGTTGTGGCTCGAAGAGATTCGCTCCTCACACGTTGGTACTAATATGACCAGTCAGCGAACAGCTTTCAGAACTAGCATGGGAATTCAAACCTGAGGAAGTTTATGAAAAGCTATACGATCTAGACCGTCTGTGGTTGTTGAAACTGGAGTGAGAACACCGTTGTCGCTTGGTGTTGTCGGCGTTCTGAGGCTGGGAATGGTACCACGGCGACTGGTGAGTGGAGTCTGTAGCTTGAGATTGTCGTTTGCCACTTTCTGCATTCTCTCGAATGTACCCGGATCATGTGCAGGGAACTCTTGACTAATACAGGGGGAGGCTCTTCGCTGGCAGCCCTGGCAGGTGCTGGGGTCAGTGAGTGGGTCGAAGATGCATTTCATTTTCCGACGTTTGCATTCCCAGCAGCTGTGAGTCCCCTTTCTCAGTCGCCTTCTCTTAGCCTGGGACTGGGTAACCTGGAGGTCAGGCGCCACAACAGCCGAGAAAGACATTGTGTCCATGTTTCGCAGATTTGTGACTGACGCGTCGGCAGCGGAGGGGCCGTGGGACTTCTCACTCTCTGGAGTGAAAAGAGTTTGAGCTTCCAGGCTAATCTCCAGTTCCTGAGCTGGTGTCACCGCGCCGGCAAAGTTCTGAGGCGGCGGAGAAGGCGTGGTACAATAAAACTCGCCAGAGGCACGTGAGCGGCGGAGGAATGAGTTCGCCAAGCACGGAGGCCGGACCCAACAATTATAATATGTACAGTACAGTCAGCCGGTGGAAGAGAATTGGAAACGGATTTACATAATTCAGACCAGATGAAACGCCGCCGAGTCGGCGGTATGGTAAGAGAGCTCGACCCCCTTATTTTCAATAGTTCTAGAGCACCAGCGCGGCGGAGTAAGAAGTACCTCCAGATGAGTGCCTCACTTTCGCCCGTTCCGTTGGTTACAGTATGTTTTACTCAGAGGATCCGCCGCCCTGTGGATCGAAATTAAACGTCTGAACATGTCGGTAGCTCCCGATATTGCGCGCATGAGGCTACTGCTCCCAAAGCCTCCATATCTAATACCAGTTTCTTAGATAAATAATACACATCTTTGCTCCCGATTAAAGTTTGTATAACTGTACGAACAATCTATTCTCTCCCGACCTAAGCAACATGTCAAACCAGAGTCAAGGCCTCGAAAGCAAGGAAGCTGCCGCCGAGAACAACAGTTCCGGGGCTTCAGTGACCAACAGCGGTCTTTCGACTGGAGAACGCCTAGAAGAGAAGGAGAATGGCGTCGTTACTGGAGAAGCTACCGGAGAGCCCGACTACGCAACAGGCCTGCGGCTTATTCTGATCATGATTACAATTTCCATCAGCGGCCTCCTCACTGCCTTGGAGATTGGCATTATTGCTACAGCAATCCCCGAGATTACCGACAAATATCACTCGATCAACGATGTTGGATGGTATGGAAGTGCTACATTTCTTCTTGCAGCGGCCTCCTCCGCGATGTGGGGAAAGATGTACAAATATATGAACGTCAAGCACGTATATTTGGCAAGTATGGTATTCTTTCTGGTCGGAAGCGTCGTTGCTGCAGCGGCCCCCAGCAGTTCTGCGGTCATTGTTGGTCGAGCGCTTCAAGGATTCGGTGCCTCTGGTACCATGGGCGGCTCGATCATCGTCATCAACTATGTAGCCCACCCCCAAAGACATCCTCTACTGATTGGTATATGGATGAGCATATTCATGGTGTCGACTATTCTTGGGCCCGTTGTTGGAGGTGCTTTGACGAGCGGAGTATCTTGGCGGTGGTGCTTTTGGATCAACCTCCCATTAGGCGGTCCTATTACGGTCCTCTTATACTTCGCCTTGTACGTCCCGAAGCACATCAAATCCATTCCCGCCACATGGAAAGAAATTATACTACAATTGGACTTCCCCGGATTCGCCATGCTTCTTGCCTCGCTTGTCTGTTTGGCGTTGGCCCTACAACGCGGTGGTCAGACGAAAGCGTGGGATGATGCTTCAGTGATCGCTACGCTGGTCCTTTGGATTGTATTCACTGCTGGTTTTGTGGTGGTAGAGTGGTTTCAGGACAGCCGAGCTATATTCCCATTGGAACTGCTGAAGCCTCGAATGACTTGGGCGAACGCCTTGTATAACTTCATGTAAGTCATTCCAAAATTGTTGGCCCTCTGAAGTTGTTTTGCAGAATATCAGCTAATCAAGAATGTTTCCATTTAGCTCCAATTCAGCATTTTATCAGATGATCTTTTACTTGCCCATCTATTTCCAGTCCATCCATGGCCAGTCAGCAATCACGAGCGGAGTGAACACTCTTCCATTTCTAGCTTTTTTTGCCGTTGGAGCACTTTCAAGCGGTGGAATTGTTATGAAGACACGCTACTTACAACCTTATCAACTTGCCAGCGCACTAGTAATGACAGCTGGGATGGCGTTGATATACACCTTTGATATCAACACCCCCAAAGCTAGGTACATTGGGGCTGAAATTCTGTTCGGGATTGGTCTCGGCTTTGGGAATCAGATCCCTTTGACAGCTGTGCAGGGTTTGTCAAAGCCTGAGGATATAACAAGCTCTACAGGCATTATCTTCAGTAAGCTTTCGAATGTATTCAATGACCTTCATGGAGGTTTACTAACGCTTGAGCTAGCTTGCCAGTCTGGGAGTGCTGCTTATTTCATCCTGATCGCCCAATCCATATTTGCAAACCGCATGCTACATGAACTTCGGGCCATTGCCCCCAATCTGATTCCTGGCCAAGTTCTAGCCGTAGGGGCGTCAGATATTCACAAGGTGTTTACAGGCGAAGAGTTGAATCTCGTTCTCCGCTCGTACATGGCTGGAATTAAGGATGTCTTCGCTTTTGCTCTGGCAGGATCAGCAGCTGCTGTCCTTTTATCTTTTATCGTTCCTTTCAAGCGGCTTCCAAATCACGACAAGAAAAAGATCGACGGTGAAGGAGGTGAGGAGAATAGCAAGAACACTGGAAGCATCTAGCAAACCGTGAAATGTACATCATTGTAACAATATTCGAAGGCTTGAGGCTGCTAGCACAGCTAACGGTACGCAGTGGAAAAACGGATAGAATAAATTCTAAGAATGTATTTGCCCTCCAAATCTCATTGGCTGCGATGTTTTGCTGTTCCCGAAAACTCTCACTATACAAATTCCTTGTCTGCTTTGCGGAGAACTAGTATTTACTCAACTGACTGCCGGTTCCATTTTTCAAACTCTGCTAGAGCATTTTATTTCCCAACACTCCGATCTTGAAAGTGAAAATGTATGGATTTTTCGTATTTGCAGCGGAATACTTCCTCGGATTTGTGTTTCGTTGCTCGAATATGAAAGCCAAGAATGAGTTCAGATCACGTTGGACGGAAGTGTTTCCTGAATCCGCGGGAGCGTAATGATTGTTATTACTAATTCAGGGTCTCCCAAACTATATCGATAGGATTCCAAAGAGATATGAACCAGGTTCTGTCCAGGCGCTGAGCAACTAGAATCAGTCATTCTCGGTGGCTAAGCTTGAACGCCTACAGGGTTTGTAGTCACCCTCGTCAAACCTAAGTTACCACGCTTGACACGAGCCTGCAAGTCATCAATGACACCATCTTCAAAGTCATCTATTTCAGTGATAGGGATTGTTTTGCCCATAATCCGAAGACCATTCAAAACTCTCACGTCACCAGGGGAAATTTGCTCCAGGCTTTTGCTTTGCTGGTCAGCTTTTTCGGTCTCCCCTCCCAAATCTTTGATGGCGTTATCGCCTTGCATGGTATTGAGTGCGTGGAAAGCAAAGTCGATAGTCTCCGCAACTTCTTCTTGGGTGAATTTCTTGGCGATAGGCACGTCACCACCACCTTGAATAACTATTGGAGGTGTCAGGAGCAACCGAAAGGTCCACTGAGTGGTTGTCTTACCTGGTCTAAGGAACTGGAAGACCCGATCAAAGTCTTCCCCTTCGATATCACTCAGTACCGGCTCTTCTTGCATTCTGATCTGCTTCAATGCTGCCATAACGACTAGCAGCCATAGGGTATACCCCTCGCCCATTTTCTTGGAATGCCAGTTTGCGGCCTCAGTCTCGCTACAATCTTCATTCATTACCGCGCGAATAGACACGACAGCAGAGAGCGCGCTGGATAGAGCGAGGTGGTAGCCAGAAGAAAACAGAGGATCAATGAAGCAACCTGCATCTCCAGCGATACGGAAATTTGGCCCGGCGTATGCATTTGCGCTGTAAGAATAATCCGTTGACTGGCGGATGTCGGAGACGAGCTCGGCAGATTCAAGGAGCTCAGTCACTGTCGGGCAGAGTTTGAGGCATTCCTTCACAAGCATTGCATTGGTAGCACCCTCTCCGATGCTCTTCTTCTTCGCAAGGAAAAGGTCCCTGCGCATGACAATTCCGACGGACACAGTGCCATTGTGAAGCGGTATAGTCCAACACCATCCCGAGCCGTCTAAAACCTTTTCAGTAGGATTTTAAGAGAGAAAAGCGATTGAATTGACGACATACCACGCATTCCTTCGAAGAAGGGCTGATTCTCCCTTGCGGTACCTTCGCTCCATGGCTTTGACCCTTTGTAGTAGCCCCACACTGCAAGATTCCGAAGTCCTTCATTAAACTTGCGGTTCTTGAGATACTTGGTGGATATCAAACCCGCTCGACCTGTTGCATCTATGAGATACTGGAAGTCAATGGTGCCAGAGCGTCCGTCTTTGGTGGACCATTGGGCTGATACGGGGCGTCCGGTCTCAGCTATACCGTTACTTCGGGCGCCTGGCTCAAAACTAATGCCATCCACCTTGACGCTTTCAAAACTTTTAGCACCGTTCTTTGTGGCATGCCTGAACAATAGTTCATCCGACTCGGAGCGGACAACATTCCATGAGTGCCCATTAGGCCCGTTTGTGCTAATGAAATCCGTATCTGAGTCTTCGTTAGCATTTGTGTGTCTTCAGATGTGCATTAATGACTGACATCCTTCACGACTGGCGGTGAACTTGAATGCGGCACCAAGCTGCAAAGATAGTCAGATCATGCGAGATAGCCTTTCGAAACAATTAAATTCTTACTTTCTTCTGAAAGCCGTGGTTCTCGAAAGTTGACTCCAGATCAACAAAACGTAGGAAGGGTTTGATAGATGGAAGCATACTCTCCCCGACATGGTATCTAAATTCATCATTTCATCAGTCCCTTCCCATCTTGGACACAACGTAGTCAGGGGTACTCACCGAGGGTGATGGTCAGCCTCAAACAATACGACATCTATTCCATCCCTGGCTAAGACTGTTGCCGCATATGAACCCGCGGGGCCTCCTCCCGCGACAAGGACAGTGCAAGAAGTGGGTATCGTCATTATAGCAGGTATCGGGGTCGAGGGTTTAGATTTGGATTCTTTGGAATCAGAGTTCCAAGTAATGTTAATGATCAACGTGAGTAGCGCGTAAAGAAGCTGTTTAATACTGCTCTTTGGGTTTTGATTCGAGCTTTCCAAGCTTTGAGAGCGGCGGAGACAAAATCCCGATACATCCCCGAGAAGCTGGTTGTTTTATATGTATAAATTGTGTTATAATCGGCACAGTATTGGACCTGAGAGAAATTACGGTGCCATCATCAGATTCCTCACTTAAGCAAGCTAAGGCCTACCTGAGTTGGAGCTAAAGCAGCTACGGGGCGAAGCCTAAGAGACTAGTAGCGTCCTAGTATACATTTTTCTTTATCAAATCCTTTCACCGCCACTCTCATCTGCAGTAAGATTTCTTTTGATTTCTTGTGTTTTCTTTCAAAGCTTGTAGTCAGGGGACATCAAGGGCTGGCTTAGCTATGATAGGTTAATGACAGCTATTCCGTTATCAAATGTGGATATCAAAGGTGAATCTGACGGCACGAGCAACTCGTGGAACACGCTTGGAGAAGGCGTAGACGGCTTACATCGCCCTTTGAGAGTGCCTCCGTGATTATTGATAGAGTGCGAGTTGTCTCTATTAAGCTAGGCTTAACGTACTGAAAGGCACAGTATGTAAGACACAGTCCGGTCGGGTAAGCCGGGCGCAACTGATAGCCCCGTCCCGTTATATCTCCGCCGTGATCTTACACAAACTCCGGGGTATTTCCTATACCTTTTTGAAACGTGTTGCCAAGTAGGAAATTGTTACGAGCAGCTGCAGGGAAATGGATGGTGGCTTTTTAAACCATTTTTAAAACTACTGTTAAAAGGAAACTTTTGTATAAATTATAAACAAAATTCAAATTATATATAAAAATATATTATATTATGATGTAATTATAATTAATTACGATTATTTTTTAAAAAGATTTAAAGAATTCAAAAAAATTCAAAAAATTCAAAATTCAAAATATTAATTTAATGAAAAACCATTACAATTATTATTACTATTATTTATTAATTTTAGTAAATTAGGTTTAAATTGAAAAGTAATAATAATTTAAATAAGAATTATTATAGAAAAATATAATATATAGAATTTGCAAATTAAATATTAAATTTAAATTATTTAATTAATTTAACCTTATTTGTTGTTGAAGAGGCTAAAACAAAAGAATATACCACATTCCTTCAAATAGTGGTTAGTACCAAAATAATGAAAAGAAAAAACATTTTATTGTTACTTTTTTATATATAAAAAAAGAATCTTGCATTTATATAGTATTAGATGTCAAATCTAGGCAGATCATTTGACGAGACTGTAACGATTGCTCTGGTTGCTGACTCAGCACGTGCGTTGGGTTTATGTCTGAGATTCTTAGAAGAAAGTTATTATAATATTAATATATTAAAATATTATTTAAATTAAATACAAAATTTTATTTAATAAATAAAAATTTTTATATTTTATAGATTTTTTTTTATTAAAAATTTTGGATTTTTTAAAAAATTTAAAAATTTAAAAACTTTTTTTATATAATTTTTTAAATATTAATTTTTTTATATAATATTTCTATTGCTAAATTTCAAAATTATATTATTTATATCGAAAAATATTTTTTATTTGGATATTATTTATAATATTATTTTTTTTAATTTAATATATTTTTATATTTAATAATAATCAAAAATTTCTAAATAATTATTATTAATTTTTTTTTAATGTTATATTTTTATTAATATTTTATAAATCAAAAATTTTATTTTTTTTATATATATATTTTTAATATTTAAATTTTGAAATAATATTTTAAATATAATAATTTTATATATTATTTTATTTATAGAATAATAATAATTTCAAAATTTTTATTAATTTTTTTTTTTTTAAATTTTAATTTTAATTTTTTTTTTATTAATTTTATTTTATTTAATTTTTTAAATTATTTTAATATAAATTAAATATATTAAAATAATTAATTTATTTAATAAATTTTTAAATATTTTTTAAATATAAATATTTTTTAATAATTTTATAATTTAATATTATTTTGATTTTATATTTGATATTAAAATTAATTAATTATATTTTTATAATAGGAACTAATGGCGCTTTTCATGATACTAATTTAAAAAAAGATATATAAAATATTAGATAAATATTTATTTATAATTAATAAATTTTTAATTTTTTATAATTTAATTTTGTATTTGGTTGTTTTAATTCGATATTGTTTTATAAAAAATAAATTTTTTTTTAATACAGATTTTATATTATAATATATATTATATTATAATATAATATTATTCATAAACTAAAAAATGCCAGGTCTATAATTAATTTTTTATATAACATTTTTAAATTGTTTATTTATATATTTATTATTTGATTATTTAATCCCAAAATTATTATTAATTGATATATTTTTAAATTATATTTATAAATAATATATATTAATAAAATTTTTATTTTTTTTGTTATAAATATATTACATATAAATTAAATCAATAATAAAAATATTTTTTTATAATTTAATTTATTTATCTATAAAAATTAATTAATAATTTTTTTTTTGATTTTTAATAATATTATAAAAATCATCCAAAATTTTAATATAAAAATTTTTTTTTAGTATTTTATGATTAAATATTATTATTTTAAAAACAATACAAATCAGATTCTCGATTATATTATTTTTTAAATATAATATTATATAAATATATTTTATTAATTTATTTTATATATATATATTATATTTTTTAATAATTTTTTTAATTAAATATTATATTATTTTTTCCCAAATTTATATAATTTTTTTATAAATTTTTTTAAAATATTTTAAAATATTTTTAATTATTTTTTTTTTATATATTATTTTGATTTTGTTTATAAATAAATTATAAAATATTATTTTTTATTTAAATATAATTGATTAAAATTTTTTATAAAATTTTTTTTTTAATTTTTGAAATATTTTTTTCGATTTATTTATTTATTTAATTTTTTTTTTTTTAAATTATATTTATTAATAATAAAATTAATTTTAAATATTTTTAATAAATTTTTAATAAACATTTATAAATTTTAAAAATAATTATATTTATTTTATTATTTTTAATATTTCTTAATTAATAATTATTTTACTTTTCTTAAAATTTATAATAATTTTAATTGA
>Ga0247778_1000909_pt1 | contig 20156 bp, 11 predicted proteins | sample UWRJL049202B5_FD_179939 | JGI IMG/M metagenome (GOLD analysis project Ga0247778, IMG submission 179939) | Plant litter microbial communities from Arlington Agricultural Research Station in Wisconsin, United States - UWRJ-L049-202B-5 | ecosystem: Environmental > Terrestrial > Plant litter >... | reverse complement strand
GTTCGCGAAGCTGGAGAACGATGTCTATAACACGCCCATTTATACGAACCCTGACAGCCTGGGCAAGGGTATCGACTGGCAGGACCTTATTTTTAGAAAGGCGATCATCCAGAATTACCAGGTATCGGCCAGCGGTGGATCGGAAAAGACCCAGTTCTCCCTCTCCGGCAACTATTTTAACCAGGATGGTATCGTCATCAATTCCAATTTTAAAAGATATTCGCTGCGACTTAGCCTGGATCACAAGATCAGCGACCGGTTCAGGATCGGCACTACCATCCTGGGCAGCAATACCATCAACAACAATATCCCGACGGGCGTCAACAGCATCGACGGCCCGGTGGTGACGGCCAGTCTTGTCGGGGCCGCACTGGGCGCTCCACCCACGTTACAGCCATATAAGGCGGACGGCAGCCTCTATCCTTTTTCGGACCAGTTCAACGGCCGTTACCGGGAGGTGACCAATCCCCTGGGGCTGTCGAAGATCCTCAGTCAAAATACCATCCGCCGGACCCTGGCGAATGTATATGTGGAGGCGAAGATTATCGAAGGGCTCAGCTACCGCGCCTCTTTCAATGCCGACCTCTCCGGCACCCTGAATGATTATTATTCTCCCATCTATATCCTGGGGGCGGTGGAAAGGAATGCCAGTTCCGGCAGCGCGAGCAAGGGCAATGCCAATTCCACCAACCTCCTGCACGAAAGCATCCTGACCTATTTGCGGAATTTTGGTGAACACACGCTGAAGATTACCGCTGTTGCCGCGACGCAAAAAAATTTGTACAACTATAATAATATCTCTGCCAGCGGCTTTCCAAATGACGCCACGACGAATGAGGCCCTGGGATTGGCGGTCAACCGGACGGTCGCCAGCGGGAGGAGCAAGGACAGGCTGGACTCTTATTTGGGTCGTGTCAACTATGGGTTTAAGAACAGGTATTTTCTGGACCTGACGGCCAGGTATGACGGCGCGTCAAAATTCGGGGAGAACAAGAAATATGGATTCTTTCCTGCGGCGTCAGGAGCCTGGAGGATCATCGAAGAATCCTTTATGAAGGAACAGAACCTGCTGAGCGATCTGAAGCTGAGGGCCAGCTATGGCATCACCGGGAATGCCGCCGCCATCGACCCATACCAGTCGCTGGCGCTGGTGGCCTCGGGCAGCAACTACCAGTTCAACCATGTCTATACGGTGGGCATCAGCCCTACGGGCATTGCCAATAAAGATCTTAAGTGGGAAAGGTCCACGCAGACGGATATCGGTCTGGACCTGGGCCTCTTCAATAACCGTATCACGCTGGTAGCCGACTATTACCGGAAGAGGACCAATGACCTCTTATTCGTAAAGAGCCTTCCCCTGTCTTCCGGTTACAGTTCTATCACCGGCAACTTTGCCAGTGTGGAGAATAAGGGCCTGGAGTTCGCGCTGAATGCCCGTATTCTCGAAGGTTCTTTGAAATGGGATCTGAACGGAAATATCTCTTTCAACCGGAACCGGCTGGTGGCGCTGACAGGAAGTCTGCAGGAATATGTCGTCAATCCTTATGTGGTGCTGAAGGTCGGTCAGCCGCTGGGTATTTTCAAGACCTATATTTTCAATGGTATTTACCAGACGGGTGAGGCGATCTTGCCGGGTTCCGGTAGCCGCACGGGCGGTGTGAAGGTTGCGGACCCGGATAAGGACAGTCAGATCACTGCCGCCGACCAGGCGATTACCGGTAATGCCAATCCAAAATTTATCTTCGGATTTTCCACCAGCCTGCAATATAAAAATTTCGATCTGAGTGCATTCGTATCGGGGGTGCAGGGCAATAAGATCTATAATCTCAGCCGGTATACTTTTGAGAATGCCCTGGGGCAGCGCAATGTGCTGCAGGGGTTGGCCAACCGCTGGAGCCCGACCAATCCTAATAATGAATATGCCAGTGGATTCCAGGGTGGCAGGCTGCCGGTATCGAACAGGTTTGTCGAGGATGGGTCCTTTGTGCGATTGAAGAATATCACGCTCGGATATACCCTGCCGGCTATCAAGGGCATCAGCCGGATAAGAGTATATATCAGCGGGAATAACCTGGCGACTATCACCAGCTATTCGGGATTCGATCCGGAGGTGAATTCATTCGGCGGATCCAATACGCAGGTAGGCGTAGATAACCTGGTGTACCCGGTCGCAAAGACTTTTCTGGCGGGCCTGCAGCTGACCTTTTAGAAAGTTCTTTCAGCTTTGTGTCAACCATCGATTTTTAAATGATCGGTTCAGCGGTGTATCAACTATCAATCTTTAAATGATCAGTTATGAAAATGTTTAGATTCTATATCGTCTGTTTGTCGTTGCTGCCTTTTCTTTCCTGCAGCAAGCTGCATGAGCAGCCCTATTCTTCGATATTCACGTCAAATTTCTACAAGACGGCCAGTGATGCAGAGGCCGCCCTGACAGCTGCCTATGGTCCGATCTCGGATATTTTCAATACGGCAGGTCCCTCAGCGTCCGACTGGAGCGCCGATCAGACCTATCCCCGCCCGGTGGTCGGAAGGAATACGCTGACCTTGTTCAATTATGACCCGAACTATACCACGCAGAAGAGTTTCAGCCGGTTGTATGAGGCTCCGCAGCAAATATGGACCAGTTGCTATGCCGGCATCGAAAAGGCCAACTGGGTGATCGAAAAAGTGCCTGCTACGAATATGGATACGGTCCGGCGCGCCGTGATCATCGGGGAGGCCTATTATCTCCGGGCATTTTATCACTGGATGCTGACGAAAAATTTCGGGGATGTAGTGGTCAAGACCAAGGCCAGCAGTGACCTGGTCAAGGCCGTTGCCGGCAAGAGCACCAGGGCGGATGTGTACAAACAGATCTTTTCCGACCTGGATCTGGCCGTGGCTGCTCTTCCTTCCTATTCGACCGGTATCCAGAAAGGGAGGCCCAGCAAAGAGGTGGCACTGGCCCTGTATGCCAAGGCCGCCCTTTATTCGGAGAACTGGCCGATGGCGCTGGACAAGGCCGGCCTGGTATTAGGCTCCGGGAAATACAGCCTGATGACGGATGTGCGGGATGTCTACAATGTGAGCAAGGAAGATGCAGCCCGGCAGGAGAATATGTGGGCCTATGAGTGCGAGAGTGCGAACCCGGGACAGAGCAACCAGCTGCTAAGTCTCTACGGTCCCAAGAACAGTGATGGACCGGCCTATGGTAATTCATCCTTCGGCTCCATTTTCGCCTACCAGGCATTTTTCGATTCTTTTAACCCGGCCGATAAACGGCGTTTGCTGCTGGATACGAACTATATCAACAAATCGGGGCAGACGGTTGCGCAGAAGGATGTCACGCCCATCACGCCGAAAGGTGTGCTGGTAAAGAAATACCAGGATGCCGCCTCCATTGGCGGAAACGGAGCTATCAATGTCCAGATATTCAGGCTGGCCGATATCTATCTGATTGCTGCGGAGGCGGAGGCCAGGGTGAATGGCGCCAGCAGCACGGCCTATGGGTATATAAAACCTGTAAGGGTAAGGGCAGGTCTGCCCGATCTGACGCCGGGTCTTTCACCCGATCAATTTGTGGATTCGGTCCTGCGGGAACGTAGCTGGGAGCTGTTTGGCGAGGGCGACCGCTGGTATGACCTTACCCGTACGAATACATTCCTCACGGTGATCCCTGCGGCGGTTAATGATGTATACCCGGTCAGGACGCCGCTGGCCAAGCATAAGTATTTTCCCATTCCGCAGGATGAGATCAATGCAAATCCCTCCCTGCAACAAAACCCTGACTGGAAATGATGAAAAATATTTTTCTATCGACACTTTTTCTTGTTAGCGTTGTCAGGGGTTTTTCGCAGGATGCGGATACGCTGTCCATTCCCGGCGCCATCCTTACAGCGAACATCCGCTATGCCGATGCGGACCCCAAGCAGAATTTCGATCTTTACCGGCCTGCGGGTGTGCACGGCCCCGTTCCGCTGGTGATATGGATCCATGGCGGTGGATGGTGGATGGGCGGGAAGAAGAATATGGAGCTGGCCTGGCTCTGCGGTCATGGATATGCGATCGCGAGTCTTGCCTACCGGTTCAGCCAGGATTCGATCTTCCCGGCCCAGGTGAGGGATTGCAATGCTGCTATCTGGTATATTTTTCAGCATGCGGCGAAACTGGGCCTGGATACTGGCCGGATCGTGCTGGCGGGCGCCTCTGCGGGCGGACATCTGGCAAGTCTGATCGGCATGAGCGGCAATAATAGCCGGCAGGAGTTCTATCCTTATCCTCTGAAAGGCCATCGTGTTCCGGGTGTTCCGATCAAAGGGGTGATCAATTTTTACGGACCTGGCGACTTCTATGCCTTTCATGGTGATGGGGCTGGTTATAAGGTGGATTCCTTGAGCTCGTCTGTATCCAGGCTGCTGGGCGCCTCGCCGCTGGTTCGGCCCGACCTGGCGAAATGGGCCAGTCCTGCTGCCTATGTCGATAAGAACGATCCGCCGGTACTGATCCTGCATGGTGACAAGGACCCCATTATTCATTATTATCTGGCACCTTTGTTTTACAATGTACTACGGCTGGCAGGGGTGAAGGCAAGGCTGGTCACCGTTGCGGGTGGCGGGCATGGAGGACCTGAATTTTCCGATGCACAGCGGCAGGAGAAGATATTGAGCTTTTTAGATGAGGTTACAAGCTTTACAAAAAAATAAATGATCGACGGATGAAAAAATTGATAACAGGATTATTGATGATGCTACCTGTGCTGCTGGGAGCCCAGGGCAGGACGGACGTCCCATTGAATGGAGAATGGACCTTTGCCCTGGACCCTGTAAGGTCGGGAGAGTTAGAGGGATGGTTCCGGAAGGATTTTTCCTCTGCGAAGTTCGACAAAGTGGTGGTCCCGCATTGCTTCTCCGTCGACAAAAGGTATGAATTCTATACCGGCAAAGCCTGGTATTTCAGACGCTTCCCAGGGGTCGCCGAGCCCACGGGCATGCGACAGTTCCTCCATTTCGACGCTGTCTTCTACAAGGCAAGGATATGGCTGAACGGGACGCTGACCGGTACGCACGAAGGAGGATATACGCCTTTCGAGCTGGATGTCACGGGCAGGCTCGAGAAGGAAAATATACTGGCAGTCGAAGTAGACAATTCCTGGGATACGACCACGATCCCCGGCGCCAAGACGCCCGGTGCTTATGAATCACGCAATGCGGCTCAGCTATACCCCTGGATCAATTACGGGGGGATCACCCGGCCTGTGCACCTCCTCTCCCGTCCCGATGTGTTCGTGAGAAGAATGAAGATCGTCACCGAGCCCGATCTGAAAACCGGGAAGGCATTGGTACGGATCACCGCGCAGCTGGCTAATTTATCAGCCTCCGCTGCCCGTCCTGAAATAAGGGCGCGTATACACAGGGACGGTATCGTCATCAGTCATCCTTTTAAGGATATGAGGGTCGATCTTGGCCCGGGCGGGGAGGGAACGGTCATTTTCGAAACGACCTTGCCTACCCGGGAAGTAGTGTTGTGGGATCAGGATCATCCCAACCTTTACCAGGCTGTGGTAAGCATGGGACAGGACAGCCTGGGCACCGCCTTTGGCATTCGCAGGCTACAGCTGCAAGGTACTCACCTGCTGTTGAATGGCGAGTCCATCAAAATGGGCGGGGCCAACAGGCCGATGGATCATCCTGATTTCGGATCGATGGATCCTATGCCGATGTTGGAAAAGGACCTGGTGCTGATGAAGGAAGGATGTATGGAGCTGTCGAGGATCAACCACTATCCTGTTACAGAAGACTTGTTGAACTGGGCCGACCGGAATGGCATGCTGATCATCGAGGAGGCCGGTAACTGGCAAATGACGCCCAAACAGCTGTCCGATCCTTTGATGCGCGCCAAATTCGAATCGCAGATGCGGGAAATGGTGGAAAGGGATTGGAACCACCCCTCCATTTTTGCATGGAGTGTCGGCAATGAATTTCAATCGCAGACAAAGGAAGGCAAGGACTGGGTGAAGGATATGGGGGCGTTCACCCGCAGGATGGATAGCAGCCGGTTCATCACCTTCGCCAGCATGATGGTTGCCCGGGAACAGATAATGACGCGGGAAGATGAGGCCTCGCAATATGTAGATTTTATCAGCGCGAATATATATGGCAATTATCTGAAGGGCATTCAGCATATACATGCGCTGTACCCGGAAAAGGCCATCTATCTCAGCGAATTCGGCATCAGGGCGGACCAGGTAAAAGATGAAGGACAGCGGGTCGCGCATCTGCAAGGCGCTATGGCGGCTTTCCGGCAATGTGACTATGTCATCGGCGCCTGTATCTGGACCTTTAACGATTACCGCAGCCGTTTTCCGGGCAGCAATCCCAATGGGTATCGTCCCTGGGGACTCATCACGCCGCAGCGGGAGACGCGTGGCATGTACAATGCCTTCCAAGACGAATTTGCCCCTGCTATCCTGGAAAGGATCGACGCACAGGGCGTGCCGGCGGGGTCGGGTGGTTCTGCCGGGCAGCCCGCAGCGACTGGACCAGCCGGGCAGCCCGCAGCGATGGGGAGGATCTCACTTAAGGTCACGGCCCGCAAGGATTTTCCGTCCTATACTTTACGGGGTTATACTATCCGCTGCAACGGGAAGTCCATCCCTCTGCGTACGCTGCGACCCGGCGAGAGCCAGGAACTGCATATCGAGCTGTCTGCTGCGCAGCCGGGGCCTGTGGAAGTGTCGCTGGTGAAGCCGGGTGGTTTTGTCATACTCAAAAAAGTAATTTAATATAAATATTCAGCATCATGATCAGAGCATCCGTAATGCCTATGCGTACTTTCCCACGGGTAACGATCGAGGCCGATCTCGTAGTGATAGGGGGGGGGCTTTCGGGCGTCTGTACTGCGATCACGGCGGCGCGTCAGCAGATCCGCGTTATCCTGGTGCAGGACAGACCTGTATTGGGCGGGAATTCCTCCAGCGAAGTAAGACTGTGGATTCTGGGGGCTACTTCTCATATGGGCAATAATAACCGCTGGGCCCGGGAAGGGGGTGTGATCGACGAGCTGCTGGTGGAGAATACCTGGCGAAACCCGGAAGGCAATCCCGTTGTATTCGATATGGTATTGCTGGACAAGGTCGCTGCGGAGTCTAATATCACCTTGTTGCTGAATACGGCCGTGCACGAGGTGATCAAAAAAGGAGAGGGACACATCGACTCGGTGAAGGCTTATTGCAGCCAGAACCAGACGGAATACGAGCTGAGGGCGCCCCTGTTCACCGATGCATCGGGTGATGGAGTCGTGGGGTTCTTGTCGGGAGCCGCCTTCCGGATGGGTGCTGAGTCTGCTGCCGAGTTTGGGGAGAAATTTGCGCCCGAAGGAGATTATGGTGAATTATTGGGCCACTCCCTTTATTTCTACACGAAGGATACGGGCAAACCGGTACGCTATATTCCACCGGCCTTTGCCCTTGATGATATTACGAAGATACCCCGGTTCCGCAGCTTCAATGCACAGGATTATGGCTGCCGTCTCTGGTGGATTGAATATGGCGGCAGGATGGACACCGTGCATGATACGGAGAAGATCAAATGGGAACTGTGGAAGGTTGTATATGGGGTCTGGAACTATATCAAGAATTCCGGCAATTTTCCGGACGCGGAGACCCTGACCCTGGAATGGGTAGGTATGATACCGGGTAAACGGGAGAGCCGCCGGTTTGAAGGGGATTACATGATACGGCAGCAGGATATTGTGGAGCAGCGTAATTTTTTTGATGCTGTTGCCTACGGGGGCTGGTCCATCGACCTGCATCCGTCCGACGGGGTCTTCAGTGAAAAGCCGGGCTGCAACCAGTGGCATAGCAAGGGTATCTATACCATTCCTTATCGTTGTCTTTACAGTAAGAATATCAACAACCTGTTCTTTGCGGGCCGGCTGATCAGTGCATCGCATGTCGCCTTTGGCTCCACGCGGGTGATGGCGACGGGGGCCTATGTGGGACAGGCATCGGCGATAGCGGCTGCGCTGTGCAGGCAGCATCACCTGCTGCCCAGGGATCTTCTGGATGAAAAATTTCTTCCCCTGCTTCAGCGGGAACTACAGCGATCGGGGCAATTCATTCCCGGCCTTTCCCTGGAAGACGGGGATGACCTGGTCGGGCAGGCGGGCATATCCGCGTCCAGCCGGCTGGTACTCGATAGCTTACCGGGAAACCTTCTGCAAAGATTGGATCTCTCCACGGCGCAGATGCTGCCGCTGGCTGCGGGGGCGATGCCCACGATACGGATGGAGGTCCATGCGGATGCAGCAACGGAACTGGAGGTGGAGCTGAAGATCAGCAGCAGGGCCGGAAATTTCACACCGGACCTTTCCCTGGAAAAAAAGATCTTTTTCCTGGCGCCCGGTGCCAACCTTCTGCGGCTGTCATTTACATCGGTCATCGCCGAGGCTTGTTATGGTTTCATATGTCTGTATAAAAATGATAAGGTGCGGGCATCTTTTTCTTCCAGGCGGATCACGGGCATTCTCTCCGTGTTTAACGGGGTTAACGAGGCTGTCTCCAATTATGGGCGCCAGGTGCCGGAAGGTGATATTGGGATGGATACCTTTGAATTCTGGTGTCCGCAACGAAGACCGGAAGGATTAAATCTCTCAATGCAGATCGTGCCGGGGCTGGACGTATTCCGGGAGGAGAATATCCGCAATGGGCTTGCCCGGCCCACTGTGCAGCCCAATGCCTGGGTGGCTGACTGGAATGATCCGGCACCCTCGATCACCCTATTGTGGGGCGAAACAAAAAAGATCCGGCGGGTGGTCCTGTTATTCGACACCGATACCGACCATCCGATGGAATCTGTCCTGATGTCGCATCCGGAAGCTGTGATGCCTTTCTGCGTCCGGAACTTTACCATTTATGATGAGCAGAAGAATGTGATCTACCGCAAAGAGGGAAATTATCAGACCGTTCAGGTGATTGACTTCGCGACGCCGGTCACTACCCGGCAACTGATCATTGCTGTGGAGCATCCTTCTGCGGAAACTCCGGCCGCTATCTTTGAAATACGCTGTTATGAATAAAATTGTTGTTTGTTTGATGTTGCTGGTGATGGTGGGATATGAGGGGCAGGCCGATGCCGCACCCCTCCGCGACTCCCTGCAATTGGGGAATGACCGGATCTGGGTGGTTTGGAGCCATACGGGTCGTGGATGGGAAATTATTAGGGTACAGGTCCGGATTGGGGCGGAATGGCGCAATGCGGGTGTCCCTTCGGGGGAGTATACCCTGCTGTATTCAAAGGCCAAGCCTGCCACCGGCCACCATGAAGTCTTTCATACCGTTGCGGGGACGGTCTTTCCGGATACTGTCTATAAATACCAGATCAATGCCTGGAACGAGGCGACCACGCCGGTGGCGCTGAATACTGCGGGAGAGGTCTTTCATTTTTTTCCGGGGAGGGGAGTGGCCGGTCCCGGATCGATATTATTCACGCAGGAGACGGAAGTGGCTGTCGTCAGGACGGAATGGAGCCTGGATCCTGTCAATCCTTCAGATATAACGGTTAAGCACACCTTGATACCGAAAAAAACGGGATACTTTTCCCTGGCAAGTCCGACACTGACATCCCTGTCCGCGAAAGACCTGGCCTGGGCGACGGTTCCGGGATATTTTCAGGGGAATGCGATAGAACCCCATTTCGTATCGGCCTATGCCTATGGGCAAGGGGTTCCCGACCGGCCGGTGGTATACAGGGAGCGTTGCGCGAGCACCTTATCCCCGATCATCAGCAGCAACGGGGGCTGGTCTTTTTCAGTGATCGCCGATCCGGGACTGGGCAGGAATCCCTGGGCAAATGATCATATTACACACCAGGATTGGCAGATAGGGCTGTCGCACATGAACAGGCGATCGCAGCTGTCTCCGACCCTGTATTTTCCGGTATTGGGCGAACCGGCATCGGCCCTGCATAGCGGTCAAAAGGTCAGCTATGGCTTTCGTTTCAGTCTCCGTGAAGGGGATTGGTATGGGACCCTGCAGCATGCTATCGGGGACATCTATCATTTCGGGGATGGGTTGGCGCTGCGACATAACCGCCAGTCGCTGACCGGCAGGATGGAGGGCATGCTGCGCTATCTGTCCGACAGCCGGACGGCCCTTTGGAATGTGGAAGAATATAAAGGAATGAAGATCGGCGCCCAGTCTTATCTTGGAGGCGTGGTGGGATCGCAGCGGGATGCCATGAAGAACTCCGACTATGGCGCCATGTGGATGGTTGCGTCGATGACCGGCAGCGGCTGGTTCCGGGACAGCATCCTGCCTTATGCGCTAAATTTTAAATTGGTGCAGCAGCAGACGGATACAGGCTGGTTCCGTGGCGCGGCCATCGGCCAGTATTACCTGGCGAAAAGGAAAAAGTTTGTGGAAGAGTGGGGGGAGTTCGTTGAGCCCGTCAGTCTAACCTATTATACCATGCTGGACATCGGGAATATCCTTTTATTCGAAGGGGGCAATGAAGCGCTGAAGGGCCGGCTGCGTCTTGGCGCTGAAACATTGTTACGATGGCAGAAGTCCGACGGCAGCTGGGATGTAGCCTATGACAGGAATGCCCACCGGCCGCTGTTCACCGATCTGCAGGACCTGCGGCCTACCTTTTATGGCTTGCTGGTTGCTTACAGGATCCTGAAAGATGAAAAATATTTGAAAGCTGCAGAAAAAGGCGCAGACTGGTTCATAGCCAAGGGTATCGATCCGGGACATTTCATCGGGGTCTGCGGAGATGCGCGGTATGCGCCCGATTTTGCTACGGCGCAGACTGCCCAGTGCATGCTGGATCTTTTTGACGTCAGCGGCGAGCCGCGATATAAGGATGCCGCGATCCGTGCCGCAAGAATGTATACGACCTCCATTTATACGCAGCCGTTAGCTGGTCACGGGGCCCGTCTGGTAAAGGGTATTCCAAGAGAGGACTGGGAGATATCCCAGTCGGGGCTGAGCTTTGAGCATGGCGGCATCATCGGTTCAGCCAATGGGGCCGGGCCGATCCTGCTGTGTAGTCATTCAGGACTGTTTATCAGGATGTTCCAGCTGACGGGGGATTCTTTATTTGCCGAAATGGCGCGATCGGCGGCTATTGGCAGAGACGCCTTTGTAGACTCTGCTACCAGCGTTGCCTCATATTACTGGAACGCGATGAACAAGGGTGCGGGTCCTTATCCGCATCACGCGTGGTGGCAGATAGGCTGGATAACGGATTACCTGATGGCCGAGGCGCAGCTGCGTTCGGAGGGAAAGGTTCTTTTCCCCAGGGGGTTTGTCACGCCGAAGGTTGGACCTCATCAGACTTATGGTTTTGCGCCGGGCAAAATTGCCGGTGCATCTGCAACCCTGATCAGCCGGGCGGGGCTGGTAGTACAGGACGATCCCGATGTGGAGGTCATCACGGCGCTGGCGACGGATAGAAGAAGACTGTTCATCGTGGTGATGAATGACAGGAAGGATGACAGGGCAACGGAACTACGGTTGGATATAACTAAATTGGGGGCGCCGGCAAAAGTGTTGAAGGTCTCCGTGGTCGATGCAGGTGCGGGCAGTGCGGTCAGCGGCAAGGCAGCCTGGCCTGTGAGCCTGGGGCCATATGGCATCAGTATTTGGGCCGTGGATCTCGAATAAACAGAAAGATATGGGACAACTGGATATTATAGTCATGGTAGTGTTTGCGGTGATGATCTTTGCGATTGGGCTGATCTTTACGCGGGTGGGCAGCAAGAGCGGCCAGGCCTTTTTCGAGGCCGGCGGTGAGACACCCTGGTGGATCAATGGGTTATCTTTATTCATCAGCTATTTTTCTGCGGGGACCTTTGTCGTCTGGGGATCGATAGCCTATAAGCATGGATTGGTGGCCAATGCCATACAATTGACTATGGCGGTGAGCGGGTTGCTGACTGCCCTCTTCATAGCGGGCAAATGGAAAAAGACGGGTGCCCGGACTGCGGCTGAATTTATCGGGCGGCGCTTCAATACGGCCACGCAACAGTTCTATACCTATCTTATTCTTTTGCTGAGCCTTTTCAATACCGGCGCCGTACTATATCCTGTCGGCAAGATGGTGAGTGCGGCCACTCCTTTGTCCCTCAATACCTGCATCGTTATCATTGGTGTGATCATCGTACTGTATACTGCGGCCGGCGGGCTCTGGGCGGTGCTGGTGACGGATGTCGTACAGTTCGTCGTCCTGCTGGCGGCCGTGCTGATCGTGGTGCCTGCAGCCTTTAAAGAGGTGGGCGGTACAAAAGGATTTTTGGATAAAGCGCCACCGGACTTTTTCCACTTTTTCTCGCAGGACTATACCCTGGGGTTTATGCTGGCCTTTATCGTTTATCAGACGGTCTATATCGGCGGAAACTGGAGTTATGTACAGCGTTATACCAGCGTGTCGAATGAGCGGAATGCAAAAAAAGTTGCCTATTTGTTTGGGGCCTTGTACCTGGTCAGCCCTTTTATATGGATGCTGCCGCCGATGATCTTCAGGGCCATCAATCCGGGATTGCAGGGACTGCAGCCCGAGAATGCCTATATGCTGTTGTGCCAGCGTGTGCTGCCTGCGGGGTTGATCGGGCTGGTGCTGTCGGGTATGATCTCGGCCACTTCCAGCAAGGCGAATACGACGATTAATCTAGCTGCCACGGTCTTTGCAAAGGATGTCTATTACAAACTATTGCGGCCTGCCGCTTCGGAAAAAGAGCAGATATTGGTGGGAAGGCTGTTCACCGTGGTATTCGGTATCTGCACGATCCTCGTGGCCATTGTGATACCCAGGGCGGGAGGGATCGTGGAGGTTGTGCTGAGCATAGCATCGATTGCGGGCAGCGCCCTGTTCGCGCCTGTCATCTGGTCGCTTTATTCCCGTCGGCAGACGGCCTTTTCTGTGGTGACCGTCACGGTCGTGTCGCTGAGCGTGAATCTTTTTTTCAAGTTTGTCAGTCCTTATTTATTGGAACTGAAGCTCAGCAGGACCTGGGAAACGGTGTTGGGCGTCGGCATACCACTCTTGCTGTTGCTGGCCTTTGAGCTGGGGCTGTCCGTGCAGGCAGCCACCGGGATCGCGCCTGTCGGGGCCGGGAAGGACATGGATGACGGGGAGGATGCCAACCGGCAAAATAAATTCGGGGTCACAGTGATCGCCTGGGCTATCTGTTTTACCGGGGCGGGCATCCTGCTGCTGGGCATTATGGCCAGGGGGCAGCAGGTAGTGTGTTGGGTTGGTGGAGGGATTGTGTTGGCGGGGTTGTATATTTTGCGGCTGGCCGGGAAATATGGAACGTCGCAGAAGTAAAGAAGAAGTAAAATGAAAAACTACTATATTCTTTTGCTGGTTCTGGTATGGGTGCATTCGGACCTTTCGGCGGGGCATGGAGGCCTTTCGGTGGGCCATGGGGCCGGGATTGGCGGGCATGGGGCCGGTATTGCCCGGCGGCAAGCTCCTGCGTCGTCCGGACTGCTGCTGTCCCCTCTTTTCTCCGATAATATGGTCTTGCAACAGGGGATTCCTATACGGATATGGGGAGCGGGAAGCCCCGGCGAGCGTGTGCTGGTCAGCCTGGGAGGACGTCAAGTAGGGGTGGCCGTTAGACCGGATGGCCGGTGGATGGCAGAATTACCCGCCCGTGCCTATGGGGGGCCTTTTGTCCTGCGGGTCAGGGGCCTTCATCATGAGATCCTGGATCGCAGCAATGTCATGATCGGTGAAGTATGGCTGGCATCGGGTCAGTCCAATATGAATTTCAGCATTGGCCGCCCGGTGAGGGATATGGAAAAGGTAGTGGCCGGCGCCGATGAGCCCATGATCAGGGAGTTCAATGTTCCGGTGCGGGTCAGCAAGGAACCTCTGAAGGATCTTAATGGCGGGAGCTGGCTGGTTTGCAACCGGCAAAATGTGTCTCAATTTTCTGCGGTGGCGTATTTTTTCGCACGGGCGCTGTATGCAAAGAAGAAATGCGCGATCGGCATCATCCATTCTTCACGGGGCGGCACGGCCATCGAGACATGGATCAGCCGCGAGGCGCTGTTGACGCATCCTGCCTTTACGGATAAGGTTCTGCAATCGATAAAGGACACGATGGATTGGGCTGCCAGGCAGCGTATCAGCGACAGCACAGACTCTGTGCGGTCTGTCGTCATCGGGCGCGCTCACAATGGGCTGGATCTGGGTGTAGAGCAGCCCGGTTACATCGACACTGGCTGGAAGGCCTGCACCTATCCTATCCGGGCAGGCAATATCAGGGCGCCTGCCTATGGTTTTATCTGGTTCAGAAAAACAATAGAGATACCAGCCGGAGCGGCAGGTAAGGATCATACCTTATACCTGGGGAAATTATTGGAATCCGATATCACTTATTTCAACGGGACGGAGATCGGGCGAAGTCACCAACTGGATACTACACAGTACAATGTTCCGGCGCGGCTGATCAGGCCTGGGAAGAATGTCATCGCCATCCGCCTGCTGTCACAATGGGGCAGCGGTCAGGTCGGGTCACCTGAAGACAGGGCGGTGCTGTTTGGAAGGGACGGGGCTCCGGGGACCGGCAGGGATGGGACCGAGCCGGTTTCCGGGGAGGGGACCATGTCAATCGGCAGGGAGGGGACTGCATCGATCGCGCTGACAGGGACATGGCTGTTCAATACCGGCATCGAGCCGCAGCTGGCCGTCGGCAATAGTTTGTCTGGAATGTTTTCTGCTCAATACAATGGCATGATCAATCCCCTGGTCTCCTATGGCATCAAGGGGATCCTCTGGTACCAGGGAGAGGGCAACGCAGGGAGGTATAAGGAGTACAGGACTTTGCAACCCTTACTGATCGGGGACTGGCGGCATCGCTGGCAGAAGGGGAGTCTGCCCTTCCTTTTCGTGCAGCTACCCAACCTCAGCGGGGCCGCTGACTGGCCATGGATGCGGGAGGCCCAGGCGCAAAGCTTATCGGTTCCATCGACGGGGATGGCAGTGACGATCGACATTGGCGATCGCTATGACGTGCATCCGCACAATAAGCAACCGGTGGGCGAGCGGCTGGCCTTGCTGGCCCGGTCCACAGCGTATCATGAATCGGTGGTGAGCGCCGGTCCTGTTCTTACGATGGCAGTGCCGGAAGGCAGTAGGGTCCTGATGCATTTTACCAATACAGGGGGCGGCCTGGTTTTCAGGGGCAACGATTCTCTTTCGGGTTTCATGATCGCCGGGAAAGACCGGGTCTTTCACCGGGCTGTGGTTGTCGTGAAAGACAAGGAATTGATTGTATCTTCCCCTCTTGTCGATCTGCCTGTGTCGGTTCGTTATGCCTGGGAGGCGGATCCACCTGCCACCTTGTTCAACCGGGAGGGGCTGCCGGCGGGACCGTTCCGGACGGATGATTGGATAGATTGAGATGGCCGACGCCCCGACTGCTGCTGCCTGCGGTGACCAGACGGATTGGGATTGCAGACTTCCCGGTAGAATTCCTTCTACCATTTCCTGAGGCCCAGTAGCTTTTCGCCGAGAGGGGTCAACGTTGCGACGGGGTTTTCTTTTTCGCGGCGCAGGGGGTCACCGGGAAAGGCATAACCTTCCATCGCATCCCTGTTCTGCCAGCTGTCGATACGCCATTGTCTCAGCTCTTCATTATCTTCCTGGGCCGGCATCATGGAAATATATTGGGCGATGCGGACCTTGTCGCCGCTGGTATTGGGTCTTATCCCATGGGGCTGGAGACTGTTAAAGATCAGCAGGTCGCCGGCCTGCATTTTTATTTTCTCAATCGTAAAACCGGTGGTGTCAGGCTTGTAATGATCGCGGTCGGCGGGCTGGGTGAGCTTCCATGTATCATAGGTCCTGTAAAGTTCCGGGATACATTGAAATCCGCCCATGTTCTCATCCATCTGATCGGCCAGGGCGAGTACTCCCTGAACATTCTGCGGTTTTGTTTCCGGATCATAGTCCCAATGGATGAAGCCCTTGTATTCAAAGCCGGGCCGCAGCGGGAAGTTCAGGTTGGCCCTGTCGATGGTGACCCAGAGACGATCGGTGCCCCAGATATCGGTAAAGGCCTGGTGAACTTTTGGGTGCTGCCTGTTATCCCACATGTATTGGTGATTGTAGATCTCCACCATCCCGGTGTTGTTCAATTCCTTCATTTGCATTTGTGCGTTGGGTCTGCGATACCAGCTGTCGGGATTGGCCGGGTCCTTCCCTTCGTATTGCCATAAATAGCCGGCCAGCCGGGTCACCTGTTCGCGGGGCACGGCGTTCCTGATGACGATATAGCCATTGTGGATCCAGAAGTTCCAGTCTTCTTCGCTGAGGAGGTGGAGCGGCAGGCCATTGCTGCGGTCATTTAATTTTTGGCGGCTGGATTTCGCGGTCGATGGGTTGCCCGGGATCTCCTTGTGTGCGTTCATGGTTTGCATGGTTTGCGGTGTCATATGGTTTGTCGTTTTATTAAACAAAATTAATCCCGGATCCGGGCCTGGCTATTCTGCCTGTTGATCAATATTTGCTCTGCATTGACCTTTTTCATATATTTAGTATGAAATTTAAGACAATGCAGCATGAGTGCGATAAAATTGGAAAAGGTCCATTTTGAACCGGGCAAATCCTTCCGGCTTTTTTCTCCGCGGCTACGTAATACCTTTTTGTGGCATTATCATCCTGAAATGGAATTGGTCTATGTCGAGGCCGATGCGGGGATCCGCCATGTCGGCACGCATATTTCCACGTATACGCAGAGTGACCTGGTATTGATCGGCGGAAGTCTGCCGCATCTTAATTTTGATTACCGGTTACGAAGTGATTATCACCAGATCGTGATCCAGCTGCGGTGTGATTTTCTCGGTACGGCCATTGGTCTTGTGCCTGAATTCTCGCAGGTGGATGCCCTGTTCAGATCGGCCGCCTACGGGATTGCCTTTGAAGGAAGCACAAAGATCAGGGTTGCAAAGATGATGCACGAGCTCGACGGTCTGTCTGCGCTGGATCAATTGCTGCAGCTGATACATATTTTCCAAATACTGGCCGGCTCGCGGGAAAGGATCATCCTGAACAAGGATCTGAACAGCAGGGATTTCATTTTAAAGGACAAGATCAGGATGGGCGCTATCTATCAGTATATCGATGCGGAGTATCATCGGGAGCCTGATGTGAATGTCGTTGCGGGGAAAGTAAATCTGACCACGCCGGCGTTCTGCAGGTATTTCAAACGCCAGACGAATATGACCTTTACGGAATTTGTCAATCAATACCGGATCGAAAGGGCGAAAAATTTATTGATGCAGGGCAGCAATGTCAGCGAGACCTGTTATGCGGTGGGGCTCGATAGTCTGTCTTATTTCAATAAGCTGTTCAGGGAGATCGCCGGTGAGAATCCTTCGGTGTTCAGGAGGAGATATATGGTGCGGGAGGGCGATGTGGCGGTTCATAACCTCAAAATAAATTAATTTGTAAAATGGACTGTATGGAAATAAGTGACCTGGAATTGAAAACTATCCAACCTGATGCCAGGCTCGCCGATTTCGTAGAAAGCTTCTGGATGATCAGGAATCATTCCGCTACCGAAAAAGAAATTGTGGTCCTGCCCGACGGCCGGTTCGATATGATCTTTTTCTGTTCCGCAAACGAGTCTTTTCGGGCTACGCTGAGAGGCTTGGATACCAAACCTGACCATGCTCTTATTTCCCCACACCTCGTCATGTTTGCGGTCAGCTTTAAATTGCTGGCTGTTGAATACTTGCTGGACATTAAAATGGCATCCATATTAAATGGAGGGCAGCGCTTGCCTGACAGCTTTGGGAGCTTTACCGAGCGCGACCTGGCTGATTTTGGGACTTTCTGCCAACGGGTTTCCGAAGTCCTGCTCGGTCGGATCAAACCAGGGATCGACAGCAGAAAGCAGAAGCTATTTGAAATGGTTTATGCTTCCAGGGGGTCGCTTACGGTAAAAGAGCTGGCAGAGCAGGTTTTCTGGAGCAGCCGTCAGATCAACCGTTATTTTAATGAGCAGTTCGGTATTTCGCTGAAAGCCTATTGCAATATTTTACGTTTCAGGGCATCATTGCCACAGATCAGGGAGGGCAGGCTCTTCCCGGAGCAGCATTTTGCCGATCAGACCCATTTTATTAAAGAAGTAAAAAAGTTTTCAGGGGTAGTTCCAAAAGAATTAGCCAAAAACCAAGACGGCCGATTTATACTATTATCTGCCTTGCCCAGGAAGTAGCTTTGCTGGTATGAACATTGAGACTAAAAAGATTGCGATCATCGGCGGCGGCCCCGGCGGCCTGACGCTGGCAAGGTTGTTACAAAAAAAGGGCGCAAATGTGAGCGTATATGAAAGGGATATCAATAAGCACGTAAGAGTGCAGGGGGGCGCGCTGGACCTGCATACGGAGTCTGGTCTGGCTGCTTTGGCCTCGGCAGGATTAATGGAGGAGTTTAAGAATCATTACCGTCCTGGCGCGGAACTGGTCAGGGTGGTGGACAGCCAGGCGACTATTTACGCCGATGAGCACCTTTCGGGAAAGAGGGGAGATTTTGGCGACAAGCATCACCGGCCCGAAATTGACCGGGGCCCACTGCGGGAGATCCTGTTAAATTCATTGCAACCCGGTACCGTTGCCTGGGACAGTCATATCGTAGCCATCGAGCCCCAACAAGAACAATGGAAGCTCTTTTTTAAAAATGGGCAGACCGTCATTGCCGACCTGCTCGTCGGCGCGGACGGGGCAAATTCTACCGTCAGGCCCTTTGTGACGGATATTAAACCCTACTGGACTGGCATCACTATGTTGGAAGGTGCTATCAAAGATTCGGCCAGGACGGCTCCGGTTATTCACGAAATGCTAAAAGGTGGGAAGATATTTGCCTACGGCAACGAAAAGACCCTGATCGTCAGCTCCAAGGGTGACGGTAGTTTCGGCTTTGGGACCAGCTTTAAATCCAATGAATTTTGGGCCCGGGACAGCGGCATCGATTTTAAGGACAACCAGCAGGTACTGGCCTGGTTCAAAAAGGAGTTTGCGGAATGGAGCCCGGTCTGGTGGGAGCTGTTTGGAAGCCCTGATACGCTCTTTATCCCCCGGCCGCAATACTGTATGCCACTGAATCAAAAATGGAAAGCTAAAGCCAATATCACTTTGCTTGGTGACGCCGCCCACTGGATGCCGCCCTTTGCCGGCGAAGGGGTCAATATGGCGATGCTGGATGCGCTGCAATTAAGCGAGGCACTGACTGACCCTGCATTTACTGACACGAGGCGGGCTATTGCCCATTATGAGAAACAAATGTTCGCCCGCTTTGCAAAGATCGGCCAGGCAACCTTGTTCAATACCAGATGGATGCACCGGCCTAATGCGTTAAAGGATATGTTGGCTATGTTCGGTAAAAACAAGCTGAAACAGGGGTTATTTTTGACGAAGCATGTTGTCCATGTAAGTTTTCTTCCATTTATACGCAAAGCGATTGGTCTGGCTCCGGGCCAAAACGCATTCCGCTAAACAAATGGCGGCGAATTTATATCGCCGTTGTTGGCTGCAAGCGGTTGAGGAGGTTGGCAATTATTGCAAAAATTCATGACATGGGATTACTTCAATTACCCGCCCGTCTTTTTCAAAGCGATCTTTTTGCCGGAACGTAATGATCTTCCCTTCTTTCTTATTGAAAAATGTGAGGGCCTCCAATACGCCGTTCAATTCGCGGTCAAGATTGTCAGCATTAAGATCATAACAGACCTGCACCACTTCCTGGATATTGCCCTTACTAAAAACAAGAAAATCACATTCACCTTTCTCCGAGAAATAATAGATCTCCTTATTTGCTCTTCTTAGGTGTAAGTATACAAGATTTTCCAGCAGCCTGCCGCTGTCCTCTGTAAATGAGCCGGAGTTGACGCTGACCATACCGGTGTCGATGGCATAGACTTTCCTGGGATTGACCATTTGTTTGCGGAGCGAGTAGTCGAATTTAGGTACGAACTGTAACAGATAACTGTCTTCCAGGTGTGAAAGGTATTCTGTTATCGTATTGGTGGAACCGACTTCAAACATGCTTTTTAATCTATTTGCCGTTATAGACTTGCCAACATTCGATACCAGATATAAGGCCAGGCGTTGCAAGATTTTTACATCCCGTATTCCATAGCGCACTGCGATATCCCGAATC
>Ga0247778_1000908_pt1 | contig 20176 bp, 14 predicted proteins | sample UWRJL049202B5_FD_179939 | JGI IMG/M metagenome (GOLD analysis project Ga0247778, IMG submission 179939) | Plant litter microbial communities from Arlington Agricultural Research Station in Wisconsin, United States - UWRJ-L049-202B-5 | ecosystem: Environmental > Terrestrial > Plant litter >... | reverse complement strand
TGAGTCCCTTTTCTATGAACCAGATATGGGTGCAGATATCGCCCGGCCGAAGGAAGAATTCGCCTTTTTTTATTTTCCTGGGTTTGATGATGATGCGAAGATGGGCTTGCAGTTCGGGGGACATAATGGCAATAGCCAACAGTTGTTTTAATAGCTTTTCCATAGCTAAAATATTGAGTGATAAGGTTTAAAATTGATACAATTCTCGCACCAGGTTCATTGCTTACGCCGATGTACCGGTGCAATTATGGAAACAAAATTAAGGGAGGTTTTTGAAATATTTGTAAGAAATTTGGCATAAGCGGTTGCTCTTAAGAGGTTGTAGGATTGCCTGGATAGGTGAAATCGCCTACTCCCGGAAAATATTTCTTTTATTTTTGAGAACCTCTTTTTATTTTTGGTTCAAACCTTATCGTCATGGAACAATATATGAAAATCCTGAAGAGCTACAAAAGAATGCCCATCGAGCTAGAGCGGAAATACCGTGAAAATGTTAAACGATTAGAAGTTCGAAAAAGTGATATCCTACAAAAAATTGGGACGATTTCCGACCACATATATTTTATAGAAAAGGGAGTTATTAGAGGATTTGGCTATAAGGAACGTAAACAGCAAACGTATTGGCTCAGAAAAGAGAACGATTTTATACTCTCACTAAAAAAGCTGTTTCCACAACCATTGGAGATTCCGATATGCATCGAAGCGCTGGAAGATTCTATACTATGGGATTTTCCGGCCAGTTTGGTAAACGAATTAGAAAATGAGTTTGCGGCTTTTAACACGCAATTCATGACGATGATGTTAAAAGATATGGAAAAGAGAAAATCTGAATTTCGCGCTCTTCAGAAAAACTCGCCCGCAGAGATGTATAACTATGTCCGGCAACATGCGCCGGGCCTTATTGGTCGGGTGCCAGCCAAATACCTGGCATCCTATATGAATACAACTGTTAGTGTATTTAACCACCTGCATAAAAGTCATATTAGCCTGAATCTATCGTCTAAAAGGCGCGTTCGAGGTAAGGAACGTTGAAGTTCATCTATTTTCCATCTTTCAAATTACCCCTGCATGCATAAATTTGAATTCCTGGTACCCGAAGGATATGCCGAGCCCAATGGCACATTCGACAGAGAAAACATGCTGATGTCCGCCCAACTCTATAAAAAAGGTGCGGAAACCCGAGACATTCCTGTGCCAAATTCCGCATTGTCCGTGAGGATGCTGGTCACGCCAGACGGCACATCGTTGGAATTTAAAAAGCGGGGTCAATTGGTATATGTCAACTTATTTTGCCTGGGGTCCCAGTATTTCGATCAGGTATTTCCCCATGTAGCAGAGTTTTACCGCGAATATGACCTGGGTATACCCATACTTCCTAAACTGGATACCTGGATCCATTCCATACCGGTTGCCCAGCACCTTTTGCGTGAGCATGAAATTATTCTTTGCCAGAAAATGACGGTTTCGTTCTGGTATGCCGTGTATGGGCTGCATGTGATGAAGAGTGGGAATTAAAATCGATGTCGATGATTGGTTTAATAAAATATATCACTCAATTTGCCAAATAGCACAATGGATGTATGCATCTGGCGGCCGCATTTACTCCGGTATAAAGGGGAAATGAGGTTACCGTTTTATCCGGGCCAGTAGTGTAATAAAAGCATCGATTTCCATTCCAACAGTTAAATGCTGCACATGGCTGAAGAACGTGTGCCGTTACGCATGAATTGGAGAGGATGCTTACCTGTGTGAAATAGGTGACCGTCGTTGCTCCAAATTTTGCAGTCTTTGTAGCAGCAATTCCGGCAATGACCAGCAGGCAGGTCGTTGCACCAAGAAATAATTTTGAATGTTTCATAACGCTCATGCTTTTATGATTAAAAAGCAAGAAAAAATTTGATGTTAGTGGATAAGGGGACCTGCGAAATGTAGGCAGATCTAATGTTCCTATCAATACCTATTATGTTCTATTTTACTAACCTGACTAGTATCTTTTGATCTTTATGTGTCTTCTGTCAGAATAGTATATTGAACTTCTAATTTACGGCATCGAAGCCGCAGTTCTATGGATGCTGGGTTAAACTCGCAAAGAGAGCTTGGGCGTAAACATTCTGTTTGCTACATATTTGTGGTTATGATATCGGCTATCACTTTTGCTTGATAATGTGTGTTGCTAGTCCACAAGTGTGGTAGCAGTTCTTCCCATCTTCAAAAGCCCTACAATTATCCCACGGCTTGAGTGCAATTTACTGCACAGGCGCCGTCTTCGCCCAGTCCCTGCGTACGCGCTTTCTTTTCCATTTTCGAACCAGGTCAGCACTTCCTGCACCCTGCCCTGCTGTAATTAGATAATAAGCCTAGTAAATTTCGGTAGATAAACCTATCCTTTCAAGAGCGATTATTTTCAAGACACATAATCATAATGCATTGTAAATGAAGGTAAAAAAAATGTTTAAATATATAATATTTAAATCATAAACTAATATTCTCTTCTTTGTTGAATAGTACCATTTCGCCATTGCCGTGTTTCTATTACCGGCTATACCTTGATAATCTTCCTATTAACCATTAACCTTCTTCCTTCCTTTTCAACCGAATCCATTAGGAAACGAAATCTTTATATATGCGTATAATCTTCGTATTTTTTGTTTTGTTGCTCCCAAACCTCGGATTTGGCCAAATGGCAATGCCAAAGGTATATCCAAGGGTTGGTGAACCCTGTCCGGATTTTACCTTGAACAATATAGCATACTATCCAAAGAAGCAGGCCTCCTTACACGATTTCCGGGGGAAATGGCTGGTTTTGGATTTCTGGACGGAACATTGTGGAGGCTGTATAGTAAGTTTCCCTAAAGTGAGTGCCATGCAAGAACAATTTGGGGAGAAGGTTCAATTTATGATGGTTGGCCCTAAATACCGTGACAATTTTGCAGAACATTTTTATTCCCGATATCGGGATAGGGAGAATCTGCTGATGCCTTGTGCCTTTGATTCGGTCCTGGCGAACCACCAATGGGATATTCCGACCACTCCCCACCTGGTAATCATTGACGATAAGGGAATCGTAAGGGGAATAACGGTTGCCTTGTACAAAGAGCAAATAGAAGAATTCCTAATCGGTGGTAATCCCGACCTTATGCCAAAAAATGATCCCGGCGACACTATCGACCACAGGATTCCCTGGGACGATCAACGTCCTTTTTTGGTAAATGGCAATGGAGGTGTTGACAGCGCGTTCCTATATCGTTCTATTATTTCCAGGGTTAATCTTGCCAGACAGCACGCCGGGGCCTCTGGCGATTTACCTTCAGCTGTTAAATCCGGTAGAATAGAAATGATTGGTTATCCTTTGGACATGCTGTTCAACTACGCCTATTTCGGGAATTATCTACCTGCAGGAGAGCCTGGTGATGCAGATTATGGTAAAATCAGAAATCGACCTATCCTGGAAATACAAGATAGTAGCGTATTTGAATACTCTGTAGGGCAATCTAAAAATCTTTTTGCTTACAGCTTAATCCTGCCAATAAAGAACTTATCTCAACAAAAATTGCTAGAAGGATTACAGCATGATCTCTGTCAGAATTTTGGCTATACTGCATCAATAGAAACCAGAAAGTTACCCTGTTGGAGATTAACAGCCAATCCCGATGCAATAAAAAACCTGCTATCAAAAAAAGATCATCAACCTACTGCAATAGTACGTACCAAATCAGGGTTTAAGGCTAAAAATTATCCCTTTATTAATATTTTACAGAGAGTTTATGGAGTGGCAGGCCAGAAGGAGGTCATTTATGACGACACCGGTATTTCGGGAAGGACCAATATTGATGTCACGATCGAGGATGATCTATGGTTGAATATGGATGATGTCGTAAAGGCAGTTCATTCCATCGGGTTAGAGTTGTTGCCCTCAGACCGGCAAATGAAGGTTCTTGTTATCAGGGATCAAAAATAGAAGAAATGAATGATCAACAGTTATTGCGAATGATGTCCCGGATTGGAGGACTGCTACATAAGAAATTTAATGACGAACTCAATGCGACTGAGCAGGCAGTACTCGATACCTGGTTGGCCCAACAGGAGTCTCACAGCAGTCAATTCTTTGAAGAAATTACCGAGTGGGATCAGGTGCAGGTGGCCCTGCAGACTATCTATGATTTTGATTCCGATGCTGCGTTGGCTGACATTCAAAAAAAAATTCCATCCGGGTTTACGCCGATCCATCCGCCTCAGGTGAACTTGCCCCGCCCACGGCTTCGCAGAATTAGCTGGTTAGCGGCAGCCATTGTAATCATTATTGCGGGTGCAAGCGCCTTACATGTATTCAGTAAAAGAAAAACCGAAATAACAATAGCCTCTATATCCCAGCGGTATAAAAATGAGATAGCGCCCGGCGGGAACAGGGCAAAATTAACAATGGCCGACGGCAGCCAGATATTACTGGACGACGCTGCCAAAGGAGAATTGGCCAGGCAGGGTGGTACACGAATTTTGAAGCTGGATAGTGGTCTATTATCATACCGTTCCGGACAATCGACGGCAGCAACGTTAACTTACAACACCATTTCCACCCCTCGCGGTGGTCAGTACCAGGTGATTTTAGCTGACGGCACTAAAGTCTGGCTGAATGCTGCCAGTTCATTGCGATTTCCAACTAGTTTTGCCGGAAATGAGCGCCTGGTCGAACTTAGCGGCGAAGCCTATTTCCATGTGGCGAAAAATGCATCTTCCCCCTTTAGGGTTAGTGTGGTCCAACAAGTAGGGGCAGAAAGCCTAGGGATTGAAGTATTGGGTACTGAATTCAATGTTATGTGTTATGCGGATGAAGTTGATCAACGGACTACCCTTATCAATGGAATCGTCAAAATTACCTATGAGCGAGATGTTCTTACCCTTGAACCGGGACAACAGGTTTGTATTAACTCTTCAAGCCCTGGTCTATTAGATCTTATTCCTGCTGTCAATATCGATGAAGTTGTTGCGTGGAAGAAAGGCGTATTTCAATTTCATGATGCTCCTATCGAAGAGATCATGCGAGAGGTATCCAGGTGGTACGATGTAGAGGTGGTCTATAGCGGAAAAGTAGATCAGCAATTTATAGGCACCATTTCCCGACAGGTAAAATTATCTACGCTGCTAAAAATACTTGAGGCTACCGGATGGGTACATTTTACGATCGAAGGAAGAAAGATCACAGTATCACGTTGACAAGATTCAGCTAATTTCCTTTCAATATAAAACTAAGACTATGGGCTCTATTTTACTCTATTCTTCCTCCGGATAACTTTCTCTTTGGTAACTTAATAAAAAACCGGTCCGCGTTTGCGGCGTGGACCGGGTAAATTGGGTTACCCCATTGGCTATATAATCGTCCTAACCATTTATCGATAACCCACAACAAATTTATGAAATATATCTTTCATGAACGGACTGTCTTTTGCCAGATTCGTAAACTACTGCTGATCATGAGATTGACTCTTTTATTGTTAGTAGTATTTGTTTTAGAGGGCAGGGCTCGCGGCACCGCGCAAACTGTGACACTTTCTGTGACCAAAATGTCCATCGAGAAAGTTTGTAAAGAAATTGAAAAGCAGACAGGATATTATTTCGTCTATACAAAGGATCTGAACAAGGGCAATCACCTGATTACGGCAACTATTCTTCACGCCAACATAGAGGATGCGTTGCAACAAATATTTCAAGGCTTGCCTTTTAGCTGGCAGTTGATCGATAAGACAGTGGTGGTGAATACGGTTGACAAAGTGAAAGAGCATGCAGCCAATACAAACGTCCCTGCAATTCGTATCATCAACGTGCAGGGAATCGTGTTAACGGATCAGGGTCAACCCTTGAGCGGGGCGTCTGTTACCGTGAAGGCGAGCAATAAAAGTACCCTGACCAATGCGAAGGGAGAGTTTGCCATCCAGGGGATTCCGGAAAATAGCGTATTGGTCATCAGTTTTATTGGTTATGGGGTACAACAAATTCTCGCCAGAGAGGGCGAAATAATCCGAACAAAATTATCAATCGCCACTAACGAGTTAGATGCTACTGTCATCAAGGGGTATTATAATACTTCTAAGCGCCTTAATACGGGTAATGTGAGTGTGGTAAAAGGAGAGGATATCCGGAAGCAACCTGTTACCGATCCCATCCTGGCCCTGGAAGGCAGGGTCCCGGGATTGTATATCGAACAGGCTTCCGGTATACCAGGGGTTGCTGCAAAGGTAAGACTTCGGGGGCAGAACAGTCTTTTCAATGGAAATGATCCCTTATATATTGTAGACGGTGTTCCTTTTGGTGCAAGTCCACTTACGACCCGGGATGTGGGCCTAAATGCCTTTTATTCAGGAGAGGCCGGACAAGGAGGAGGGAGCCCCTTTAACGTCCTGAACCCGTCAGATATTGAAAGCATTGAGGTCTTGAAAGATGCGGATGCCACTGCTATTTATGGCAGCCGCGGCGCCAATGGTGTCATCCTGATCAATACTAGAAAGGGTAAAGCTGGCAATACGCATGTAGATCTCAATGTGTTCACCGGCGCCAATAAAGTCACGCGTACGCTGAAAGTATTGAATACACAAGAATATCTGGGTATGCGTCGGGAAGCCCTTCACAATGATGGGTTCGCCCCGGACCCCAACAAGGATTATGATCTAGTCTTTTGGGATACCACGAGGTATACTGATTGGCAAAAAGTATTGATCGGAAATAGTTCGCATTTTACAAATGCGCAACTGGGGTTGTCAGGTGGCAATGAAAATACACAATTCCTGATTGGGGGTGGTTATAGCAAACAAAACAATGTATTTCCAGGTAACTTTGCTAACAAAACGGCATCAGGCCATATCTCGATCTCCCATTCTTCAAAGGATCACCTTTTTCATGTACAATTCAGCGGATCTTTTGCAAATAACAATAACAATGTGCCTGCCCAGGATTTAACAAATATTGCGATCACCCTGGCCCCTGATGCACCTGCATTGTACAATCCGGATGGTAGCCTTAACTTTCAACTGAAAAAAAGCAATAATGTCTTTACTTTTGCTAACCCCCTGCAGTATACTATAATAACCTCTACTGCTGTTACGGCCAACCTTAATTCGAATTTACTGCTGAGCTATCAATTATTGCCGGGGCTGACACTTAAAAGCAGTTTTGGGTATAATAAAGGCCATGCTGACCAAAACCTATTGACACCCATTTCGAGTTTACCCCCTCCATACAATGCCAATCCCGCTGCCCGGACGGACAATATCTCCAGTGCGGAGCGAAAGACCTGGATCATTGAACCCCAGGTGAGTTATACCGCGAGCCTAAAGTTTGGACGACTGGATATACAGGCCGGATCTACTTTGCAGGAAAATCGCAGTCAGGCATTGACAGTTTCTACCAGTGGTTATGCCAGCGATGCATTACTATCCAGCCCCATTGCTGCATCTGCTGTGCATATCTCCAGTAGCACGACATCGCTCTATCACTACACTGCGATTTTTGGTCGGATCGGGTATAGCTGGAAGGAAAAATACCTGCTGAACCTAACCGGCCGACGGGATGGCAGCAGTCGTTTTGGCCCTGGCAAACAATTTGGAAATTTTGGCGCTATCGGCGCCGGTTGGATTTTTACCAATGAAGGATTTGTCAATAAGAACCTGACCTGGCTTAGCTTTGGTAAACTGAGGTCCAGTATTGGTGTTACGGGTAATGATCAGATTAGTGATTATGCATTTTTGAGCACCTATAACCCCAATATTTCCGGTATCTCGTACCAGGGAAATTTTAATACGTTGGCGCCAACAGCTCTAACCAACCCCTATTTCGCGTGGGAGCGGGTAAAGAAACTGGAAGGAGGAATTGAATTTGGCATCTTTAAGGATCGGTTTCTTTTTTCAGCCAACTATTTTCGAAATCGTGGCGATAACCAATTGGTTGGATATGTTTTACCAGACATCGCGGGTTTTCCCACGGTAACAGCGAATTTGCCCGCGGCTGTGCAAAATAGCGGATGGGAATTTACGGGCACATCCAAAAATGTCAGTACTCCGGGGTTTTCCTGGTCTACAACGATCAATATCAGCTTCCCGAAAAATAAGTTATTGTCATTTCCGGATTTACAGAACACGCCGTATCAGTATTCCTTTTTTCCCGGACGATCGCTGAACACGACGTTGGTCTATCATTACACCGGTGTTAATCCACAAACCGGAGCCTATCAGGTTGCCAGTAAAACAAATCCAGGCTCTCCCTCTTTTCCTGGTGACATGATCCTGTCCAGGCCTATTACGCAAAGCTATTATGGCGGCATAAGCAATTTCTTCACATATAAAGGGTTGGAATTGGATGTTTTCGTGCAATTTGTAAAGCAATTAGGGACGGGGGTGTCATATACCTCTTTAGCTGGCTCAGTAAATTATAACCAACCTGTCGACATCTTGCAACGCTGGCAGAAACCGGGTGATCAAAGCAATGTACAGAAATTCACTACATCTGCAAGTTTGAGTAATAACTATGGGCGTTTTACAAGCAGTGATGCCTTTATACAGGATGCTTCTTTCATTCGGCTCAAAAATCTATCAATATCCTATCACTTACCTGTTTCCGTCGGGAGGAAGATGCATTTGCAAGAGAGCCGGATCTATATTCAATGCCAGAATCTCCTTACGATCACTCCTTATAGGGGGCTTGATCCTGAGACGAGGGGGCTGTCTTTACCTCCTTTGAGAGTGATCACAGCAGGAATCCAATTAACATTGTAATCGTTATAAAAATTATAAGTCATGAAAAGACTTTTCAAACAGCAAAATGGAATCGCCCGTTGTTTTTACATTATTCCGGGAAATAGAGCATTCAAGTCATTTATATGGCTTCTTTTTTTAAGCATTTGTATCGGTAGTTGCAGGAAGTTTGTCCAGATCGCTCCTCCGACAGACAAAGTGACCACTGCCAGTGTTTTTGCCGACAATGTAACCGCGACTGCAGCGGTCATGAATATATACACAAATATGCGGGATAATTCAGAGTCTTTTTATTTATCACAGCATTCTGGACTACTGGCGGACGAATTACAAAATTATTCTTCCAACCCTGTTCTTTTGGCCTACTATGATAATGCCTTGTCCCCCCCCCAATCATCTAGTTTTCCATGGCTTAATGCCTATAATTATATATATCAGGCCAATGCTGTCATCGAGGGGTTACAAAAATATGCCGGAGTGCTTCCTGCAGTTAAGGATCAGCTTTTAGGCGAGGCAAAATTTATCCGGGCTTTCTGGTTTTTCTACCTTACTAATTGTTTTGGGGATATACCGTTGCCGACAAGTACCAATTACACGACAAATTCTTTACTTATTCGTAGCAAGCGCAGTGACGTCTATAGCCAGATCGTTGCGGACCTGACCGAAGCCGAAAAACTACTCAGCAGTAATTATGTGGATGAAACAGACGTGAAAACAACCATCGAAAGAGTGAGGCCGACAAAATGGGCGGCTGCAAGTCTGCTGGCAAGGACCTACTTATTCAAAGAGGATTATACAAATGCAGAGATTCAATCTAGTTTGGTTATTGACTCGGCAGGATTATACAGTCTCTGCTCTAATCTGAATGATGTGTTTAAGGCCAATAGTACGGAGGCGATCTGGCAATTATATACGCCCACAAACGGCGTTAGTAACGCCGCAACCATCGATGGGCAGTATTTTATCTTGACATCGGCCCCGATCGCGTCTGGTTTTTTTAATTGCACCACGATCAGTAATCAATTGCTAATGAGTTTTGAGCTGGGAGATCAACGAAAAAAAAATTGGATCAATTCTTATAATACTTCCACTGATACTTTTTATTTTCCCTTTAAATACCAGGTTTACCAGCAATTACCTCCTACGGCCCCTGCTATCCCACCGCCACCCGCGGAATATACCATGGTGCTACGATTGGCAGAGCAATTCCTGACTCGTGCCGAGGCCAGGGCGCAGCAGGGGAAATTGATTGGTTCTAATAGTGCGATAAGTGATCTCAATATGATCCGGGAAAGAGCTGGTCTTGGAGACTATAGTGGCGCAGCAGATAAAGAATCAGAGCTTGCTGCTATTCTTCATGAGCGACAAGTAGAGCTTTTTACGGAATGGGGACATCGTTGGTTTGACCTGATCCATGCCGGAAAAGTCAATGAAATTATGAATGTTTGGGCACCTCAAAAGGGTGGGGAATGGCATGACTATGATCAATTTTATCCCATTCCTTTAGGTGAAATTATTAAGGATCATAACCTGACGCAAAATGCAGGGTATTGAAGGTGAAATATTAGGGCAGTCGATTATAAAGGAACAGTAGAGTTTCTCGCGAAAAGGGTAAGATAAAACTTTAATCGTACACACCGTAACAGGGAACGTGCCAAACCGAGCGGTAACAGAAGACCTTGTAGTAGCTGTACTCACGACGACTAAAGGCAATCGTCTTATCTTCTAACAGATCTCAGGATGTGATGCTTTGGTTTACTTACCAGGATATAATAAATTGGACGTAGGACTGTATTACATCCCGTTGTATTACTCCGACTTATTAAAAGGCACCATACTTAACTGGATTTGTGCATTTATTGGGCCCAATGCCAGTGTAAAGAGGGAAACTGGTACCGGTATGATCCGGACCAGTAGTGTAATAGATACACCGAGGAAATAATGGGTTTGTAGTAACCGTACAAGGTTGATTACCTACGATTATTTTTGCAGGATTGAGGGCATTGACCTGCGTGTAATAGCAAGCTGTTATAGTCCCGAATTTTGCAGCCCTTGTAGCAGCTACACCAGCAACAGCGAGTAAAGTAGCTGATGCACCTAAGAAGATTTTTGAACGATTCATAATGAAGAATGCTTTTGTGATTCAAAAAGCAAGGAAAACTTTAATGTTTATAAATAAAGACCTGCAATAGACATCCACGGATCGCAGGTAAATCCATGGATGGTTGTCATCACATACGAACTAATATGATGAAAATATGACGATCCTCTTAATAGCATTACTGTTCTATTGTCTCTAATCCTGTATAATTGAGCGGGCCGCTTGTGAAATATAGGAAGATTGAATGTTTCAATCAACAACTATTATGTTCTGTTTTCCCAATGGACTAGTGCTTTTTTGAACATAATGTGTTCTACTACCGGACGAGTAACTTTAATTTGTGGTTTGAAGCATCCAAGTTGCAGTCTTTTGATATTTCTCAGCATTGAATTATTCAATTTTGTATTTTGATAAAAACAGCGATGAAGATTAGAAAATTTAGCCAGTTTGGTATATATAGAATTCTAATCAATTTTGTCATTGAGATAGCATTTGTATATACGGCACAGGCGCAAGGTCTTCCGATCAAGCCGGCGCGTACGATATCCTTTGAGACCAATGAAGGGACTTATATGGATGTCAATCTCTCCCCGGACGGACATACGATTGTCTTTGATCTACTGGGGGATATCTATACTATTCCTGCGACAGGAGGCACAGCGCGCCAACTGACACGAGGGTTGGCTATCAACCGACAACCGGTATGGTCACCCGATGGCAAACAGATCGCCTATGTCAGTGACGGGTCCGGTAGGTGCCAGTTACAGGTAATGGATGCTGATGGCGGCTCGCAAAGGACGCTTGGAAAACCGGACGTTGCTTATGAGAGCTTTAGCGCAGGGGCACCGGTCTGGGCACCGGATGGATCCAGTATATGTATCAATGGCTACTTATATTACTTGACCGGCGGGCAGGTGCCATTGCCGGATGTGATTAAAAGTGCCATTCAATTTTTCGATAAAAAGGCTGTTCAGTTTTCCAGTGACGGGAACCTGATCTACTATAATACCAGAGAAGGCCTGCAGTTTTACAACAATAAAACAGAAGCGACTACCATCAAGGTCAAAGATACAAGTGGTAAAGACGACAAAGGATTCATCAACCCGCTGGTTTCACCAGATGGCCAGTGGTTTGCCTATATTGCAGACGGTACAGAATCAGATCGCGAGAAGGATCTGAGGATACGAAACATCGCGACAGGAGAAGATCGCATATTGGCTAAGAATATTGATATACGGCGAACAATGGAAGAACGATATTGCTTTACAGCCGACTCCCGCCAGATCCTGATAGGTTTTGGCGGGAAGATTCACAGGATCGATGTCCAGACCAGCACCGCCGATACCATCCATTTTACGGCCAAGGTGAATGCAGATCTGGGGGCATTCAGTTATAACACTTTCCGGGTCACGCACGATTCGTTGAAAGTACGCTACACCCGGTCGGCCAATGCAAGTCCGGATGGCAGGCAGTTGATTTTTTCGGCGTTAAATCACATCTATGTGATGGACTTGCCTTATGGAAAACCTCATATTTTGGTTCAGCAGCCTTTTAACCAATTCCAGCCCAGGTATTCTCCTGATGGTAAATGGATCGCCTATGTCAGTTGGAGCGATACCGGGGCGGGGCATGTATGGCGGGTTCCGGTCAGGGGAGGCCGGCCTGAACGGCTTACCAATATCCCGGCCCATTATGAGCATCCCACGTGGTCGCCGGATGGCAGCCTTATCGCGGTCGTCATGGATACGATGAATCTTAAAGAGGATGCAGGCTATCATTCAAATGGAGGTGCATTGGGGCAAATACAGACTATCCAACTAAAGGAGCGAAAAATTCGTATTCTTGTTGACAGCATACCTGAATGGAATCATCTCTCCTTTTCAAAGGATGGCAAGAGGCTTAGCTATATGCTAAAAACGTACGCCGGCAGCAAGAAATCCATTCCTGTATTACAATCCATAGGGATTAACGGTGGTAACCCCAAAGTCATGGCCGTGGAACACACCTTCGAAGATCTCTATCAGGTCTCCTTATCTCCCGACAACCGTTATATTGTATACGGCAAAAATGAAGACCTCTATCTTGTACCTGTTGAAGCGCTGGGAGGGCCTACGCTTCTCAACGATGGCCAGGACAGTCTTGTTCCACGTATATGTTTTGCGAAGGGAGGTATGGATCCTCATTGGGAAGATGGAGGAAAAATGCTGTCTTGGTCGTATAGCAATCATTTTTACCGGATGGACCCGGATAAGATTGTTCGGGAAGCTATTAACGCTGCCCGTCAACACTCAAAAGAAGGCCTGGTAACAAATGGAATGATGACGATATCTGTGGTTCCCGATCAAGCTGTTGACATTAATCTTACTGTTGTCCGGCATTTTGCGCCGGGTACCATTGCTCTACGCGACGTTCGGATCCTTTCTATGAAGGGGGATGAAGTGATAGAACATGGAACAATTCTGATCAGGGATGGTGTTTTTGCCGCCGTTGGCCCCATGGCTACCACCCCTATACCCGCAAATTCGAAAATAATGAATCTGTCAGGAAAAACCGTTATGCCGGGTTTGATAGACCTGCACGATCATATACTTCCTCCTCCTGATATTTTTCCCCAGCAACTGTGGGGCTATCTGGCTAATCTTTCTTATGGCGTGACAACCGCCCGCGATCCTTCTTCCAGCTTCGACTCCTTTGGCTATGCAGAGGCATTGGAAACGGGTAAGATGGTGGGTCCGCGACTTTTTTCCGTCGGTCGTGCTGTTGGATCTTTACAAAGTTTGGAAGATGCCAGGGAAATCGTGCGTAAAAGAAAAATGCTGGGCGCGGTGGCTGTTAAGGAGTATTTGATCTTTTCCCGCCAGCGAAGACAGTGGCTGTTGACAGCGTCCCAGGAGGCTGGGCTCAACATGACGAACGAAGGAACAAGAATTTGGGCCCACATGGCTATGATAAAGGATGGGGATGCCGGCATTGAACATAATCCGGTCTGGGGTAATGTCTATAGTGATATATTAAGTTTTGTGGGTACCTCAAAAACCTTTCATTCACCTACGCTGCAGATAGCGTATGGAGGAGGGGACAAAGGAATAATATACTTCGAGCATCAATACCGGCAGCATCCCGATCTGAAACTTTCCCGGTTCTGGCGCAATGAATATTGGGATGGACTGATGAAGCATCCGCCACCTGAAGAGGGAGATCATCCAAACTTTCTCGATGTTTCAAAGGTAGAGGCCGCCATCCGCCATCGTGGTGGTCATGTTACCATGGGCTCCCATGGTAATAGCAAGGGCATCGGCGCCCACTGGGAAACCTGGGCCCTGCAAATGGGTGGACTGAGCAATATGGAGGCCCTGCAGGCTGCCACTATCATGGGGGCGGAGGCCTTGGGCATGCAGCAGGACCTGGGATCCATTGAACCCGGAAAAATCGCCGATCTGTTGATCCTTGAAAAAAATCCTCTGAAGGATATTCACCATACCTTATCCATCCAATACGTCATGAAGGATGGAGAATTATTCGATGGCAATAACCTGAAGGCTGTCTGGCCTATTAAAAAGAAGCTTCCTGAGTGGAGGCTAAAAACAGAGCCGCCCATCTCGCATTAGAAAATTAAATATAGTACATTCGGATTCAGCGATTAGGCGAGGCAGGTAGGATAAGTAAACAATTTAATGCAGCACTGCTAACCCGGCCTAACGGAATTGCTAGTAGCGATCGCTGGGGCTAATTATTAATGAAAAATGAGGTGCAACATTTCTGCTGCACCTCATCAAATTACTTACACTTATTAAAGGGCAAAATACTTTATTGGATTCGTGCATTTATTGGGTCCTACACCAGTGTAAAGAGGGAAACTGGTAACGGTATGAAGCGTGCCAGTGTAATAGAGGCACCGGGGGGCTGATGGTACAATAGAAACCGTACAAGGTTGATTACCTACGATTATTTTTGCAGGATTGAGGGCATTTACCTGCGTGTAATAGCAAACTGTTAAATTTCCGAATTTTGCAGCCTTTGTAGCGGCCACACCAGCAACAGCGAGCAGAGTAGCTGTTGCACCTAAGAAGATTTTTGAACGATTCATAATAAGGCATGCTTTTGTAATTCAAAAAGCAAGAAAAACTTTAATGGTTATAATAAAGACCTGCAGTAAACATCCATGGATCGCAGGTTTAAACCCATAGATGGTTGTCATGACATACTAACTAGTATGATGTAAATTATGACGATCCAATGTTCCCCTCAATAGCATTACTGTTCTATTGTCTATAATTCAGTATAATGAATGATTCGTTTATGACCACTAGGCAGACTGTATGTTCCGAACATCAACTATTATGTTCTGTTTTTCCGATCTGACTAGTATTCTTTTGAATATTATGTGTTCTACTACCGAGGGAACAATTTTAATTTCTGGTTTGCGGCGTCCATGTTGCAGTTTTGTGATATTTCACTGGATTTGATTATTTTATTTTGTATTTTGATAAAAATAATGGTATGGGGGGTAGACAATTTAACCAGCTTGGTATGTATAGTACATATAAACATCTTGTCAGTTGTATCATTGGGATAGCATTAGCACATACGGTACAGGCCCAAGATCTTCCGATCAAGGTGGCCCGCACGATATCGTTTGAGACCAACGAAGGGACTTATATGGATGTCAATCTTTCCTCGGATGGACATACAATTGTCTTTGATCTACTGGGTGATATCTATACCGTTCCTGCGATGGGCGGCGCAGCGCGCCAACTGACGCGGGGCCTGGCCATTAACCGGCAACCGGTATGGTCCCCCGATGGTAAACAGATCGCCTATATCAGTGATGGGTCAGGCAGGTGCCAGTTACAGGTAATGGATGCGGATGGCAGCTCGCAAAGGACGCTTGGAAAACCCGATGTTGCATTTGAGTACTTTGGCGCAGGACCACCGGTCTGGACGCCGGATGGGTCCTGTATATGTATAAATGGCTATTTGTACTATCTGGCTGGCGGGCAGGTGGCATTGCCGGATGTGATTAAAAATGCTATTCAATTCTTCAACAAACCAGCTGTTCAGTTTTCCCGCGACGGGAATCTAATCTACTATAATACCAGAGAAGGCCTGGAGTGTTACGACAATGAAACCGCCACTACTGCCATCAAGGTCAAAGATACAAGCAGTAAATTCGATAAAGGATTTATCAACCCGCTTGTTTCACCGGACGGCCAATGGTTTACCTATATTGCAAACGGCGCAGAATCGGGACGCTGGAAAGATCTGAGGATACGCAACATGGCGACAGGAGACGATCGGATGTTGGCCAAGGGGATCGATATACGGCGAAAAATGGAAGAACGATATTGCTTCACGGCTGACTCCCGCCAGATCCTGATAGGTTTTGGTGGGAAGATTCACCGGATCGATCTTCAGACCGGCAGCGTAGATACCATCCATTTTACAGCCAAGGTGAATGCAGATCTAGGAGCATTTAGCTACAATAAATTCAGGGTTACCCATGATTCGCTGAAAGTACGTTACACCCGATCAGCGAATGCGAGTCCTGATGGCAGGCAATTGGTGTTTTCGGCATTGAACCATATCTATGTGATGGATATGCCCATAGGGAAGCCGCATATTTTAGTCGCCCAGTCTTTTAACCAATTCCAGCCCATGTATTCTCCCGACGGTAAATGGATCGCCTATGTCAGCTGGAGTGATACGGGAGCAGGTCATGTCTGGCGGGTTCCGGTCAAGGGAGGCAAGCCTGAACGACTTACAAATATTCCGGCTCATTATGAACAACCCACCTGGTCGCCGGATGGAGCCCTGATTGCCGTCATCATGGATACGGCAAACCTCCATTTTGATGCTGGGAACCAGATAAATGGGGGATCACTGGCGCAAATACAGATTATCCATCTAAAGGATCGAAAGACCCGTATCCTTGTTGACAGCATACCTGAGTGGAATCAGCTCTCCTTCTCAAAGGATGGCATGAGATTGAGCTATATGCTACAAACAAGTCCCGGTAGCGGGAAATCCATTCCTGTATTACAATCCATAGGGATTGATGGTGATAACCCTAAAGTCCTGGCCGTGGAACAGACCTTTGAAGATCTCTATCAGGTCTCCCTGTCACCCGATAATTGTTATATCGTGTATGGAAAAGCTGAAGACCTCTATCTTGTGCCTATCCAAGAATTGGGAGGGCCTGCGGTCCTCAACGATGGCCAGGATGGTCTCATTCCGCGTGTACGATTTGCACAGGGGGGTATGGACCCTCATTGGGAGGATGGAGGAAAGATGCTGTCCTGGTCCTATAGCAATCATTTCTACCGGATGGACCCGGATAAGATCGTCCGGGAAGCCGTCAATGCTGCCCGCGCAAAGTTAAAAGAGGCTCAGACAATGAATGGAATGATGACGGTAGCTGTCATTCCCGATCAATCCATTGACATCAATCTCACTGTTGCCCGGCATTTTGGGCGGGGGACCATTGCCTTGCGGGATGTCCGGATCCTATCCATGAAGGGAAATGAGGTAATAGAATATGGGACGATTGTGATCAGGGATGGGCTATTTGTCGCGGTTGGCCCCACGGCAAGCACCCCAATACCCGCCCATGCAAAAATAATGGAAATGTCAGGGAAGACCGTCATGCCGGGTTTGATTGATCTTCACGATCATATGCTTCCTCCGCCTGATATTTTCCCGCAGCAAATGTGGAGTTACTTGGCAAACCTTGCGTATGGGGTAACGACAGCACGCGATCCCTCTTCCAGTTTCGATTCCTTTGGTTATGCGGAGGCCTTGGAAACGGGACAAATGGCTGGGCCCAGACTCTTTTCCGTCGGTCGTGCAATTGGATCTTTACAAAGCTTGGAAGATGCCAGGGAAATCGTGCGTAAACGGAAAATGCTCGGTGCGGTGGCTATTAAGGAATATCTCATTTTTTCCCGCCAGCGAAGACAGTGGATACTGATGGCCTCCCAGGAAGCCGGGCTGAACATGACGAACGAAGGGACAGGAATTTGGGCCCAGATGGCTATGATAAAGGATGGTTGTTCCGGTATTGAACATAATCCTGCCTGGGGCAATGTCTATAGCGATGTATTAAGTTTTGTCGCCGCCTCCAAAACTTTTCATACGCCCACACTGCAGGTGGCAAATGAAAGTAGTAGCGATGGGGGAATGGTATATTTTGAACAAAAATATAGACAGCATCTAGATCTGAAACTTTCCCGATTCTGGCGCAGTGAATATCTGGATGGCCTGATAAAGGACCCGTCGCCTGTAGAGGGAGATCATCCCAACTTTGTCGATGTTTCAAGGGTGGAGGCAGCCATCCGCCAGCGTGGCGGTCATGTCACCGTGGGATCTCATGGGAATAGTAAGGGCATCGGGGTTCATTGGGAGACCTGGGCTCTGCAAATGGGTGGGTTGAGTAATATGGAAGCCTTACAGGCTGTCACCATTATGGGGGCCGAGGCCCTGGGAATGGAACAGGACCTAGGGTCAATTGAACCGGGGAAGATCGCCGATTTGTTGATCCTGGACGAACCCCCTTTGGACGATATTCACAATACATTATCTATTAAATACGTCATGAAGAATGGAGAACTTTTTGAAGGCAATACCCTAAACGCAATCTGGCCTGTTAAAAAGAAGCTTCCTGAGTGGAGACTAAAAAAAATATAACGTATGAGACATTGGGCATGTGTATGGCGTTAAATACTTATGCTGTGTTTGATGCGACCGGGGGAACATGAGTGTCATCTTTGTGCGCCATTGCCTGACTCTACCTAACAGGAATTCCAGTTGCAATAGCCGGGTTTACTTACCAATGTACAAAGAGGTACAGCATATCTCCTGCACCTCTTTGTATTACTTTCGCTTCTTAAAGGGCATTGTACTTAATTGGATTTACGCAAGGAGTGCTCGCATTTACCCCGGTGTAAAGAGGGAAACTGGTAACCGTATGAAATGGGCCAGTAGTGTAATAGTAACACCGGACTGTTCCGGATGGACCAGCCGTACAAGGTTGCTGAGTTGCGGATACACATGCACGTGGTCCGATCGGAACTACTTGCGTGAAATAAGTAACTGTAGCAATCTTAAATTTTGCAACCTTTGTAGCAGCCACACCAGCAATAGCGAGCAGACAGGTCGTTGCGCCTAAGAAAATTTTTGAACGATTCATAATGAAGGCATGCTTTTGTGATTCAAAAAGCAAGAAAAACTTTAATTGATAAATAAGGACCTGCTGTACATATCCATGGATCGCAGGTTTTAACCCATGGATGGTTGTTATGACATGCCAACCAATATGATGTAAATTATGATGATCCAATGTTCCCCTCAATAGAATCTCTGTTCTATTGTATTAATTATTAAGCCAATGTATGGTTCAGTTCTTCGAGATTCGCCATCCACAATAGAAAATGAAGGATAGCATAGCGATGGGGGAATGGTATATTTTAAGCAAAAATATAGACAGCACCCAGATCTGAAACTTTCCCAGATTCTGGCGCAATAAATACTTAGATGGCCTGATGAAGGACCCGCCACCTTTAGAGGGAGATCATCTCAATTTTGTAGATGTTTCAAAAGTAGAGGCCGCCATCCGACAGCATGGCGGTCATGTCACCATGGGTTCCCATGGGAATAGTAAGGGAATTGGTGCTCATTGGGTGACCTGGGCCTTGCAGATGGGAGGCCTGAGCAATATGGAGGCCCTGCAGGCGGCAACTATTATGGGAGCAGAAGGGCTTGGTATGCAACAGGACCTGGGATCGATTGAACCCAGAAAGGTCGCCGATCTGTTGATCCTCGATAAAAATCCTTTGCATGATCTTAACAATACCTTATCTATCCAATTTGTCATTAAGGATGGAGAGCTCTTTGATGGCAATACCCTAACCGCTATCTGGCCTGTTAAAAAGAAGCTTCCTGAGTGGAGACTAAAAATAATATAACTTATGCAACGTTGGGCTGGCGTATTGCGATAAATACCTATTTTTTGTTTGATGTGACCGATGGGATATTAATATCAACTTAGTGCGCCATTGCCTGACTAGACCTGACAGAAATACCAATTTCAATATCAGAGTTTACTTACCAACGTATAATGAGGTACAGCATATATGCTGCACCTCATTATATTACTCCTACTTCTTAATTGGCAAAATACTTAATTGGATTTATGCATGGAGTGCTCGAATTTACCCCGGTGTAAAGAGGGAAATTGGTAAGCGTATGAACTGGGCCGGCGGTGTAATAGAAGCACCGGACTGCTGCTGTTGGAGTAATCGTACATGGTTGTTGAGTTGCGGGTACACATACGTTATGGAGG
>Ga0247778_1000907_pt1 | contig 20206 bp, 13 predicted proteins | sample UWRJL049202B5_FD_179939 | JGI IMG/M metagenome (GOLD analysis project Ga0247778, IMG submission 179939) | Plant litter microbial communities from Arlington Agricultural Research Station in Wisconsin, United States - UWRJ-L049-202B-5 | ecosystem: Environmental > Terrestrial > Plant litter >... | reverse complement strand
CTTTCGGCGGCGGTCTCAACAGGTGGGACCCGGCCAGCCAGTCCTTTATCCATTTTGCGGCCCCGGCTCCTATTAATATTATCTACCCGGACCGCGCCGGTCATCTCTGGGTGGGGGGACAATCCTCCCTGGACCTCTTCCATCCAAAGGAGGGCAAGTGGACCCACTATCAAAATACGATGGCCACCAATGCCAGCGGCAATACCATCACGGCGATACAAGCCGACAGACAGGGCAATCTTTGGCTGGGGACCGAGGACGATGGCATCTTTTTGTTCGATCCCCTTCATCATACTTTTACCCGATTTGCCCATTCCGACAAGGACCCGGCCAGCCTGGGCAATAACATGATCAAGAGTCTGCTCGTCGATAAGATGGGCCGTCTCTGGGTAGGCAGTATCAATGGGGGGCTTAATTTATATCATCCTCAGGACAACGCATTTTTCCACTATGAATACCAGCCGGGGAACAATACCAGTCTTTCGCAGCGCACGGTCTCGGCGCTACGGGAGGATCGCCAGGGCAATCTCTGGATCGGGACCCACCGCGGCGGCATCAACATCTATTCTCCGGGTATGGAGAAATTCAACCTCTACCGTCAGGAATCCGCGGCCGGTGGTCTCAGCTATAATGATGTCCGGGCCTTCTGTGAGGACAACGGGGATATCTGGATCGGGACTGACGGCGGCGGGCTGGACCTTTTCCAACGGGATAAGAACAGGTTCCGCTCCCACCGCTATGATCCCTTCGATCCGCATAGCCTGGGTTCGGATGCGGTCCTGGACGTGATGCGCGACCGGCAGGGGAATATTTACGTGGCGACCTGGGGCGGCGGTCTGAATCTCCTGGACAAGACCACCGGTCATTTCACCCGCTACCAGAACCGCCCGGGCGACAGCAGTTCCATCAGCTCCAACTTCGTCCAGAAAACTTTTGAGGACTATGAGGGCCGGCTCTGGGTAGCCACTTATTATGGCGGTCTCAACCTCTTTGATCCGGCAACGGGGAAATTTTCCCGCCTCGCCAGTGATCCTTCCGGTAAGACCAGTCTTCGGGGAAAGAATATCGTCGCCCTCCATGAGGACCGGGAAGGGCAGATATGGATCGGCACCGACGACGGCGGACTCAACTGCTACCAGCAGACGACCCGCCATTTCACCCATTATTTTGACAAGGACGAGAAGATGCCCGATCTCCGGGTGATCTTTTCCGATAGCCGCAACCGGCTATGGGTGGGCCAGCGTGGTCTTTATCTTTTTGACACGGCCCATAACAACTTCCGCCTTTATACCGACCGTGCCGGTCTTTCCAACGAATTTATCAAGGGGATTACCGAGGACGAGCAGGGGAATCTCTGGATCTCCACCTCCAACGGGCTGACCCGGTTCAACCCGGAGACCTATGCCTATAAGAAATACAATACCGGCGACGGGCTGCAGGGAGAAGAATTCGAGGCCAATGCCTGTCTGAAGACCCGGGATGGAGAAATGTATTTTGGCGGCGTCAATGGATTCAACAGCTTTTACGCGGCAAGCATTGGCACCAATCCCTATGTTCCGCCTGTCTATATTACGGGGTTCCAGCTCTTCAACCAAAAAATGAGTCCTGGGCTGCAAGGCTCTCCTTTACAAAGAGATATCAGTCTTACACAGGAGATCAGGTTGACCTATAAACAATCCACTTTTTCCTTCAATTTCGCGGCCCTTAACTATACGATCCCGGAGAACAACCAGTATGCCTATAAGATGGAAGGCCTGGACAAGGACTGGAACTATGTGGGGAAGGAAAGAAGATCGGTCTACACCAATCTGGGGCCGGGCGAGTATACCTTCCGGGTCCGGGCGTCCAACAATGATGGCGTCTGGAATGAAGCCGGCGCCAGCGTGAGGGTCATTATCACGCCTCCTTTTTGGTTGACGCCCTGGTTTATTGGGTTGCTGGCGGTCCTGGGTCTGGGCGGGTTGTATGCGTTTTACCGGCACCGGAGCCGGCTGCGGTTGCGGGAGCTGGAAGAGAGGAAGCGGGAAGAGATCCACCAGGTACAATTGCAGTTCTTTACCAATATCTCCCATGAGTTCCGTACCCCGCTGTCGCTGATCCTTGGGCCCCTGGAGAAATTGATGAAGGAAAATGTCCTGCCCTCTTTGTCTCAGCATTATGCATCCATGCACCGCAATGCCAACCGGCTGCTGAGCCTGATCAATGAATTGATGGACTTTGGTAAGTTGGAGAGCGGCGCTCTCAAACTGGGGGTGATGAGATCAAATCTGCCGGCATTCCTGGATGAAATGGAAGAGGAGTTCCGGGACTGGGCCCATCAGAAAGAGATAGGCTTCACGGTACGCTATCCTGCTACGCTGCCCGACACCTGGTTCGACCGTCAGGTCCTGGAGAAGATCGTGTTGAATTTGCTGCATAATTCTTTTAAGTATACGAAGATCGGGGGACATATCACTTTGGAGGCTTTGTCGACGCTGGCGGAATTCCGGCCTTCGTTTGCCAATGAGCTGGTGGTGAGGAGTGCCCACCGGGGATCTTCCTATGTATATATCCGGGTGGCCGATACGGGCATCGGCATTTCGGCCGAGTCGATCCGTCATTTGTTTGAAAGATATTATAGGATTACTGACTCGCATCTGGGGTCTGGTGTGGGGTTGGCCTTTGTCAAGAGCCTGGCGCTGTTGCACAAGGGGGATGTGTTGGTGTATAGTCAGCGGAATAAGGGCACCGAGATCATCATTGGTATTCCGGTGAATGCGGAGGATTATACGAAGGAGGAGACGGCAACTGGCGGCTTCCCGGCGGTGGGTGTGCGGTTGGAGGGGTTTGCACCGCCGACTGCGGCGGTTGGAGTTGGGGGTGCGGGGATGGGCAAGGATAGATCTGGCGACATTGCGGGTCCGACTGGAGCCGGCGAGAATGGATCGGGCGAGGTTGCGGGTGGGGCTGATGCGGGCAATGCCGGATCAGGCGGCGTTGCGGCTGGTTCTGGTGGACCGGGTGCACGCCGGGCTGCTGCGGGTTCAGCCGATGCGGGCCTTTTTTCTCCCGAGTCGATTCTTTTGGTCGAGGACAATGAAGAGTTGCGGCTATTCATCAGGGAGAGCCTGGAACCCTACTACTCGGTCACTGAGGCGGCTGATGGCCGCGAGGGGCTGGCCCTGGCCCGGGACATCTCGCCGGATCTGATCATCAGCGACGTCATCATGCCTGGCATGAACGGCATCGAGTTTTGCAAGGCCGTCAAGCAGGACATCGACACCAGTCATATCCCATTCCTGATGCTCACGGCAAGGACCACCCTCGCCTCCCAGGTCCATGGCCTCGATTCGGGCGCCGACTATTATTTTGCCAAGCCCCTGAATATGGAATTGCTGCTGCTGACCATCCGCAACCGGTTTGAACAGAGCGCCAGGCTGAAGGAACGTTATACCCGCGATTCCCATATCGAAGCGATGGAACTGGTCCATTCCGGGAAGGATAAAGAATTCATGACCCGGCTGCTGACCGTCATCGACTCGCAGCTGGTCAATCCCGACTTCGACATCGACTGGCTTTGTAATGAGATGGGGATGAGCCGGACCAAGCTCTACCAGAAGATTAAAAATATCAGTCAACAGTCCATCGGGGACTTCATCCGGACGATCCGGCTGAAAAAGGCGGTGCAGATCATGACTCATGAGGATGTATCCCTCTCGGAGGTCATGTACCGGATCGGCATCCAAACCCAGTCCTATTTTTCCAAGGCGTTTAAGAAGGAATTTGGCAAGACGCCCACGCAGTTTATGCAGGAGATCAAGAAGTATTAGAGATGGGTCGATCCGTTGTCAATGAAGACAAGCGCATCGATGTCTCAGGATGCGGTCATTTGCCTCAAAGTGCTAAAGGGACAAGGTTACCTTTTTCCCCGTTGCAATAGACTGATAGATCCCGTCGATGATCTTCAGGTCTTTGATGGCCTCTTCCCCATCTACGGGCACGACCGGTTGGCGGCCTTCCAAAAGGATCCCCGCGAATTCATCCATCTGCACGGTCTGGTGGGTGGTATGCGGCTGGTTCAGCTCTCCTTTATGGGTATGTCCCTTGATGGGGCCATAGCCGGTGGAGGGCTGCAGTTCGGCATATCCCTTTTCCCCGTTGAGGAAGAATTTGTCGAGGTTATTCATGGCATAGGTGGAGAGGCAGGAGGCCACTGCTCCGCTGGGAAAGCCTAATTGGAACTGGATGGTCTCGTCGACGCCGTCCTTGAATTTTACGGGATCCGTCTTGGTTTCCTGGGCCGTGACCCAGATGGGGTCTTCACCGATCATATAACGGGACCCATTGATCGAATAGATGCCGATGTCCATCATGGAACCGCCGCCGGCCAGTTGTTTGTTCAGCCTCCATTGGGTGGGATCGCCGATGGTAAAGCCGGAGAGGCCCTGGAAAAATTTGATCTTACCGAATTCTCCGGCCTTGCGCATGCGGATCACCTCCAGGGTCTTGGGCTCGAAATGCATACGATAACCGACTAATAATTTGACGCCGGCCTTTTTGCAGGCATCGATCATTTCCTGTCCTTCTTTGGCGTTGATGGCCATGGGTTTTTCGCAGATGGCATGCTTGCCGGCCTTTGCGACACGAATTACCTGGTCCTTGTGGAGGCCGTTGGGCGTGATGACATATACGGCGTCGATATCCGGGTTGTCTTTGATCCGGTCGAAGTTCTCGTAGTTGTAGCAATTTTTTTCCGGGATATTATATTTCGTTTGCCAGGTCTTGATCTTCGATGGCGTGCCGCTGATGACCCCGACCAGTTTGGCCTTTGTGCAGGATTGCATGGCATCGGCTACGCGTGTCCCATAGCCGCCCAGCCCCAGGATGGCGACGCGCAGGACGGGCCCATCATAAGGGCGGTCGGAATTCTTTTCATCCTTACAACTTTCGGCCGCAAGGGCTGGCAGGACGGTAAAGGCGAGTGCGGAACCGGTAAGTCTTTGCAGGAAATCGCGACGTGAGTTCATATGATAGCATTTTTATGTTAGGCGTATATGAGATGCGGGGTGAGAAATAAATATAAGCAAAGATCTTTAGATTTGGAGCATGGCAATCATTAAAAAAATGTACTGGGATAATTGGGCGCTCGAATGGTCCTGTAAGATTTTTTTTTCTTTTAACATCATTATGCCAGGGATCAACATGGATTCCCATTCATACCCTATAGTTCCTTTGGCCTTGACAGCACTGGCATTTGGGTTCTATTCATTCAGGCTAAAGTTGTTCGCTTTGCCTTTTTTGATAATGAGTGGCTTCATTAATTATATACATATAGGAATGGCATAGTAGTATTGTGCATGTAGTAATTGCCGCCGGCAAAGAGGGGTCCTGGTGACCGGCCCTGATCCCGCCGCCGGACTTTTCTCCATATCCGTCATAGAGCGAGTCTGCTATCTCCATGCCATCGATCACGCGCGCAAAGGGGACGAAGGGGAGTGTACAATCAAGATCCAAGGCTTCTTCCGGGACAGACGGACCCTCGCCCGGCGGGGCACTACATCGGGATGAAGAAAGACGACCAGCAGCATTGCCAGGGGAATGCCGCCATAGACGAGGGTCTTGCCCCAGATGCCGGCGAAAATATTTACCTGTGCATCGTGCGGGTCACGGGTATTATACCGGATGGGCACGGGGCTGTTCGGCGGCAGATGCAGATTGCCCAGGCCGTTGAACCAGATGGTGTCGTTACCCAGCGGGAAATAAATGACGGAATAATCCAGGGGCATCTGGTCGCCCAGTTGGCCGTGTCCGGGGAAGGCCATCACTCCCATGACGGGCCTGCTATGCAGGAGCCAAAGAAGTTTGCCTGCTACCAGGGGAATGGTGTAGCCGGTGAAAAGGAGAAGAAAAAAAGTTGTGCGTTTGAGCAGCATAGGTTCCTGGCGGCCGGTTGCGCCCGGGATTCTTCCACCGGTGCGAGGCCGTCCCGTAAATATACATAAGAATCTAATGCATCTAAATCATTCGCATTAAAAATTTTCTTTTGCTTTCCATTTTCCTGCTGACATAGGGCTGTCAGTACCTCTTCGTTCCTTTATAGGGTCATCAAGATCAAATCAACAATCAAATCATTTATCATGCAAACGAATGCCACATTGACCGCTCCTACGACAGACGCCTTTATCAGTACCAGCGCCCTGCTCGACGACTGGCAGGGACATCGCCGGTTGACCCGCCGTCTTATCGAGGCCTTCCCCGAGGAAGCATTCTTTTCATTCTCTGTGGGCGGTATGCGCCCCGCTGCAGCACTGGTAACGGAAATGATCACCATGGCTGTTCCCGGTGTTCGGGGTGTCATTACGGGCCAGTGGCCTGCAGCGTTTGAAATGGAGCGGCGTGACGGCAAACCGCTGCCGTCCACCAAAGAAGAATTTCTGCAGCGCTGGGATGAAGAGACCCAACTGCTCAATGAATACTGGTCCCAGATCCCGGGCGAGCGCTTCCAGGAGAATATCGTCTTCTTCGGACAATGGCCGGGCACTGTCAATTGGGCGATCCTTTATATGATCGATAACGAGATCCATCACCGCGCCCAGGCATATGTCTACCTCCGCGCCCTGGGGATCCAACCGCCCTTCTTCTACGATCGGAGCTAAATAAAAATATATTATGCCCGTCCGGGAAAATTCCCGGACGGGTTTATTCCGACCGCAGGCTCTTCACTGGATTGGCCATCGCAGCGCGGATGCTCTGCACACTCACTGTCGCCAGCGTAATCACCAAGACGCTCAGACCGACCAGCGCAAAGATCCACCAGGAGATCTCCGTCCGGTAGACATAATGTTCCAGCCAGCTGCGCATAAAATACCAGCTGAGGGGGCCTGCCACCAGCAGGGATATAAAGACCAGCACGACGAAGTCCTTTGACAAGAGCCGCCAGACATTGAAGACCGAGGCGCCCAGCACTTTCCGCACCCCGATCTCCCTGGTACGCTGCTCGGCAACAAAGGACACCAGCCCAAAGAGACCCAGACAACTGATGAAGACAGCCAGGATGGCGAAGGCGCTGGCCAGCTTGCCGATCCGCTGCTCGTTGCCGAATTTTTTCGCATATTCCTGGTCGGCAAACCGATAGACAAAAGGATTGACTGGATCATATTTTTTCACCAGCTCCCCGATCCTGGCGATGGCGTCTGGCAATCCTGCACCGGGATTTATCCTGATATTGATATAGGACATCCTGCTAAAGTCTGTTCTTTTCGAAGGGATATAGAACAACATTTGCTTCGCCGGTTCATAAGGCGATTGCACGACCATATCCTTCACCACGCCAATGATCCGGTATGAACCAATATTGCCCCATTGCATGGTCTCACCAACCGGGTTTTTTAGCCCCATGTATCTCACCGCCGCCTCGTTGATGACAAAGCAGGAAGTATCGGTTGCCAGATCCCTGGAGAAGTCACGCCCCTCCCTGATCTGCCAATGCGTCGCCTTCCCATATTCCGGGGTGATCCCCATGGTCACGAATTCGTCGGACATCCCGGCGGCCTTGCCCTTCCAGATAAAATCACTGTTGGAGATATAGGTATTGGTGGTCTGGCTCTCGGAGCCCGCAACCTCCTGAACCATCGTGGATTCCATGAGGTCCCTGCGGAAAGCTTCATAATGCGTACGGAGTTCGTCGGAATTGATGGGCACCATGACGAGTCCTTCACGGGTATACCCAACCGGCCGGTTACGGGCATACTGGATTTGCCGGAAGACGACGATCGTTCCGATAACCAGGATGGCCGAGACGGTAAACTGCAGGACCACGAGGGCTTTGCGTGGGATGGCGGCATTGCGCCCTACACGGAAGGCGCCTTTCAAGACCTTCACAGGTTTGAAAGAAGAAAGATAGAGCGCCGGATAACTACCCGCAATGAGCCCCGTCAACAGGGTAAACCCGGTGGCCACCAGCCAGAATCCGGGACTGCCCCAGGGAAGTGATAATTTTTTATCGGCGACCTCATTAAAAAAGGCCAGCATCAACTGCACCAGGCCCAATGACAACACGAAGGCCAGCATGGCGACCAGGATGGATTCACTAAAGAACTGCCCGATCAATTGTCCGCGCATCGACCCGATGGCCTTGCGGATCCCGACTTCCTTCGCCCTTTTCTCTGACCTGGCGGTTGAGAGGTTCATAAAATTGATACAGGCCAGTAAGAGGACAAAGATACCGGTGATGCCAAACAACCAGACATACTGGATCCTGCCGCCCACGTTCACCCCATTTTTGAACTCTGCATACAGATGCCACTTACTCATGGGGTGTAAGAATAGTTGCGGGTGAAACCGGGCGCCCTCCGTATGGATCACCTTATCTGCTTTGGCATTGCGGATGGCGACGGATGCCTTATTGATGTCGACATGATCGGCGACCTGTACATAAGTCTGGAACCAGCTGTTGCCCCATCCTACCTTTTTTTCCAGCCCTTCGGATTGTATTTTCAGGGCCCAGGGAGCTATAAAGGCGAGTTCGCTGAAGGTCGTATTGTGGGGAAGGTCTTCATAGACCCCGGCCACTTTTACGGGAAGCTTGTTATCGAGCATCAGGACCTTGTTCATCGGGTCCGCATCCCCGAATACGGCCCTGGCCATGCTGGCTGTCAACAGGACGGAACCCGGATCTTCCAAAGCCCGGCGGCTGCCCTGCAGCATGTGCAGACTCAGCATTTCGGGTGCACCGGGTTCCATGAACATACCCGTTTGGTTCAACTTCTTCTCCCCGATTGTAATCAGATGATCGCCCGGCCAGTCGGTCATGATCACCTGTTTGAAATACGCGCCGTAACGGGTGCGTAACTCCGGACCCAGCTGTAAGGCCTGCGCCCTCCAGGTCTGGATATCCCCATTGAAATCCTGGTTCTGTTCGACCTGGGCGATCCGGTTATAATGTTCGTGATAGGTATTGTAGGAAATTTCATCGTAGACCCAAAGACCGATGAGCATGGCCACAGCCATTCCCAGGGCCAGTCCCCCGATATTGATCATGGAAGTGCTCCTGTTGCGGGTTAGGTTCCTCAGGGCGACCCTGAAATAATTTTTCAGCATGGCGTTGATTTGCCGGGACGCAGCCAAAAAAACGCCAAACTTATGATAGGCTGACAATCAAATCAGTACGTAATGCAGGTGCCGCTGACTGCCCGTTTTCGATACAGGCCCTGTTCTATTTCAGTCTTCAGGCGATTGGAAAGGGGCCTCGTCCGGGTTGCAATCAGGCTATTTTTATCTTTCATTCCGAGCAGGCATTGGCAGGTCTTTTGACTTCAGTTGTGCATATCTTTGAATTCCTTGTCCATGGTCCGGATCGGGCCGGTATTTTTGCACCGACGACATTCCCTTGAATTATCCGATATTTACCACTTGAAAAAATCCTTCACTCCATGGATACAACAATCTTCTTCCTGCTTCGTATCGCCATCGGCACCAGCCTCTTCGGCCATGGCCTGGCGCGTCTGCCGAAGCTGGCAGGTTTCAGCGACTATATGGTCGGAAACTTTAAGAAGTCGATGCTGCCGGAATTCCTCGTGCTGCCATTCAGCTATTTCCTGCCTGTTGCAGAATTCTGTCTTGGTCTCCTGTTGTTGCTGGGCCTATTCACCCGGTTTTCGCTGATCCTCGCCAGCATCGTCATGATCCTGCTGGTATTCGGCACGTGTATGATCGAGGACTGGGCTGCGATCCCTTCCCAGCTCATCCATGTTGCATTTTTTGCCTTTCTACTGGCGTATGTGGATACATACAATCAATGGTCGGCCGATGCCCGCCTTCGTCCGAAGGCCCGGGCTTGATCATTGGTTTTCTTCCTGCACCACAGACATAGTATTCCCCGCCGGGTCCCTGAACCAGGCGATCGTCGGCCCCTTTTCGCCGCCATGAGAGATGCCCTTTGCGTCGGTCTCCAACTCCGGGCTATGGTATTGTTCGAAGCGGACGCCTCGCCCGATCAGTTCATCCACGGTCGATTCTACATTGCTGACGGGAAAATTCAGCACGGTATAGCTGGCTGGTTCGTGATTGGGCTTGGGGGTCGTCCACCGACCAACTGCTGATCGCCTTGATTTCCTTGAACATAAAATTAATTTTAGGATTGATAATATTTTTTCAACAACTCCGCGACAGGGATCCCATTGATGGTCATGCCATCGAGATTACAGTCCTTTATTTCCACACCACTGAGATTACAATCCGTGATCCTTCCTCCTATGATGTTACAGTCCGACCATTCAGATCCCCTCAGATCGCAATCCTCAAACCGCACAGGCCGCTGTCTGGCATTCGGATCATGCATTGGATGGCCTGCCGGCGGCATCCCGATGTTATGGATATAGGCGCCGCCCAACTGTGCCCCGTCAATCTCAAGATCGCTCAGATTGGCATCGGCAATTCTTATTCCCTGCATAGAAACATCGTCGAAATGCAGGCGGTCCAGTCTGGACATCCGGAACGATGAGTCGCCCAGGTCGGATTCGCTGACGATCAGTTGTTTTTTTTCTCCTTTTATAGTTATTGATGGCATAATATCAAATGTAAGCCATCCTCCATTGTTGAAAGGGGGTAAATACGACTATTGTAGGGTGTGTTTGTGCCATTTATTGCCTTATGTTTGTAGCACCAAATCCACCAGCCATGATGAAAATTGCATTATTGATCCATGAGGATGTCCAGTTGTCCACTATAACCGGAGCCCTGGAGATGTTTACACAGACCAACCGGTATTTCCGTGATGCGGGCAAGGAGGCCCCTTTTCACCTGATCCTTGTGGGTGACCGTCCCAGTAACGAGTTCATGGTCTGTTTCACGGGTCGCGATACGGAATACAGGTCGCTTCCGGATGTACCCGGGCTACAGCTCCTCATCGTACCCGCATTCTTTGGCGACACCGATCATATCCTGCAAAAACATCGCCATCTCCTGGACTGGATAAAAGAGATCAGCAAGACTGGCGCCGAAGTGGCCAGTCTTTGTTCCGGCAGTTATTGGCTGGCCGAGGCTGGGATCCTGACAGGGAGGACCTGCACCTCCCACTGGCGGGATATCGATGATCTGCGCCAGCGTTACCCCGACACCCGGTTCATGGCGGACAGGGTCATCACCGATCATGACGGCGTCTACACCAGCGGCGGGTCCTTCTCCTCCCTGAACCTCGTCCTTTATCTCATCGATAAATTCTGCGGTAAGGAAACGGGGATCTGGGCCTCCAAGGTTTTTAGCCTGGACATCGACCGCACCCGCCAATCCCATTTCGAAATATTCCAGGGCCAACGCGCCCACCAGGATGAAGAGATCCTTAAGGCCCAGGCCTTTATCGAGGCAGCCTATGACAAGGAGATCTCCGTCGAACATATGGCAGGCCAGACCACCATGAGCAAAAGGAATTTTATCCGGCGATTTAAGAATGCCACCTGCAATACACCCCTCGAATACCTGCAGCGGGTTAAGATCGAGGCCGCTAAAAAGGCGTTGGAGAAGAACCCGGAATCTGTCACTTCCCTGATGATGCTGGCGGGCTACAACGATATAAAAACTTTTCGTAAGATCTTCAAACGGATCACCGGTCTTACTCCAAAAGATTACAGGAAAAAATATTGCCGGGCCTGAGCAACCAGCAGCCTAAAAAAACCGGACTAATGGCCCGATTTCCTGCATCTAGTAATTTTAATATCTCCGCACTCTTTCGAACTGGTAAGAAATACCCAGGGACAACACCCGGTTATGGATAGTCTCTGAACCATCATTGATATTGCTGAAACCCTGGATGTAACGGACATCGAGGGCAAACCCGAAATGTGTCAGATAACCCGCACCGAATACCCAACCAATATCGAATGTCTTAAAACCGTCTCCGATATCGCTGCTGTTGCCGTCTTGTTTTGCGCTGGCGCTCGTCCTGACACCGAACTGGGGGCCGGTCTCTACGCGCCATCCCTGGCCTGCCATGATCTGCCCAAGGACTGGCAGGGTGACATAATTCAAGGCCAGCGTATACGTCTTATCACTGATGGTTCCTTTCGCGCCCTGCCCTGAGTAAATCAATTCCGGCTGAACGGCGAACAGATCCGTCAAATGGATATGCGCCAGCACACCCAGATTCCAGGAAAGCCTGGTATCGGGGTTCGTGGTATTTTCATAGCTCATCGTGGAAATATTAACACCACCTTTCACACCCCATTCGGTGTTCTGGGCCCGGGATAACATGAAACAAAGGGACAGGATCGAAACGGACAGCAGTCTTTTCATACAGGTTTTTTTGTTTAAAGAGTAGGTACTTTCAAGGGAGTTTGTAAGTTTTTCCCTTGACCTTTTCAAAAAACGCCTATAGCTAATAATTATTATTTGATGCGTTGGAGGAACTACTATTAAAAAACCCGGGCCCTATAATTTGGCCCGGGTTTTTAAATTATATCGGAAGGGACTAACGTCCCCGCAACTGGTAGAATACGCCCACAGCGAACACACGGTTATGGACACCTTCCGAGCCATCATTGATGTTGCTGATGCCATAATTATAACGGGCATCCACGCCAAAGCCGGACCCTGTCAGATAACCCACGCCAAACACCCAGCCAAAGTCAAAGGTTTTAAAGCCGTCGCCGATATCTCTGCTGTTGCCGCCTTCCTTTAGCTTGGCACTCACCCTGGTACCGAACTGGGGACCGGTTTCCAGCCGCCATCCATTACCGACCATGATCTGGCCCAGGATGGGCAGGTTAATGTAATTCAGGGCAATGGTATATTTTGTACCGCTGATGGTTTCTCTCGCTCCCTGTCCTGAGAAGAGCAATTCCGGCTGCACGGCGAATTGCCTGGTCAGGTGCACATGCGCAAGAACACCCAGATGCCCGGAGAACCTGAGATCGGGATTTGTAGAATTTTCATAACTCATGTTGGAAAAATTAAAACCGCCTTTGACACCCCAATCGGTGTGCTGAGCCTGGGACAAAATGGCGCTAAGGGATAGGATTGAAACAAACAGGAATTTTTTCATACTGGTTTTTTTGTTTAATAAGTAGGGACGACCAACGGGTTTATCCGTTTTACCCTCCATTAGCAAAAAAAAGGCCAAAGACCTATTATCGGAACCGTTAGAATAAATGATCGGCCGCGTGGCCGCATGTTGCGCCAGCTCATCAAAATGGATGGGATCCTCCTGTTGCGCCATAAAGGATAATGAATGGAAGGGGGTTGTCCATTCACTCAGCACACATCAGCTCATAAAAAGAGTGGCAAGATCATGCAATTTTACTATCCTTTCCCCGTTAATACACTTCACGTATTACATTTTTTAAAGCCAAGTCACATAAGCATAAACCTTTAGTGCCCCTGTAGTATCTTTCGTGATCAAAAGTTTCAGAGGCATACGCCAAAGGACATTTTTGCCTGATATTCCCCATTCCGGCATTCGTTACAAAATAAAATCAAAGGATAGTTGTTCTATAAAATAGATAAGTAATTTTTGTCGTCCGTGCCTGTGAGTTCCTTTAAATCCATTAAATTTTCCAATGAGCTTCCAAATTAGAAACATTGTCAAAAAGCCCTATTTGCTAGTATTCCTGAATGGCTTTATGTTGGCTTCTCTTTGCTACTTCCAAATGGAGAGATCTTACGAGAATGAACTTTATTCGGCTATCAAACAGAGCATCAACACAAAGATGGATGGCGATGACACCCAGGATTCTCTCATCGTAAAGACCATGCATACCTGTCACTCCCTCATGAGTGACCGGGCCACCGTATTCGGAAATGAGGACATGGGCAATGGTTTTAAAATGAACTATCTCCATCCCACATCCGTCGACCTGATGACCGCCAAAGGCGCCTGTGGTGCGTATTCCGTAGTCCTGGCACGAATGCTGAAGACTGCCAACTTTGACGTCCGCATCGCACAGATGAAAGCGGGTGGCATCTTTGCTGCACACAATGTGGTCGAAGTACAGGCCAATAAAGGATGGGCCGTACTGGACCCCACCTATGACGTATATTTTACAAAACCTGATCACTCCCTGGCCGATTTCGAGGACGTCAGCCGAGATTGGAATTATTACCGCAGCCAGGTACCGGCAAACTATGATACCAATTACCGGTACGCCGATGTGCGCTATACCAACTGGACCAAGGTGCCCCTGCTTTCAAAAAGTCTGAAAGGCGTCCTCAACCTTTGTATCGGCCGTGCAGCCGCTGATAAGGTCTCCGTCCGTACCTGGTTCATGAATATCTACACCATCTATTTCTATGTCTGTATATTGATGTACATCCCTGTTTTCATCCTTACATTCAGGAGATTCATCAGGTCTTCCATTTCCTTTGCCGCCTCGGAAAGACATATCCAGTTCGAGAGTCAGGCCCGTTAGGTATAGCCGGCCATCCCATCTATCGGATAGCAGGCCCGGACGCCGGGGGGCAACAGATTTTAATAAAGTAAATTAATATATTACCAGTTTGAGTTAAAATCGGTAAAGTTTTGATTAATTAACATACAGGGATATTTCTATTAGTAGTTTATTTTTGGAATCCACAGTGCTCGCAATCCAAAACTTAACGCTAAAGGGATGAACCGTCTACTACACTATTTTCCGCATCTTGCATTTTGGCTATGCATGACCAGCCCTGTTTTTTCCCAGCTATCACCCGGTGAATATGCTCCCTGCCAGGAAATGCCCAACCTGATTACGACCTACAACGCTGATTACCGGGCTCTTGTACGATTCTATACACCGGCGGCCAATGGCAGTGCGGGTGGCGGTTTCGGTCGAGGCGGCGGACAGGACGGATTCCCTTCTCCAGAAAAAAGGACCAGGCTGGAAGGCCTTTACCGCGAATACCTGAAAAAACTGGATCAGTTGGATTTTAAAGGGCTCTCCCAGGAATGTAAAGTAGATTTCATTCTCTTTAAAAGGGACCTGAATGAGAGACTGCAGCTCTCCGCCGATGGAGCCGCCGAATATGGAAAGATCCGGTCCTGGTTTCCCTTCGCCGATTCCATCTATGCGCTGGAGAAACTACGCCGCCGGGGTCACCCGCTGGATGCCGAGGCAACTGCCAAAGGATGGTTCGATATTGCCAACGCCATCAAGGACCTGAAGGTAAAATTGAAGGCGGAGAATGGCCTCGGTATGGAATCCATTTACCAGGCGGGCCTGGTGATCGCAGACCTCAAACGATCCATCGGGACAGTCTATAATTTCTACAACGGCTATGATCCCCTCTTCTCCTGGTGGGTGCCAAAGCCGTATAAGGCCCTGGACGATGCCCTTTCATCCTATGCCGATGGCTTCAAGGACAAGAACAGTGGTTTTGCCGCTGCCGATAAATCCGGCATCGTCGGCAAGCCCGCCGGTCGGGAGGAACTGATAAGACAGTTGAGAAATGAATTGATCCCCTACTCCCCGGAGGAGTTGATCGATATCGCCAACAAGGAATTTGCCTGGTGTGATACGGAAATGCTAAAGGCCTCCAAAGAAATGGGCCTTGGCGACAACTGGCGGGCTGCCCTGGAGAAAGTAAAAAACACTTATGTACCTGCGGGCCAGCAGCCGGAAATGATCCTGGGTCTCTTTAATGAATCTGTCGACTTCCTCAAAAAGAATAACCTCATCACTGTCCCGGCCCTGGCCGAAGAGACCTGGGGCATGGAAATGATGTCACCCGAACGCCAGTTGGTCAACCCTTTCTTCACGGGCGGGAATGAGATCAGTATTTCCTATCCTACCAATACGATGGACGAGGATGACCGGCTGATGAGCATGCGTGGCAATAATCCCCACTTTTCCCGGGCTACCGTCCACCATGAGCTGATCGCCGGCCACAATTTGGAAGCCTTTTCCAATGCCCGCCACCGCACCTACCGCAATTTCGATACGCCCTTCTGGACAGAGGGTTGGTCCCTCTACTGGGAGCTCCTCCTCTGGGACCTTAAATTCCCCAAGGGTCCGGAAGATCGTATCGGCATGCTCTTCTGGCATATGCACCGCTGCGCACGCATCATTTTCTCCCTCAATTACCATATGGGTAAATGGACGCCCCAGCAGTGCATCGATTTTCTTGTTGACCGCGTAGGTCATGAAAGGGCCAATGCCGCCGGTGAAGTACGCCGGTCTTTTGTAGGCCATTACCCACCACTTTATCAACTGGCCTACCTGACTGGCGGCAGGCAATTCTACGCTTTGAAAAAGGAAATGGTCGACAGCGGAAAAATGTCCTACAAACAATATCATGATGCCGTCATGAGTCTGAACGGCATGCCGGTTGAAATGATCCGGGCCATCCTTATCCGGCAGCCCCTTGAAAAAGATTTTACCAGTCATTGGCGGTTCTACGACAACGCCGCCACAAAATAGTTCCGACAGATACTACACATGAGAAGACGCAAGTCGAAGCCGGCGGGGACCATTCCCCGGCCGGCTTTTTTTATTAACTTCTCCCGTGATCCGTCTTGTCGTATTGATTTTAAATTCTATAAATGCAGGCTTAACGACCGGTAGACGGATGGGCTGACCTACCAGACATAGGTAGCAACGGCGCCGCCGTTCAGGCTCACCCGAACCTGGTCGGACTTATAATGAATGACAAAGGACTGTGCCTGGTCCGTAGCGTTCAGCACGATCAGCACCGTCTTCCCGGCGGGTGTCCTGAATGCGACATTGGGGAGGATATCACTTTCGTCGGAGCTTATCCGCACGGAACCGGGACGGACAAATTTGGCGGCATGCGCGATGATGTAATAGGCCGGATTGTGCGTGACCTTATCGCCGTCGATGGTCACGGCACCCAGGCAACGGTCACAACCTCCTCGGTCGGTATGGGGCTGACTTTGCGGGTCGGCCGCCAGGTTCCATTCTATGACATTCCGGCTCCAGTTACGTGCAGCGCCGATGATCAGCTTCTGGATATGTTCTTGAAGATCTTTTTTTAAATTGCCGGGCGCTCCTACCCACTGCTCGGTGAAATACAGGTTCTTCGTAGGAAAGGCCTCATGCACTTTCGACAGTGCATTGATCGTCCCGCCATATAAATGAAAGGCAGATCCGTCGATGTACTTTCTTGCTCCGGGGTCATCCAGGATGGACATGGGATACTCCGGCTTGTCGGCATTATGATCGTAAATAATGATCTTGGTGTTTAGTTCCGCCGCTCTGAAGGCCGGTCCCAGCGCAGTTTTGATAAACTCTGCCTGTTCGCCGGCAGGCATAAACATGCTGGGGTTATTGCCGGGGTGAAGGGGCTCGTTCTGTACCGTGATGGCGTCGATCCGAATGCCGGCCTTCTTCATCGCCTGGATATATTTGACCAGATAACGGGCATAGATCCCGAAATATTCGGGCTTCAGACTGCCTCCGCGGGTATCGTTATTTGTTTTCATCCAGGCCGGTGCACTCCAGGGCGAAGCCAGGATGGTAATGGCCGGATTGACGGAGAGTATTTCCTTCAATACAGGGATGACCTCTTTCTTATCGGGACCCAGGTCGAAGTTCGCCAGGGATGTGTCTGTTTTTCCGTCTGGCATATCGTCATAGGAAAAGACATGATCGTTCAGGTCCGAGGCCCCTATGCTAACCCGCAGATAGGAACCGCCGATATGATCTGCCGTTGGAGAAATGAGGTCCTTTAGGAGGGCCGCCCTGGCGGCAGGGCTCATCCGCAGGATATGCTGTGCGCTGCCCCCGGTCAGGGCCCAGCCATAGCCGTCGATGGATTGAAAGGTCTTCCCCGGATCTACAGTGATGACCGCCCCATCGCCGGCGGTTGCAGGGGACCGTCTCAACACGGGACCATTCGCCTGCTCTTTGAAGTATACGGACTTGTCGGGGTCCGTCAGCCAAAGATTTACTTTTATCTGGGCCTGGCTGCCGGTGACGGAACCCGTCAACAGGGCACCTGTTAACAGTGTAAAAAGTATGGGTCGCATATCATTTTATAATTAGGGAGGTAATTGAGTGTGGGAGGCTCTCGGTGACGGCAGCCCGGCCCTTGTAGATCAGGTGATAGGGTAATTTCTCATCTGTGGTGTTCAGCACAACGACGGCGATACTTCCGTCGGTGTTGAGGAATGCCGTTGTTTGCAGTTGCGCCCTGTTGGTGCTGGCGGCAATACGCCGGGCGCCGGGGCGGATGAATTTGGAGAAATGCCCGATGTAGTAATAGGCGTTGGTATAGATCAATTTGCCCGTGCGGGTATCGGCATGCACCGGGGCGAAGCAGAAGTTGCCGACATGATTCGGTCCGCCGGTCTCATCCAGTAATATGTTCCAGTCCGTCCAGCCGACTGCGCCATGGTTGAAATCATTGACCATGGAGTAGCCATATTTTTCACCCAGCGCCCAGTTGTCCAGTTTGCCGAACTCAAATTTTTCCTGGCAGCCTTCTGTAAAGATGAGGTTCTTCCCGGGGAAGGCTCTGGCAGTAAGGCTCATATTCTCGAACTGCATGGGTCCGCCCGTCCAGGTCTCATACCAGTGATAACCGATGCCCCATACATATTTCGCGGCGGCCGGATCTTCGATGATCGTACTGGCGCGTTGATACAGGAGGTCGCGGTTATGATCCCAGGCGATCAGCTTCTTACCCGCCATCCCCATTTTTTGTAATGTGGGGCCGAGATATCCTTTGATAAAGTCACGTTCATCCTCAGCCGTAAAGATGCAGGACTCCCATTTCTGTTTGGCCATGGGTTCGTTCTGTACGCTGAGGCCCCAGACAGGGATTCCTTTCGCTTCATAGGTCCGGATGAATTTTATATAGAAATTGGCCCAGCTCTGCCGGTAGGCAGCCAGTAGTTTACCGCCGCCCGTGACACTGTTGTTATCCTTCATAAAGGCCGGAGGACTCCAGGGCGAAACGAATAGCCGCAGCTTGCCGCCTGCCGCCGCAATGGCCTCTTTGATCAGGGGGATGCGGAACTGTTCATCGTGCTGGACGTTGAAGGTCTTCAGGCTGCTATCGCCCTCCGATATATAGGAATAACTGCCGCTGGAGAAATCACAGCTCTGGATATTGGTCCTTGCCAACGAGTAGCCGATGCCCTTTGTGGGGTTGTAATAGGCGGTCAGCAGTTCCTGTTGCTCTGCCCCGGGGATCTTTGCAAATGTTTCTGCCGAGGCATCCGTCAGCGCCCCGCCGATCCCGACAAAGGACTGGAAAAGGGCCTTGGGGTCTACGAGGACAAATGGTTCCGTCTCAAAAGGTTGGCGAAAATCGTAAAAACTTAATTGGCCTTTATTCGTCAGCCGGAGGTCTGACTTGTCAGCCGTTACATAGACTGTAGCCGTCCGCGGCTGCGCAAGGGCGATGCCCCAGATGGGGAGCGTCAGGATGATGGCAAGCATTTTTTTACACATAGATCAAAGGTACAAGTTCTGTCGAATTATTGAAATGTGCAGCCGTTTTGGACTACGCCAAAACCTCTACAATGGGGAATTTTAATGCCCCGACTCCAGCACCCGTTGAAAGAACTCATAGGTCCTTAGCATCTGGTCTATCCTTTGCCGGTTATCCCCGCTGCGGGTCAGTTCATGCGTCCCGCCGGGATGCCGTACATATTCTACGGGACGGCCCAGGACCTTCAGGCTCCTGAACAACATTTCTCCCTGGACGAAGCCTGTCCTTCTGTCATTTTCCCCATGAAAAATGATCAGGGGCGTCCGGATATTTTGAACATAATTTATAGGTGATTCCCGCAGCAGGATCGCCCGGGTCTTTGCCTCCCAGGGATAGCCTGCGAAATAATTGGGCACCAGGCGCCAGGCATTGCCCTCTCCGAAGAATGTGGCCAGGTCATAGACGCCGCGCTGGGCGCAGGCGGCCTTGAACCGCTGGTCATGCCCCACGATCCAGGCCACGAGGTAGCCTGCATATGAGCCCCCGGTCACCAGTAATTTAGATGTGTCGGTCCAACCCTCGGCGACTGTCTTGTCCAGGGCCGTCAGTACATCGCTGGTGGGGCCCGTCCCCCAATCCTCCACATTCGCGCGCAGGAACTCCTGCCCGTAGCCTCCCGACCCGCGGGGATTGCAATACACCACCCCATAGCCTTTGGCGGCGTAGAACTGGAACTCATGCCACATACTGCTCTCCCCGGGTCCCCACATCGCCGTCGGCCCTCCATGAATGTCCAGCAGCAACGGATATTTCTTACCTGGCACAAAACCCGCAGGCTTCATCACCCAATATTCAATGGTCAGTC
>Ga0247778_1000906_pt1 | contig 20215 bp, 18 predicted proteins | sample UWRJL049202B5_FD_179939 | JGI IMG/M metagenome (GOLD analysis project Ga0247778, IMG submission 179939) | Plant litter microbial communities from Arlington Agricultural Research Station in Wisconsin, United States - UWRJ-L049-202B-5 | ecosystem: Environmental > Terrestrial > Plant litter >... | reverse complement strand
CGACTACATAATAGTCATGGCTTCGTAGAAAAAGATTTTTTTGTGGAATAGAAGGCGCTTGATTCTCAGGAAAGCTCCCTTGCTGGCTATGAGCAAGTTCTAGCACGAGCTCGCCGGCTGGCGCAACTTCTAGCCCATTCATCCAAGCCACTAGACTTCCGAACCTTATCATGTGTTGGCTATGTACTCGATCGATTTCATCATCGCCTCGGCCTAGTGTTCGAATTGCCAATACCAAATCCGTCGGCATCTTGTTCCTGGCAGACAAAGGTCGGGGTCAATGGGGATACACAGGGACAGATATGGACTACTCTTCATGATCAGATCGAACTGAGATCAAAAATGCCCATTCTCGAACATCGCTTCTCGCTTGCTATTGCTCTACTGAGGAGTATGATTCAGTGGCATGCTACCGGTTGGTTTCACAAAGCGTTTTCGTCTTCAAACGTACTTTACTTTGGCAAAACAGTCCATCATTAAACGATCATTCCGAAAACAGCATACCTATTATCGACATTAGACATCCAGTGATACTTGGGTTGGACTTCTCGAGGCCTTCTAGCGTTATTGAGATGTCCGACAATTACTGCTACGAAGAATCTTGTCATCCTGCCTACATCTATCCCGAGTATTTCCAACTAGCGAACAACCAGCTCCCAAAGCCTAAATATGAGAAAGCATTGCGTTTCGATGCCAGCTTTGATATGTTCTCGCTAGGCTGTGTCCTGCTGGAAATTGGACTTTGGCGAACCTTGACCTCGTTGTGGAATGATCAGAAGGATCCGAGTCTTTGGGTAGACCGATTATGTCAGAAATATGTTCTGGAGCTTGCGGGAAGATGTGGCTCGAAATATTCCGCTGTGGTGTTGGATCTGTTGATGCGCGCAAATCCAATGGATTCACTGAATAGTCCTAGAACTACCATGACAAATTTCGAGTTGGTTCAGCTTTTGGAGCAATTAAATATTTAGCAAGCTGCGGTGGGGTATATCCATTAAAGTGTTGCAATGCTGCATTGCTACCAGCTAAATCCAGCCCTTTTGGCTCCGTGAAGTTTTCACAGCAGATTCTCTAAGATCATGCAAAGTATGTATAAGTCCGTGAGATGAAGGAGCCGACGGGATAACACACGCTCCTACAATAACCATAGTCACTTAACGTCCTTCAACCTCTAGAAGAAGCAATTTAATCTGGCTCAACAGACTCCTCTCAAGCGAGTCGTCGCCCAGTTATTAGACCGAAATAACTTCGAAGCTCATCACAAAGCCAAAACCGCGCGGCAAATCATCTTCCCACGACTCTGATAGCTTCCGGCAACTTCAAAAATCCTTCCAGTAAAGCGGTTTTTGATTTCAATTATAACTTCACAAACTTTCCCACTCGATATCGCTTCCATTCGCCAAATTGAGTACCTACATCTTCAAATCTCACTCATCTGACCATCGAAATTAGATACCATTCTCCGAGCAATACCAAGAGATCATCCATCTCATGCTCCACGAACAAGGAGCCGGGTTCCCATCTAGCGGCTCCCCAAAAATCCCACATTAAACCTCCCTTGCCCGCCCAAACCAAGCACCCACTTTTCAATATCTCTCCTAAACCACGACATAAAGTCGCCAGAACCTTCTCACTATCTCATCACACCTCTGCCATCCCCAGGACATTATTGCCCTGATCATGCACTGAGCGGCTCGGCGCTCCCGCTGGTGTCGGCCTTTGACAGGCGGAAAACTGCCTCGTAGCTATCCTATCACGAACGTTCGCCTAGAAGCTCTAATTGAAGAAGACGAATCTAGCGAAATATATTTAAAAACGATGCTAGATATTATGTTCGGCGCGGAACTGAGCAGTTTTCAAAACCTGCGGTGACGATGGCCATCTCACCAGCCACCCCCGCAACACAGCCACAATCGACCCAAACACCGACACAAGATCACGAAAAGATCTCCTTACCTCAATCATCAATTTCCGTCACCAGAAGTCAATGAGAAAACCTCGTTCCATAGTCCTACACCGCCTTAAGGCCAGCAGCCTCCAACGATATCAGAAACTTCACCCTCGAGAGACCACCTCTAATCCCAACCCCATTCTATTTTCCCCGACATCAGGACACCCTATCCCATCGATTACAAGCCTCTCCATCGAAGCCAAACAACTTGCGACCGCTCAGAGCCTCTTCAGCCCGTCCACCAATGTCCCAACACCATTCCGGCCATGCGAACCAAACTTTTAGTGGGAAAGTTGTTCCAAATGACTCGAAAGGCGATCCCTCCGGCTTCGATTCCAAACAACAAGTGCGGAATGCGAAATGATTCAGCAGCCCTGGTTCGACCCACCTAGCAGTACAAGACCCGCACGTAACAAATCACTTTCGATGCCCATACCATCATCAGCATTGCCTCAACAGCAAAACCCTAACAATTCGGTTTTGACGTTTTTTAACTGTATCCTCCCTTCTATGTTAGCAAAGTTGCCACGGTTTTGGCAATCAGCCGCATTAATATTGATTTAATCATTTTATTGATAGCACACCACCGAGATGCCGCCGAACCGCAGTCCATCAACTCGAGGTGGGATTGTTCGCTGTAGTTCCATCCCCACGCCCTACAGATTGACAGCTAAGTGGTATCAAGCCTTGAAAGCTACCTTGGCGAAGAGCCCTGTTAATAACGGTCGTTCGTCCAGAAAGAAGTGTTTGCCAGACTGGTTGACAGGGTAAAATACCGATGACCACTCACCAGTTGTGATGGAGGCAGGGGCTCGTACCAAAGTAACCCTCCCCTACAAACGTCCCCCAAAATGAGGTCATTGCGCATATCCTTCAGAATAACGCAATACTTGGATAAAGGTTATTAAAGTATTATTACCTCCGCATTGTAGGCGACAGATAAGATAATTCCCGACGCCTTCCGCCATGAGTATGCTCCAGAGGCGCTTTCTCTCGCAACAGACTGCGTTTATTAACATGCCATCTCAGGTAACCCGACAGTCAGATATCAAACGCTTCCCGAAAATGCGAATATGTACGGCAACGAAATAGAAACTGCCGAGGCAGACCCTGAAGAACTCCTTAGGGCAAACGTTTCGGGTGCGCCACCAGTAGCCGGACACTCGAACGTTAAATATCACCACTCCTTAAAACCACAAACGACGTAGATGCCGCCGAAGCGAGTGTCGCTGAATCTTCACGAGTAAATATTTCTAGGTGGGGCAGGATAAAGTCTTGGGGAAAACGCCGATTTACGGGCTGGCGTGGTGGGGTTCTAGCGTGTATCTCTGCAACCTCCTTCGTGCTACTCCTCAACATCATCTTCGCAATCATTGCAGGAGCTGCTCCGCACCCGGAATCTGGCTTCACAGCCATCTATCGTGGCGACTGTGAAGTCTGTGGGCGCATCTTCGAAGGACTGCAGTTACTCGTTAACGTCTTCAGTACCGTCTTATTGGGGGCGTCCAACTATTGCATGCAACGATTAGTGGCGCCAACGAGAAGCGAGATCGATGTCGCTCATGCAAAAGGAGGTGGCTCGATATCAGGAAGCCGAGTGTGCGAAATATCACCTCAATCAGTTGGATGCGCATAGTGCTATGTCTTTTGCTGGCCCTGAGCCGCATCCCGCTGCATCTTTTGTAAGGATGACTCCGACATTCTATTATATATATACTCACACAAAGCCAGCTATAACTCCGTTCTCACCAAGGATCAAGCGATGTATGATGAAATTGCCTACCTCGTTGTAGACCCTTCAATATTCAATAGCACCGACATGGCCTGGACGAAACAAGCTGAGGACTGGCCGGTACTTAGGAGTCTGATTTCCGACGGCAAATACCAAGATCAAGCACTATGGAAAAATCTGACGGCTAACAAATGTAGGAATGTTTACGAAGCGTCCTATATAACGAAAGGCTATGCCTTTGGTGTGCCAGCCCCGTCGTGGCGGAAGGAAAATCACCAGTATTTTAATTCAGCAGGGAAGATAAGATGTTGAAATTGGCGAGAGATTGGGGAACTGGCGAATGGGATCAAGCTCCGCTAGTTTTCAATTTGATGATTTAAACTTCCAGACTAAACTTGGTAGATTTTGGCAGCTGTGAAATTTTTGCGGCTGAAATAAAACAATGTTTTTTTTTTTTTTTTTTGAGTATTCTCTATAGATCATATGAGCATATGACTTAATCTACGGGACTTCTATTCACATTGAGCGAGAATTCGCCAGATCTATTTGAATTTGGGCATTTTCGGTCAAGATATATGGAAGGCTTTCTATAATAAGGAACGGATAAGACGTCCTATAGTAGGTCTCTGAGCAATATATACTGGTCAACGCAGTGGTAAATTGACTTTACGTTGCCTATGGATAAGAAGACAATGATCGAGTCCTATGCTTTGCAACTAGATATCCGCAACTTCCACTGTAGTTATGAAAATTGGCCTGCTTTCTGGTATTGGTCTGAGGAAGCTACCTTCGTAGACGAATTTCGACTGCTAAAACTTTGCATACTCCAACAAACAACAAACGTTGATAATCCATAGCAGTGCAATTAAGTTCTATTGTGATTTCTGAGTACTACAAAAATACCTAAGAATTCGCGAGGCGAGCTCGGTACCCCGCCAGCCCCCTGCAAATGTGTCGACAAAGGTCCGGAGACGGGGCGATCTAAGGACAATCCGATTGCTGAGAGCACAAACCTCAAATTTAGGACCAATGTCAAGTGGTTATTGAACCTCGAAATCCGGATATGGGTTAGATCTATGACCCCTCGCCGATTTGCAAATTTCTGTGACCAAAGTAAGCCATCGATTCTTCAACGTAAGACTGAAAAGTTCGATAGTCGTGTACTTCGTATTGGTTTCAACCTTGGGCTATTGCGCGGCGAGATTTATCGTATGGAATTGGCATATCCTTGAAGGCAATAATGGTCCAGTTGTTGGAATAGTCCCTGTGGCGCCGAATTGTGGGTCAGTTGGTCCAGGATTGGATTTATTGAAAGACTCGCTAAACACCAACAATTACGTGGCATGCTCTGACCGGCATGTCGACAGCTCTCTTTTCACCGTGTTAGGTGCACGGACAATCCTTCTTTTCTCCTTCTTTACTACCTGTACGGCTTCAATTTTATTGTTTCTCCAAGCTTATACAAGCTTACTCTCTTGTTACGTCACCACATCTGATATTTGATGGACCCATTATCTCTAGCCGGCTCCATTGTGGGGCTGCTGCACACAATCGCCAAGCTGTCGATCACCCTCGACTCGATTAAATCCAGCATCGGAGATGCTCCGAGATGGGCGAATTCAGTCTTAGCAGAGGTGGATGGCGTCAGGGGAGAACTAGAGGTTTTGCAGGCTCTAATAGACAAGCTCTCGTCTGTTAAGAAAAGCCGCACCGCATTAATCCGGCTAGACCATATTATCGCACCATTGACAGAATGTGTCCTTACTTTCTCAGAACTGGAGTCTATAGTAGCCGCGCTACCAGTCTTTACAAGCTCTAGCTTCTCTCTTTCTGATAGAGTCAAGTGGGCTCGGAAAGGAGACAAAGTCTCCCGTATTATCGAGAAGCTTCATAGAGACAAAACTTCCCTTATATTAATACTCAACATCATGCAATGGTACGATATACTTCTGAGTGATCACTATTATCTTTTATTTGGGCTGATTATCAAGCAGCGAGTCCGACCTTGAGGCCGCACAGTCACAAGAAACTTTGCAGGGCACGGTAGAACAGCTCTTGGAATGTAATCAGGATGTCGCAAGACGGCTTCGTAATCTCGAAGATTCGTTGGATGCTAGGAGTACTGTTACGCGGCTACTATGGGAAACGAGTGTTATCAATGATACTATGGAGGATGATGTGACAATTACGACTGCATCTCGAAGAATTAAGACGAGCTCCACTGCAGCAGATTTGGCGATTCATTTTCGGTCTGAGTTTGAGGATGATTTAGACGCATCTCGTGTATATAAGCGAAACCAGCGGAACACTTGTGACTGTTCCTTCGTGAGCTCAGCAGCGAGGACGAACACCTGGTCGATATTTTCCGGCTTGAGCCTAGCGGGGGTGTCAAATATCTCTGTCATTGCTCTGCCTCTGTGTCAGGAGGACATTTCAAATTACTCGAATTATGCATTGGAAGGTCAACAGCGGGAGTGTCTCCGAGACAGTACCATGTTGGATGCCGTAGAAGCGCCTACATTTCCTAATTCGTCTCCGCCAACTCCCACGCCGTTAGCATCTCCCCGTTTTCCGTCTTTACGTTTGCCGAGGTCACCGTTCCCAACCACTCTCCTTCGTCGAGGAGTTTCAAGAAATACTGGTAATTTACCTTCGTCGGCACAGCGTCAAGATAGTCGAAACTATCATATCGTCGTGCTTGGAGCAGGTAAGCATTCAATTCTAGGAGTTTTCACTGTTATATATCTCTAGAACACACTAACCTTGTATTATCATGTAGCTGGAGTAGGGAAAGACTCCCTCACAGGTACGAATCTCTTGAAGTTGGATCTATCTCAGTGCGTATGGTTTTGCTCACCAGAGTTTATTCAGCGCAATTCGTTCAAAATACATGGATCGAGAGTTATGATCCCACCATTGAGGACTCATATCGAAAAGCAGTTGAGGTAGATGTAAGTATCGATAAAATCATGATCCCGCCAGTAGAATAGGGGTGCTAACTGACTCAGGGGCGGCAACTCATGTTAGAGATGTAAGTTCTGTTATTAGTTATCGTGAACCTGAGCCTTATTCGTTAATAGTCTTGATACTTCGGGCACAGAGCAATTCAGTGAGTTCCGTTATGCAGTATAGGTAGCATTTAACTAATACTAGCTAGCCGCAATGAGGTTACTAATTCTATTCGTAATCTCATCAAAGGCTAACATTTGTAACAGAGAGCTGTACATGAAAACTGCCCAAGGGTTTTTATTAGTCTTCTCTATTACTAGCCAGAACAGCTTAGCAGAACTCCACGAGTTGCGTGAGCAGGTCATCCGAGTTAAAAAGGACAAGAGCGTTCCGATGGTGATAGTTGGAAACAATTTCGACCTGGAAGACCGGCGGGTGGTTTCTCGCACGCAAGCTTTTGCTCTTTCCAGCAGCTGGGGCTCTCCTTACTATGAGACTTCCCCAAAACGAAGAGGTATGATTGTCAGTTCCTTGAAGCTTGAATATTAATGAGCCCTGGACTTTTGCGCTCACAACACTCTAGCAAATATAGACGAGGTGTTCATTGACCTATGTAGGCAGATCATACTCAAGGATAGTCTGTAGAATCCGGACTCTAGAAAATGCTCTCTTAAAATAGGCTCGTGGAGATTCAACATCGCTAAGTGGAATAGCAGAGGGGTATTAAAGAGCGGTCAAAATAAAGGAGGCGGGTGGGGGGAGTGGAGTCGAGTTAAGATCGCAGCAAGGTTATATAAATTATAGACCGCCATTAGGACTACTGGTATTATCCAAATTACTATGGCCATTTTTTACGCAATACAAGACTGCCCACGATACGATCCCAATACTTGAAGATGACCTTATCATTATGCCATCCACTGATGCTTCTAGGCGGCAGTGCACTGTTACACGTTGGAATCAGAAGGTCTAGGAAGGTGTCAAGTTTCGAATCACTATCTTACGGACAGAGCGTATAAAAACGCTGAGAGACCTATGAAATCGAAAGACGAACAATTACATCAACTATTTCATTTGACTTTCATATGGATTGATAACGGTGCAAGTGCGTTCGTGGGGAGGAATCTGTTTTCTAGAGCTGAAGCTGAATATAATTAACACTCTCATCACTCAAAATGCCTAGATCAGCCCACTTGTAGCCTACCTCCAATCTTGATATATCGATGAACTATTAGACCACACCGACTACACCAGCGGCGTCCGCAGCGTCTACGTGTCCATTCCAGTCTACTAGTTCATTCGGTCCTCCAGTTATGCCACTACTGACAACATCCGCTAAATGAAAATTCTTAATCGACGGTTCTCTGGAAAATAGACAGGAAGACTTTTAGCTATAAACCCTGGCATAATTGAGATGATTTAGAATTAATCTTAGGGATAGGAGATCAATTTTAACAACAGAAATACTCAAGATCCCTGCCTGCAAGTGGAAGTCTTAGTTCGAGTAGTTTTGATTCGTGATCGGCAACTCGCGAGCTCCTAAAATCCACGATCTACCTCAGCATTACAACCAATGACGATATTGCTTAGGGCAAATTTGAAGGCTCTTTTAGTGTTTCACAGTACCGTCTGCCCAGTTTCCCTGTGTTTTGGGGACAATCAGCGGCCATCCTAGCCAACGGAAAGCAGCTGAAGAGTGTGGAGATCGACGGAAAGTTTCCATAGGCCCACAACCACAGCGATTGCACTGTTCCCAACAGCTCTACCGGCTTTCAGGGTTGTCCTCTGATGGCTAAAGATCTGCGAGGTCTCGTTCTACAGTAGTTTGCTGCAACTCTCTGGATCCGCACGTTAGCGAAGCTAGGATTTGCGAGACAACTAGCACCACTCTCTTGAAAATGATTCTTTCCTAGTATCCCCATAGGATCCTTGAAGTTACTCTTTTAATCTGAGGGTCTGCGAAGCCTTCTAATTCTCAATTTCATCCATTCTCAGACTTGGAAAGTCCTAGACATCGCTGCGGATCACACGAAAGAGCCAGCAGGGAACATCATTCACCACGGTCGCGAATCAAAGGTTCCAATTAATGCTATACGCTATACGGGGTTCTTTCCATCATCTAAGAGTCTGCGACATTGTTCTGTTAACAAGTTCTTGTGGATCCTTGCACTGGGGAATTATTCCAAAACTGCTGGGGATGCTGACCAAAACCTTGGAAAGTAATCCATCGTGCAGCAGATCCACCTCCACGTCCCCACCAGCTTCTATCAGTTATTAATTACCACTGTTTAGTAGTTCAGCATCGAATATATAACTTTCAAGCCAATCATTCCTCCAAATGCCTGGATTCTGCTCCATGCGCTGCGTCCAGAAAGTAGATCTTTTCTGCTCGTTCCTGATGGAAAGTGAACCATCATACAGCATATTCATTTACAGTCCCCTACTACCTCCAATTAATTGCTCTACTGCACTGAATAGTAGTTTGCCTTAGATTAAACACTTTCCAAGTCGACTTCTTCCTTGTTGGCAGCGATCCTACTTCGTGGTTGGCGTTTGGAAAGTCTTTCTTGGCGGGCGATGCAGGACAGTATCCCACTATGAAGCACTTCGATTACCGTATGACAACAAAGTCCGCAAAGCTTCTCGACTAATTCAATGGATATTCCAATATCGAATGCACATTTCCTAAGCCGACATCTTCTCTTTTATCTCAAGTCTAGTTCGTAACTAGCGGTTGGAAAGTATTTTAGCGTGCACAAACAGGAAAGTAAACATTGAAGTAGCACATCATTTTCAACGCAGTACCGAACATAATCGGCTGCATAGCATCAGATGATAATTTATCATCTAGTCTACATTTTTCAAGCCAGAAAGGTATTTCGCGGACTCAATAGCAGAGTAATCGACAGTGTAGGAAATTTGAATATTTGACTTGAATAAACTATATAGCTCAAGTTAAATCAACTCTTTTTGGACCTCATTCAATTCAATTCAAATTATATTTAAATATAATCTAAATAGTACTTAAATTGCATTTCATATGATTTCTATATGACTTTTCTTATATTTTTTATTATTAAAACTTAATATATATAATAATATTTTGATTATTATTGTAAGGACGTATATAACCATTATATGGAGGGAGAGCAATATAGAAAATATTGTCTAAAAAATAAGAACCTAACTACAGGAAAACGCCTTATATACATGTGGTCACGTGTCTGCGAACCACGTACCATACCCCCTTTTCCGCCATTATATTATATATATTTTCAATATTACAAAATTTCATATAAATAAAAAATTTAAATAAATATTAAAAATAATAATATTTTGAATATACGTGATAAAATCTATTATATAAAAATTATATTATATTAAATTTTAATAAATTTTGATAAAATTCTATAAATTATTAAATGGAGTTTAATTTTGAGAAAAAAAGAAGAAAACAAACATAAGAAAATTAAATTATTTAAATTATATTTAAATTATTCCAAAAACTCAATTCAATTTAAACTTTTTTAAAACTCATTCAAAATCAATTCAATTCAAGTTAAATTATATTTAAATTGTTGAAATTTTTTTCCCACACTGGTAATCGATTATCGGAGTGTTACTGACGGACATCCCAGTCCCAGTCGACAAGTTCTCCTTAGTTAAAAGATGGAAGATACTTTTGAGGCCACCAGATCCTTTAGTGCAAAAGCTTTTTGATCCATGTTGGAAATAGGGGTTCCCGAAATCTTAGAATTGGCAGCCAACCAGTTTCGGTCTCCTGTGAGATTTGGATGAATCTTCTTTTCGTTGAGTGGCGGCGGCGACGGCGAGTCGACTGCTTATTGTAATTTTCGAGCGACAACTATGAGTATTTCAATTTCCGGGGATGTATCCGAGTCTATCGTAACAACTCGCCGTCTGCTACTCGACTGTTTTCTTAGCTATGTAGTCTTATATTGATTTCGAGAGTTGGGATGATTTTCGCATTTACCCGTCATCCGGTGTTCCGAGCTCCCTTGGCAATACATATCTACTCATCAACGAATTTCTCGCATCTTTTCTTTGGCCTCCTTGCTGGATCTGCAGACTCATGTCTCCACCTCCCGCCCTACCTTCAATTTCGTTCTATGCTTCTTCTAAGCCTACATCCAGTTCGAGCAACGAATTGACCTCTCAGGGTGTTGGCTTTTGGAAGTATAAAGTAATATTCAAGGAGGCGAAATGGGACTTCGACCATTCATTCACCCGCATGACAAGTTCTTTTGAAGTATTGTAGCTTGTGCCCTCCCCGTGGTCTCTCTTCCTCGGCGTCCTACCTCGTCACTCGGCATTTTCTCGATATTGGTTCTTATGCATAAATCGAACTTCGAGTCTCCGCCCCTGTCTCGGATATTCGTAAGGGTTTGGAAGGTTTTGCCTTTTCGCAGAGAAGGATGAGGGGATTTATGAACGGTAGACATTGTAGTGACGAGGGATATTCAAATTGCCAAATCTGCAAATGTCAGTTTCGTGTTCAAGTCGTATAGTGGAATGAGAAATGGATGGACAACATTTCCGCGGTACTCGCGAAGATAGCACAGTTCCATGAAAAAGCAAAATGCAGGCGTTGATTTCTTGTTGTCGTTCTAAGGAATTTAGATACTTATTTTCCGTCAGCTGAATCTGTCTCCAATCTCTTACCTTCGACTTTGCGATCTGCCATTTTTAGAGTTCCTAATTCCTTGATACGCATTTTGCATCTGCCTTTGGCCCAGGCCACATCTGCGAAACTTGGTCTTTCTCCGACTTCATCATTCCCGCTTCCGCCAGAGTCTCCCGTCTTCGACGTGGTGATCTTTGTCGACGTGTTGGGAACGGGCTTAGGGCGCAGCTTGTTTTAAAACTTGGTTTAGGACAGTGCGGAAGGTATTGGGCCGATGGCGGATCTCAACTCTGTTTGGAGAGGGCTTCTGAAAACAGTGTTGGCGATTAATGCTGCTCTGGACATCAATGAATGATTGCACTGGGTTTCGAATGTTCGTAGAGAAAGAGGGGACACCAAAAGTCCGAAGCTTGATGCATCATATCCCAGAAGACTCGTCGTTGGAATAAAGTTGCCGGTTACGTCTGTCGTCTGATCTTTGCCATTTATGGGATGCGGGCGGGGTTCTTTATGTTTCCATTTCAAATCACCTCTCCCTCATCCGAAGAACCATCTTCGCAACCCAAATGCTTGGCTTTACACCCAAGCCGGCTTACGAGAACCCGCAACGACAATAAAGGTTCACCGGAGCCAACTGATTTCAAAAATTATAGGCATGTCGGTTCCGGTCACCAGAAACCAACTTTGCACACAATACAACATACGTCACGGCTTTACGAGGTCATCAAAGCGACTCGAAGCGGATTGACACAGGGCACAAACATCCTTCAACGATTTAATATCCATCCAAGTATTGCATCCTTCAATTTCGCCGAAGTGACGCCCTAGCCAGGGTGTTGCGCGTCTTCCCATCGCAAAAGCGCTCGAAACCCAGTGTCTGTGTGCCTAGGACAACACCGCCACACATTACAAGCTATAAATATGCCTTTTTTGGGACTTAAAACTGATCTGGCAAGCTATAATGGTTGTATTTCGGGCGTCATTACCCACAGATGTGGTAAGAACGCGTCCAGAGCTCTTAATTTCAGCCTGTCTTGACGGAAGCTCACGATATGACGTTATCGTCCCCACGTAGTCTTTCCTACGAGCTTCGGTCCGGTCGGTTACTCTTCACTCTGGACATTTGCACAAGGCTTGCATGTTCTCTCTCACAGTCAAAACGATTCATTGATTCTAAAACGCTAAACAAAAAACAGTACGACTGGCATCATACCCAATAAAGACACCGAAATGTTAATGGCCTTTCAAAAGAAATCTTTACGATCCAATGAGCTGGGGAATCGGAATCGTGTCGCCAACATCATCCAGTTTCAGCGTCTTCAACGATTCTTCATTATTAAATGGAGTGGTGGCTCCCGAGTTCTCCCTCTGCTCTGAACCGGATGAATGATTGTTATCATCTGCGAATGTTGATTCAGAGTCCGGAGTCCTGGTAGGATCGGCCTCGAGAGTATCCGCCTTCTCAAATGAGCTTTGAAATACATCGTCGGTGACCTTGGCAGATACTTGGTTGGGAATCGAGCTGACATTGACGTCGGCGATGCAATCCATGACGCTGTGGTATATTTCACCGTTGCGCATGGAATCGAACACCTTTGCAATTATGCCTCCCATCGTCACACCGTTTTGGGTCCCTTGCTCTTCTCCATCAACGACGTAATCAAATTCGACACCTCCTTCTGTCGCCGACTTGGTTTTGATCTCGTTGCCAATGAATGGTACACCAAGGTTATTGCGGAGGAATCGATACATTGTACAGGAAGCAGCGCCAAGGTATGGTGACGCATCCGGGTTGTCGGAGTATGCTTGGCGGTTCAAGTTGAATGTTGCGAGTGATGTAGAAGTACACAGCTCAGTCCAGGTGTACAGAGCATTAACCGACTCTGTGGAGGGGACAAGGGTCTTGAGAATCAGAGGTTGCAGTGACTCGGTGGCAGCGGAGAATCGCTTGGGTGAATCGAAACTGGTGTTGTTGTCCAAGGCTTTGAGGAAAGCAACCCACAGAGACACCTGAAGAGGCTCAATCAACTGGCCGATCTGGAGATGACTCTTGAATGCCTCCGCAACCATCGTGTTGAAAACTGGCTTCAACGTCTCGGCAAACTTGAGGTTCATGGCGCGAATGTCCAGAGCTTGGCAAGCTGCCACGAGATGGGCTGCAGAGAGTTGCGAAAGCGTTTGGACAGCCTCTAACGTGTACCTTCCAGAGATCAACGCCAGTGAGTTGATGGCTTGGTTGCCCATTTCAGCAGTCTGCACGTGCGTGCCAACGGGATTCGCCAAGAAACCCAGCTCTGACTGAAGAGCAGCGATCATGATATCCGTCCCCTTCCAGATGAAAGATTCGCTGGGCTCGCCGGCAACAAGATTTGGTGGAAGACCGCGGTTCGTCGCAGGGTTGATCATCTCGGTGCATTGCGCGAAGAGCATTCTGCCGATTGTCTCCAAGGACTGTCGAGTCTTTTCCATTGCACTCGTAACTGCTCTCGCCTGGAAGTTACCACCGTGCATCATCTTACCCCCTCGTTTGGGGTCCACCAAAGGGTTGTCGGTGGTCGAGTTCAACTCAGTCGTGATTTGTTGGTGGGCGAGATGTAGGTCGTCAAGAACTGGGCCGATCCACTGAGAGGCTGTTCTGAGGGCGTAGCGGTCTTGTCTTAGCTCTCCCTCTTCAGCATTGTCACCGTGTTGGACGAAAGCCGACTTTGCCAAGAAAGCATGTATGTTCTGGGCAACCTCAATTTGGCTGGAGTGTGGACGAACTTCTCCAAAGAAATGATCAAAACTCTCGTCGGTACCGCAGAGAGCCTCGACGCTCATGGCCGTGAGCACTTGCGAAAGAGCAGCCAGTCCTAGAGCATCATGCAGGGCCAATGAGCCCACTGCGGCAGACACCGCGGTACCATTCACTAGAGCCAGCCCTTCCTTTGCGCCTAGGGTAACAGGCTTGATTGACATATCCGCCAGCGCGACATCAGCTCTCTTCAAGACAGGCGCTCCGTTTTCTCGGACCCAAACTTTCACACCAGGATTGCCTTGGATGGCTCCACCGATATATGAGAGTGGGCTCAGATCACCCGAAGCGGATATGCTTCCCTTGATGGGGACCTGGGGTATGATACCGCACTCCAGAATCTGATGCAGTGCTCGGATGGTGCATTCTTTGACTCCTGAAACTCCGGATGCCAATGAGTTCAAGCGAATCAGTATGGCAGCTCGAACCCATGACTCGGGCATTGATGTTGCGGATACAGGATCGTCGAGAGGGAATGTAGACTGGGATATGATCTGACTGAGGCTTTCGTTGTGTCTGTCCGGCAAGTTGGTCTTGACGGGTCGCCTTTCTGAAGTAACGCCAAACCGGAGCATCCGCAAAAGGTTCTTCTGAAGGTCCTCAACGGCTCCTGTTCGTGTGTCTGCGCTGCCCCCAAAGCCGGTATTGACCCCTTTCATACCAGTTAGCGAGACCCCATTCTAAGCGAGCTTGATTCTTACCATAAACGACTTCTCCTCTATCTAAACTGTCCTGTACCATGTTGGCACTCTCTACTACACGCTCTATACTCTTTTCTGAGAGCTCGATGGAATCGCCATATCTATTGAGACAAATGTAAGCCAAGATAATATTTTCAATGGTTGCATTTTGGTTTACCTTGCGATTGCTATGATCGTGGCAAGATCAAGACTGTTTCCGTCTATTTCTTGATTGGGTGAGACACCCTTCAACTTTCCATAGAGATCACTCCAGTGAGAGAGTAGAATGTGGTTGATCGAACCCAGCGTCATCTTGATGGCTTCTTGTTGATTATTTTGTTAGAGGATAGGTCTTGTGAATGCTTGTCTGTTATTTCCCCTTGGTAGAAGAGAGAACGAAATTGAATATGGCAAGCAGTATCTTCTTGACATTTTATACTTATCGTGTCCACTTATAAAGTTGTTCGTGATTGGACATAGCATGAAACTATCAATGAGTTCATGTTCGGGGTGATTCCCTTGATACTAGCGGGAGAGATACCAGGGATAGTCACTGCCGTGCTGATCGTTCGGTCAAGGGCCTCATCCTACTCAAGTGCATACTCTCATATCATTGAGCCACATACGGCGTCATGCATGATGGGCGGGGGGTGAGATCGAACGATTGCCGCATTTCCTCGGACGAAGACGGATGCCGCGTTGTACTTTTTTTTTGGCTCACTTTTCAGAACCCCTTCCCTTCAGTCGTTTCAAACACTCAAGGATATTTGATGCTGTCCATGACCAATATCAGTTGTCACGGCGTGTATTCCCAAAGGGCCTAGGGGTCATAGTTCTTGCCCTTTCCTAGATACTGATCACTGATCATTTGTCGTCGTCTTCCCTTGACTAATGTTCCTTGCATATAATGACCACCTTTAGAAAAGCGTCAAAAACGTGCAAGGTCTGATGCCAGGCTACGGTGTCATCGTCAGATGGTGACAAGGGCTCAACCAAAACAGAGATCGAATGATCGGAAGATCCAGAGACGTGGCTCTCTGAGGCACTAACCCTCTTGGGTTTTCAGGCGAATTGGCCATCGAGGACATCTGCAGCATCGGTAATGCGCTCATAAATTCTCTATACTACCTTCCTTTTCAGGTCATGTCCAAACGGAGACTACTTGCATCAATCTTTATGTTGAGCTGAGTTCATATCTGCAACAAGTTATTATGAGCAGCACGATTGACAGTATCTCAGCCACTTATCTAACCATGCAGAAAGGAGACGAATAAATTCTCTTTGGGAGAGGGTTGTGTGGGGCAAGACGGGGTAGTGGATGCAGCTTTTTGTTTTCTGTTTGACGTAGTTAGGGTTAAGGTGTCAAAAAAGCGGCTGAAAGGGGTCGATCCCCTAGATCCCCTCAATCGCAGGATAACAGCCAAGCCTTGGCCAGTTCTTTACGTGGATCCCTGTTTAGAGTTTTTTCTTCTAATCAATTAAAGAGGAACCCTTACCTTTCCAGCCTTTATCTTTGCCAAGAGGTTCCTTGCAATTCCTACGACAAATACTGAGCTCCTTCCTTTTAAAGCTTAAATTCATGCAAATCTACCGCGTAATCCCGACAATAAAGTGCCTGGAAAGGATCCTCGTATCTCCCACCCGGGAAAACAATGATGACCCCTGAAGCCGTTTTCGTGTCACCCTCGCTGGTTTGGACAGTACTGCCGTCGTCAGCCTCACAGCATCTACTGCCTTTCCAAGAAGCCTGAGGATTTTATAACGCCATTTTCAACGAATCCAATTGCACTTATGCCCCCGTCAGTGGGCTTCTCGAACGGATGGCCACCTCCGCAAGGGGCCGACTTCATGATAAGGAATCGTAACCTGGCCATATGCTAGTCGGCCGCAATGCCCGGATCTTCCATTAAGGGAGCATCATGCACAGAAAACTCTAATCTAAGACCGATCACGGAGTCACGGAGTGATGCTCCCGTCCCTTCGTCGGGGGACCGATCAGGGGCAAACCGGTGCAAATGAAGCTGATTCCATCCGTATAGTATGTTTTGACGTTTGACGTGTGGACTAGGGCGATGCATCAGCCTTACGCCGTGGCGTTAGCTTGTTTGAAAGTGCCGCAAAGCGGTGTAAGGTTTGGCTGCAGCTGTGTAACGTAGGTCTTGCTCTCCACGTTCCTCCGGGGGGGCTTCGGGACACGGTGTTTGACGGCCAACGGGAGTGGCAGACCAGGGGGCGTAACGGCCCGTAGGGATTATAGTGACAGGCAGGCCAATCCGCCTTCCTCACGCAGGAAGAATGGACGGCCATCGATGTGCTAATTCTGTAGCTAAAACGGCGTGACGTGGATGGCTTATGTCTCCAGTTTTCGAATACCCTGAGAAGGATTCGATATGCGAGGAGATGCTTGATTAGGGGGGGAAGAGGAAGCGAGGGAGGAATCGATAGTTTAATATTCCTAGCGCTATTTTGTTTCCGTTGGCCGACCCAAAAAGGTATGAAAATAAGGATAAAATAAGATTGTAGTCTACGTCTCGCTTAGTCGGGCTTCTCTCCGAAGGGTGGTCGTATTGGACCCTGGAGACCCCTGAACCGCTTGGCATGCTGCTGATAAAGCTGGGGCGGAATGCCTTCCGTGGCTCGAGATCTACCTCGAGATCTACCTCGAGCAAAGGGGTAAATTCCACGCCAAGAACGGGACAGTCCTCCCGCCGAGCTGGCAAGTAGATTGCTCTCGATCCACCATCGAAGCTCGACCCGTTTTTGTTAAGATGACGCTTCCTTTCGACGCTTGCAACACGGCTCGTATGCGCATCTTTACTGCGTCGAGCCGTGTGTTTACTGCACCTCTGCGGCGTGAACACGGCCTTCGAATTAGATAGGTACGATCTAAAGATCTGATATTTTGAGCAAGTAAAAGGACTGAAGATAAAATGGCCGATAGGATATAGAGTTTCGGGAAGGTGTATGTGAGACGGATTGCATGCAGGTTGTTGATGCAGTGGCTTTGAGTGGCTTTGAATGGCAGCGGCCGGAATGCCAGAGTGCGTCGATGTGGCAGAAATAAGCATTTGGACGGCGTCAGCGGCGGCGGCGGGCGATCAGCACTAAATGCGGGAAGGGCGCAATGGCGTGCTTCTCAATGCTTCTAAATGCTTATCCGTGCCGCCAACGTTCCGCCGATGCAAGCAGCCTTTCAGAAGTTAGGTACGTGGGGGGGCAGTGACAATCGTACGAGCACACTTCGCATTTCTTCCTCATTTGTTCTTATTCCGCGAGCCTGCAAGCTACTTCGTACATCGTTCATCCTACTTCGTACATGTACGTATATCTGGTGTATCGGACATCGGGTATCGCATATACGCGTATATCCTCTGTTCTTCGTTCATTCTCCAATAAGCTTGGCTACGCTTTGACATCACCGCTCCTTTACCTCCGGATACTCGCGTATAGCCCGCATGGACGATCGCCATACTAGTGGGTGGGCCGTACCGTGAAAAGTGCTTGGCTGTTTGCCAGATGCCGCGACTACGACCCTGCTTACCAATTCATCTGCCAAAATACCTAGGTATCTTGCGCCGCCACCAGTCCTCTCGCAGTCAACATTCCATTCTAAGGATTCAAAGTACCTTCAGACCGTTGTTATACCCCATTGCTTTTATCGCCTCGGCCCTCAATCATGGCGTCCACCAAACCCAAAACCCCCCCGGCTTCAGAGTCTTCAGCGTCCCTTGAGGCAGGCCAAGTGCTTCACTCCCCACAGCACGACTCCGGCCCGCCATCGACAGACATCAATCTCAACGACGAGCAGAAACAAGCATCCGGCCCCCCAAATGGCGGCTGGAGGGCCTGGATGCAGGTCGCCGCCTCCTGGCTCATTATGTTCAACGTTCTCGGCTTGCTCAACTCATACGGCCAGTTTCAAGCCATCTACGAGACCGAAATCCTCCAGAACGAAGCTGCTTCGACAATCTCATGGATTGGCTCCGCCCAATTCCTTATCTGCTATGTGGTGTGCATCTTCACCGGCCCCTTGTGGGATGCCGGCCATGCTCGCTTTCTGCTCTGCGTTGGCACGACCATTACCGTCTTCGGTTTGATGATGATCAGCCTGTGCCATGAGTACTATCAGTTCTTTTTGGCGCAAACCGTCGTTACCGGCTTCGGCTTTGGCTTTCTCTTTATGCCTGCTTCAGGCATTGTCCCGCAGTGGTTTTCTACCAAAGCCCCGCTCGCTGTTGGGGTCTCGACGACAGGATCAAGTCTGGGTGAGTTGGCCTACTCCAATGGACTGTATTGTGCTTTGCCATTAACGCTTTTTTAGGTGCGGTCATTTACCCCATCATGCTTCAACGCCTCAAGTCACAGATTGGCTTTCCATGGACGGTACGTATCATCGCGTTCATGGTCCTGGCTTCCATGCTCGTCGTTATTGCAGTGATGCGAGTACGGATTGGAGACAATCCAACCAAGAGAAAGGTCCTCGACCCAAAGCACTTCAAGGACAAGTTATATCTGCTCAGTTGCTTGAGCTTTTTCATCAGTTTCCTGGGACTCTACGTCTTCTACTACTACATCAACCTTTACGCCCTTGAAGTGGTTGGTACCGATCCAAACATTGCCTTCTATCTACTTGCCATCCTGAACGCTGGATCATTCTTTGGCCGTCTCCTCCCAAACTACGGCGCCGGGTACATTGGCCTGCTAAACATGCAAATAATTTTCTCGCTTCTTTCCGGGGCGTTGGCCTTTGCGCTCATAGGCATCAAAACCACCGCAGGCGTCATTGGATTTACCGCCGCCTACGGCTTCGTATCTGCGCCTTACGTGTCTCTTCCTATCCCGATAGTCACGAGCCTCTCGCCTGATAAGAGTGTCTGGGGCACCCGTCTGGGGATGAGTTTTACAATAATCGGCGTCGGCGCGCTCATTGGTAGCCCTGCCGCGGGTGGTATTCTAGGGACCGGCCCGGATAGAAATTGGACAGGTCTGGTAGTTTGGTGTGGGGTTATGTTCATTGCTTCCGCAGCGGTTCTCGCTTCGGTGCGCGTTATGAAGGTGGGCTTCAAGGTTTTTGTGAAAGCCTGAAGATGGAAGAGAGTTCATGTTTGTTGGGGCTCCTATGGAGCTGGAAAAATTGCATTGCGTTCGAAATTGGCTACACTATAGATTTCATCACCACTTGGGCTCGAGGCGATCACGGAGTTGTGAACCAGATTTGGTGCCCAAAGTGTTACATAGTAATTAAAGATATACTCTAAGAGATAGACTATTATCTCTAACATTTCACCGTTGATACAGTTGAGGTCCTCATTAAACAAACCTTTTTTCTACCCTCGAGACAGTGTCTGGGCTCTTTTGGCGTTAGCTGCTTCTTGGCTATCAACTTATTTCACTGACAGTGCGTAGCAACAGTAGCAAATTTCAAAAAAAAAAAAAAAATTATATATATTAACATTTACGCCCT
>Ga0247778_1000905_pt1 | contig 20353 bp, 16 predicted proteins | sample UWRJL049202B5_FD_179939 | JGI IMG/M metagenome (GOLD analysis project Ga0247778, IMG submission 179939) | Plant litter microbial communities from Arlington Agricultural Research Station in Wisconsin, United States - UWRJ-L049-202B-5 | ecosystem: Environmental > Terrestrial > Plant litter >... | reverse complement strand
GGGGTCTGGATCACGGAGATGCTGAATACCTGTATAGAAAAACTGGCGGACCTCATTACACTCGAGGAACATCCTGCAATAAAGTTCATTAAGGATCTCGCGGCCGGCGCTGTACTGGTTGCTGCCCTCGTCGCTGTCATTATCGGATTGATCATTTTTATACCTAAAATACTATGAAACTGAAAGATGTTCTATCCCCTGAAACCCGGCCTTCGGGTATCCTGTTGTCTCCTGCAAATGTTGCGATCCGGGCTGGAATGCCCTGGGAGGCCTCCCGTCCCCTGGGGGACTGGGAAAAGGTGGGGCCTGGCGGCAGCAGACCTTCCTTTTTCCGTTCGGAAATGAATGTGCTGCTGCTGCTCTCCATCCTCTTTAGCTGCCTGATGGTGGCTGCCAGGGTGATCCATACGGGTAAGTGGACCTTCATTACCCTTATCTGGAATCTCTTTCTGGCCTATATCCCTTATTTCATAACGGAGTGCCTCGTACGCAGACCGAAATGGGTGAGCAACAGGCTCTTCCTGGCCTTCTTTTTCGTGTTGTGGCTGCTGTTCATCCCCAATTCCTTTTATATCCTTACCGACCTGTTCCACCTCAATGACCACTTCAACGACCGGCATGCGCCGATGTGGTTTGACCTGGCCCTGATCCTTTCCTGCGCCTGGAACGGGCTGTTGCTGGGTGTGTTGTCCGTTCGCCGGATGGAGAAGTTGTTGCTGCCGGACCTTTCTCTTCGTAAGGAAATTCTCTTTCTCTATCCCATCATGTGGCTGAATGCCCTGGGTGTCTATATCGGTCGTTATCTGCGGTATAACTCCTGGGATGTGATCTCCGATCCCTTTCAACTGCTGGGCGATATCGTGCGTATGATCATCCATCCGTTGCGGCACCAGTATGCCTGGGATATGATCTTCTGTTTCTCCGTGATGATGACCCTGATGTATTTGCTGATCAGGAGAGTCAGCAAGGCCATGAATTCTTAAGGACCGGGAAAATCTCCCGATCGATCTGTTTGCTGGCGTTCTTTTGATGCCTTGTGGCATTGCCATGGCGCCTGGCGCTCTATTTTGTAAAATGTAAAACCCCAATCATATGGACACATGGAACAACACTTTCTGGAACAGGAACAAGATCATCCTGAAGAGTTTTCTCATCGGTTTTCTGGGTCTGGTGCTGCTGATTCCCACCCTTTTTATACAGGAACTGGTGTCGGAAAGACAGCAAAGGCAACACGAGGCCGTTGAAGAGATCGGTTCGAAATGGGCCGGATCGCAGACCGTTACGGGCCCGGTCATCGGTATTCCTTATAAGGAAATGGTGACGGAGGATAACAAGACCCACGAGGTAAAAAAATGGGCCTATTTTCTGCCAAACAAACTGGACATTCATGCCCGTATGGTCCCCGAAAAACGGTACCGCGGTATTTACCAGGTCATCGTCTATACGACCGAGCTACTGATCAGGGGCTCCTATGACAGCCTGCATGTGGCCGAGCTGAATCTTGGTGCGGATCAACTTCTGTGGAACGAGGCTGCGGTCTTCTTCGATATCAGTGACGTGCAGGGTCTGAGGGAGGAGATGGTGCTGCATCTTGCCGGATCCGACCTGGACCTGGTGCCCGCGAAATTTTCCACCGATCAGTTCCGGAATTCCCTCAGCGCCTCCTTCCCTGCTGCCCTGTCGGTTTCGCATGGGCCCATGGATTTTTCCACGACCGTACAGTTGAAGGGGTCGGGTAATTTGCTCTTTGTGCCGGCCGGTAAAGAGACGAAGGTGGAGATCAGTTCGTCCTGGTCGGACCCCAGCTTCACCGGGACCTTTCTCCCCGATGTGCGGTCTGTCAGGGACAGCGGCTTCGTCGCGGACTGGAAGGTACTCTATCTCAACCGCAACTACCCGCAGCAGTGGAAGAGCGGTGTATATGATCTTGCCAAGGCGTCTTTTGGAGTGAATCTCATTGTCCCCGTGGATTCCTATCAGCAGACGACCCGCAGCGTCAAATATGCCATCCTCATCATCCTGCTGACTTTCACGGCTTTCTTCCTGATCGAGTGGGTCTATGGCCGCCCGATCCATTCCCTGCAATATGTACTGGTTGGCTTTGCGCTCTGTTTGTTCTATACACTGCTCTTGTCCTTTTCGGAATATATCGGTTTCAGCCGGGCCTACGGTGTTTCTGCGCTGGCGACGATCGGACTGATCGCCTGGTATGTTCGCAGCATCCTGCGGTCTTCCAGGATGTCCTTTTTTGTTACGGCCCTGCTGGTCCTGCAATACGGGTTCATCTATACGCTGATCCAATTACAGGATTATGCATTGCTGATGGGCAGCATCGGGTTGTTTATTACGCTTAGTGTGGTCATGTATTTTTCAAGGAAGATCAAATGGGAGCAGGAGGCCCGGTAGGACATGGAAAAATTCCTGAATTTTATCGGCGGCGCGTGCTGGTTGTTATCCTTTATTGCGCCGCTGATCATTCTGCCCGTTGTCTGGAAGCTGGTGGATGGCAACAAGGTCATGCGGGTCATCATCGGCCTGATCCTCTCCCTGGTCTTCTGGTGGTTTCTCTATACTGTCGGCCTGGAGATCCTTTTCAGGCATGGAATGGGGCCGGGATAGCTAGAATAATGTGTATTGTGTGGAGACGGGGGGGACCTGTTTGGCCGGCTGCGTCTTGCGTGCGGGTTTCTGTGTCAGGGCCGGTTGGGGCGTCAGGGCCGGACGATGGGCCGGGGCCGGAAGAACCGGGGCGACAGGCGGGGTAAGGGGTCTGGCTGGCGGCGGGGCCATATAGACCGGCTGCATGGAATAGGTCCCGGCGGGCAGCCCTTGCAGTGAGTAAATGGCTGTCTCTTCATGGCGTGAGGCGACGATGACCTTGGTCTGGCCGGCATGGGCCTGGAAAAGATTGAGGGCCAGGTCCGGGTCATTGTTGTTCTGCGACAGATGGGAGAGGAAGAGATGGCTGAGCGATGCGGGCCTATGCGTCCTGAACAGTTCCAGGGCCTGGCGGTTGGACAGATGACCCACCCCGCCCCGGATGCGATTCTTCAGGTAAATGGGATAGCTGCCCTTGTCCAGCATCTCTTCGTCATAGTTGGATTCGAGAAAGGCCGCGTGGCAATGCTGGAAATGATGGACCAGGTGTTCGCAGGTGACGCCGATGTCCGTGAATACGCCGATGGTCAGTCCTTCACTGAAGATGGTGAAGCTATGCGGATCGGCGGCGTCGTGGAATTTGGGAAATGCGGTGATGTGGAGGGCCCCGATCCGGACCGGTTCGTAGGCCCGGAATGAGACCACCAGCTGCTGTTCCAGGGCAAAGCCCCAGTTCTGCAGCGTGCCGGATGTGATATAGACGGGCAACCGGTGTTTTGTCGCGATGACAGGGATGCCCTTGATATGATCCGTATGTTCATGGGATACGAAAATAGCCCTGACCCTTTCCATGCTGAGACCCAGGCGGCGCATCCTTTTCTCTGTTTCCCGGCAGGATAGTCCGGCATCGACCAGGATGGCCTCGCTGTCATTTCCAATATAATAACAGTTGCCGTTGCTGCCGGAATTAAGGGATGTGAAATGGAGCGCCATGTCCTGCAAATTAAGGCCATTTTGCCCAATTGCCGCGCACTTATTTGGTCTCGGGCTGGTACCACCAGTCGCCTGTTAACAGGTCTGCCCGGGAGTAATTTTTCTTCTCTTCCTGCTCGTCGAAGGCGCGCAGGAGAACGACGTCATCCGCTGTGGGCAGGTCGATCACCCGGTACATGGTTTGTTCCGCGGAAGGGCTTTTGGCGAAGGAGGCTCCGGCATCGCCTTTTTTAGGGTAGTGGAAAAGGCGTTCGCCGACGCTGAGGTCTTTCAGAAAGGCCTTGTCCAATTGTTTCAGGTCGGGACTTTTGGTGGTGGATGTCATGCTGGGGTTTTTAGTGGGATATCATAAAATCCCGTGCCAGGGGGGTGTGGGTAAGTTCAAAAATATTTTACTAATCCCTTTAGTATACGGAGCATGGGGCCGAAGGGGCCTGTAAGAAGTAAAGCCAGACCGGAGGGTCTGGCTTTAGTCTATTTTGAAGTCAAAGGATTAAAAGTCTACACCCATCGATACATTGAGGACGGGCTTGCCGCCAAAAAAGGTATTCATCTGCCAGCCCGCATCGAAACGGAGGAAATAACCCAGCAGGGTACTGCGCGCCCCGAATCCATAGCCGCCGGCGAAGGGGCCGATGCCGCCTGCCCGCACATTCACCTGCAGAAGAGGGTTGTCCTCATCTGAATAGGTCTGTGTGGGACGGGAGATATTTTTAAGCTTGCCTTCCCATGCGGTCCCGATATCGAAGAACTGCACCAGCTGGAAGTTCCGGAGGAAGGCATTGTTGATGGGTTTGTTGAACAGGGTGGCGAAGAGGGGCAGCCGGAACTCACTGTTGAGGACCATGTTGTTGTTGCCGTTGGCGATATTCTGCCGGAAGCCCCGCAGGTTGACTGCCAGGGACTGGTATACATAGTTGTAGTTGGGGTTGGGTCTTGGTATCTGGTATGCCTTGGGGAAGAGCCAGCCATCGGTGCCGCCGAGATAATAGATGACCTTTTGATTGCCAAAGGAGAAATCACCCGCTGCCCGCACGGCCCAGATAAAATTGCGATAGATTGGCAGGTAATGCCGCGCGTCGAATCCCAGGATATACATGTATTTGCCTTCTCCTGCTCCCTTGGTCGTATTCATCTGCATATTCAGATCGGAATAGACTTTTGCCCGGGTGCCGTGATAGATATTGGTTGCCTTCATCAGGGTGTTGTCATAGACGTATTCCAGGTGAAGGAGTCCATACGTCTGTTTGTTCTGCGGTGGAACGATCATTGCCAGCGAGTCGGCGGGGGGAGGAGGACCCGGGACGACTCCCTGGTAGAAATAAGGGCGGACGACGATCTTATCCGTACGCAGGCCAAAGCTCATGCGGAGGCTCTTTGTTTTGTCAAAGGGATATTTCACGATGAGCTGCCAGAGGTTGGTAAATGATTTTGCGTCGAATCCATTTCCGGCATAGTTGGCGGCCCGGGCCGACAGGGAATCGTCAAAGTAGGCGCCCACTTCCGTCTCCCGGTAATAGATCAGGGAGAAGTCGAAGAGTTTCTTCAGGTAATCCACGCGGGCGAACCACTCGCCGCTGCCGTCAAAGAAAGAGGAACTGCCGGGTACAAAGGTGGCCTTTCCCTGGGTTGTAATGGAGCTGGCGCTGGAGCCGCTGCCGAAAAAGGGCAGGCGTATCGCTCCGGTGAACCGGATGTCCTCGAAAAGGTCAAAAATAGACGCCTTGAACATGCCGCTGAATGCGTCGGCGCCGCTGAGGGTGATGGGCACGGAGCCGGAGAAGGGCTGGTATTTGCTGATCAGGACATCGTTGTTGAAGCCTGCCGAAAAGTTGTCGACGGAAAATTTCAATTTATAATCGAAGAGCTTGGCCTTTTTCAAAAGGGGTTCTTCTTTGGGTTCGTTGCGGGTGGCGAAGGGGTTGACGGGCTCGGCGGCTGGGCGGCGGCTGGGGGCGCCTTCGCTGGCGGCGGTGTCTTTGCGGTCCTTGTCCTTGTCGAATTCGCTTTCAAAAAAATCGGAAACCGGGCGGCGGGCGGCGGTGTCGGTGCGGGCCCGCTGCCGGGGGGCCAGGACATTGGCGCCGGCGATCTGTGATTCGGATACGGTCTTTTTACGGTAGTCGGTCATGCGGGCGGTCAGGTTCCGTTTTTTCAGGGCGGACTCGTCCACCTTCAGCTTGTAGAGGAATTTGAGGTCTCCTTCCTGTCGCACTTCGCTGACCTGGCCGACGTCGCCTGCACTCTTTGTCTCGGTGAGCCCACTTTGGTAATTGGTGATCGGGAATATATAGGATGAGTCGTTGGTGATGGCGAATGCATAGACGGTGTCGGCCTCCTGTTTGTGCTGTGCCTTGAGGGTCGAGTCCAGTTCGGCCGGGTCGGGGTTGTGCAGGAGCTCATCGCCTACTTTGTAGACGGTGTCGATGCCTGCCCGGCGGGTAGTGAAGAAGCCGGCATAACGGTTGCTGACCCCGTTCTCGTCGCTGACAAAGGTGAAGTGGTTATTGTTGTACTGCGTGGGGAACCGGGCGTTACCGTATTTGAGGAAGCTGAGCTGGGATATCTGTTTGGCCTCGGTATCGTTCCAGTTGTCCACGAGGAATACATTATAATGGTAGTTGGACGGCAGGACGGTGTCGCCGGTCCTTGCGCGGGCGAAGGGCCGGTTGGAGGAGTAGATGATGCCGGTCTTATTGGGGAAGGCGACAAAGGAGGGGTCCTGGTCGTCATATACGTCGTTGGTGATCTGGCGATACTCCTGTTTGTCCAATTTATATACATAGATATCGGACTGGCCTTTGCGTACGGCGCTGAGCAGCAGGGTATTGTTGTCCAGCATGTATTTCATGTCCTGCACCTGGTCGAAGTCGGGCAGGTCCTGGACGATCCTTTTGTATTTGGCGGCGGCGTCATAGACGAATAATTTGACCTTGCCCCGGTCCCAGTAGATACAGGCCAGGCGGCTGCCCTTATTATCCCAGGCGATCAGGGGATAATGGGGGTCTAATTGCTCTGCGTCCGAACGGACGCCGTTGTGCAGCAGGACCTTGGTATAGATAAAGTTCTCGTGGAGGACGACGGAATATTTGCCATGGTTGAATTCCACGACGGCATAGGTGTTGCTGCGGGGGGCGGGGTTGGGGGAGAAGTGGAAGAAGTCCTTGTGTTCGTTGATGTTCTCCACCACAGAGACGGTGCCCTTGGGGAAGTTGCGTCGGCCACGGATCTCTTTGTCGTATTTTTCTTCTTCCTCGTTCATGAAGTCTTTCAGGACCTCCTTGAATTTCTTTTTACAGATGCGCTGGGATGCGTTGTTGAGGTTGCGGTAGACCCGGGAGAGATAGAGGAAATAGGTGACATTCTCCTTTTTGTATTTTTCGGCCAGGTAGTACCAGAAGGCGTGCCCGGCCAGGTTCGGCTTCTCAAAGGCGAACTGGTAGAAGTTTTTGTAGCGGCCGCCGAGGATGGCGGATTTCAGCTGGTCGTCCAGGGTGGTGTTCCAGGCCTCGCCGGCGTATTCGACATAGCCGTCGGTCAGCCATTGGGGTAGGTCCAGCAGGGCCTGGTTGGTAGCGAATTCTCCCAGGTCGTCCCCGAAGAGGATATTTTCCACCAGGATGCGGGCGATGCCCTGGCGGATCTGGATACGGAGGTTGTTGTGGTCGCCGTTGTAGTAGACGACCATTTTGTTATTGACGAGTTTGGTGATGCCGCCCGTGGTCTGCCAGTCCAGGTTCAGCCCGATATTGGACTGCTGCAGGTCGTTGAATGAGTTGTAGATGACGATATTGGCGCGGCGCTGGAGGCCGTATTCCACGAATTGTTCGATGCCCGGCAGTTCTTTTTCCGCCAGTTGGGTGACGAATTTTCCCAGTTCCTGGCCCCCTTCGTTGAAGTAGGTGTTGAAGTTGGTGGTCTGGTAGTATTTCCACTTGAAATTCTTAAACTGCAGGCGGTTCTTGCCAAATTCCACGGTGTTCACCTGGGCAATGGTGTGCCCATTGAACAGTGACAGTCCCAGTAAAACCAAAAAAAAATAGTGCGACTTCAACTTAATCTGAGGAACTTGCATACCCATTCTTTAGATTTTTAAAGTTATAACAATCCCTAATACCGGTGAAATTGATTTTAGGGACCTTTGGGACCTGAGTATCATAGGTCTGTGACGATGCATTTAATCACAATATTAACTTCGTATGCTATCTGTAAAATCATTTGTATTCAGCCCCATCCAAGAAAACACATACGTGCTATTTGATCAAAAGGATGCCTGTATGATCATCGACCCGGGCTGTTATTTCGGCAATGAACGTGCCGCATTACAGGATTATATTGAGCAAAATGGCCTCCAGCCTAAAATTCTGTTAAACACCCATTGCCACCTGGATCATGTTTTTGGCAATAAGTTCGTCCATGACACCTGGGACCTGCCCCTGCATCTGCATGAGAAGGAGAAGGTGGTGCTGGACCTGGCCCCTGATTTTGGCCTCAGCTGGGGGTTGCCCTTTGAGGGTTATAAGGGGGAACTGAAGTTTATCGCGCCGGGGGATACGATCATGCTGGGGGAGGAGGAACTGAAGGTCCTGTTCCTGCCGGGGCATAGCCCGGGGAGTGTGGGGTTCTATTCTGCGAAAGACGCCCTGGTCATTGGAGGGGATGTGCTGTTCCGGGAGGGGATTGGGCGGACGGACCTGCCGGGCGGGGATCATCGGGTGCTGCTGGAGAGTATCCGCGAGCAGTTGTGGCCGTTGCCGGATGAGACGGTGGTATATTCGGGTCATGGGGAGCCGACGACGATCGGCCATGAGAAACGGCATAATCCTTTCCTGCGGAAGTGAGTAGTGAGTGGTGAGTGGTGAGTGGTGAGTGGTCCTTCATGAATCTACTCACTACTCACCACTCACCACTCACCCAATGCGTGAGCGATCGCAGCGAAAAGCCCGGAGTCGCGGAACGCGGCGAGGACTTGCAGCGGAGAGCGCGACCGTTCGGCCTGCGGCCGCGGGGCACGCCCGGGGCTATTCTCCTAACCAGAAACCAGAAACGAGGAACCAGAAACTCAAAGATACTTCCCGATGATGGGGAGGCGGCGGAATTCCCGGCGTTCCACCCTCAATACAAATATGGTGTACATCCCCGAGAGGAGGGTCGCCAGGCTCAGGCTGAAGGTGCGGTTCGGCCAGACGCCGGTCAGGCCGTGATGGATGAAGTATAAGATGGCGACGATGACCATATAGGCCACCAGCTTTTTGTGCGCATAGGGTACGCGGTAAGATTTTTGTCCCCAGACGAAGGAGATGACCATCATGCTGCCGTAGCAGATGAAGGTGGCCCAGGCTGATGCGTAATAGCTATACCGGGGGATGAAGATGTAGTTGATGATCAGTGTGATGGCCGCCCCGATGAAGGTGATGTACATGCCGGCGCGGGTGTTGCGCGAGAGTTTGTACCAGATCGAGAGATTGTAATAGATCCCCAAAAACATATTGGCAAATAAGAGGATGGGTACCACGCCCAGGCCGCGCCACATGGTCTTGTCCCGGATGAACTGCCGCCAGATATCGAGATACAAGGCGACGAAGAGGAACATGAGGCAGATGGTGATCACAAAAAACTTCATGACCCGGGCATAGGTCCTGGGTGCGTCCTCTTCGGTGGACTGGCGGAAGAAGAAGGGTTCGGCGCCCATCCGGAAGGCTTGTACGAAGAGGGTGATAAGAAGGGACAGCTTGTAACACGCACTGTAGATGCCGACCTGGTAGTCGGCGGCCTCTTTGGGCAGGTGCAGGCGTTTGGCCAGCATGATCCGGTCGAAGGTCTCGTTGATCATCCCGCCGAAGCCAGCGATGGTGAGGGGCATGGCGTAGATCATGATCTCTTTCCAGAGTGCGGCGTTGAAGGTCCAGCGGAACTTCATCAATTGGCCGGAGAGGGCCAGGAACTGGAAGAGGGAGGCGGCGAGGTTGGCGATCAGCACGTATCCGACCCCAAAGCCGGGGCTGTAGAACAGCAGCCAGATGCTGCCGGGGCGGCTCCTGGCCAGGGCGGGGCAGACGGAGAGGAAGAAATAGGTGAGGGCGATGTTCAGCAGGATGGCTGTGACACGGACGGCTGCGAACCTCTTTGGCCGGCCTTCGTGGCGCAGCCTGGCGAATGGCAGGGCCGAGAGCGTTTCAAAGGCGATGATAAAGGCCGAGAAAGTGATGTATTCGGGATGGTCGTCGAGATCTATGAAGCTGGCGATGGCGTGGCGGAACAGAAGTATCAGGCCGGTTACCAGGATGGTATTGGTCAGCAGGGTCCAGATAAGGGTGTCGTAGAGGTTCTTTTCGGTCTCCTTTTTCTGGATGTACCGGAAATAGGTGGTGTCGAGGGCGAAGAGGACCACGACACTGAGGAAGGGGATGAGGGAATAGACGAGGCTCATCTTGCCGTACTGGGAGGTGCCGGTGAACTTCAGGGTGAGGTAGGGGGTCAGCAGGTAGTTGAGGAATCGGGCGAAGATGGAACTTACCCCGTACCACATCGTTTGCCCGGCTAATTTTTTTATGCTGCTCAAATATTGGTTGTTTGTTCTGACAAAAATAGTCGTCTGAGGGGATAATAACGTTGAAATCTGCATTTCAATGTGTTTGGCCGGCAAGTGGGGCGAATGAGGCTGCCACATATGGGATATTTATTACTATTGATTCGTCCATGAAACCGGGCGTTCCATCCGCCAATTTTGCCGGCTGTATGTCCGGATGAATTGAGTTAATTTTGGGTCAAATTTATTGCTATGAGAAGGATTGTTACGATACTTGTTGTGATGATGTTTTTTGGCTCTGGGATGCTGCGGGCGCAAGGACTGACGCGGTCGCATGCCTATGAATCGCAGGTCAGCTACCAGAAGGGGCTGCAGGCGGCCACGGTGATAGACTGGCCTTATCCGCCGGATGTGGTGGAGGCCTCGATCGGGGATTTTATGGCGCAGAAGGGTTATAAGGGTTCGGGCAGCCGGGGCTTTACGGTCTATCGCAATGTGCGGTTGGACGTGTCGTCGTCGGTGGTGTATGATCTGCATGTGAAGGTGGACCGGAAGAGCCGCCAGGATAAGAACAGTTCGGTGGTGACCTGGCTGACGGCGGGTCCGAATGAGGATCCCGGGGCGCGCACGGGCAGGGATACGGCGGCGATGCGCAGAACCGCCGTGTTCGTTGATGCCATGACGCCCTCTATTGTGTCGGGGGATCTGGAGGACCGGATCAAGACGCAGGGTGGGGTGACGAAGAAGGGCCAGGACAAGCTGGCCGACCTGCGGGACGACCAGGTGAGTTATGAGAAGAAGATCCGGGTCGCGCAGTCGGATTTAGAAGAGAACAAGAATGACCAGGTGAAGGAGACGCAGCAGATGCAGGATGCCGTCAGTGCGAATAATCCGGATGCGACGAAGAAGTCGCATAAGAGAATGGATAAGCTGTTGAATAACCAATTGAACCTGCAGAAGAAGATCGAGAAGAACCAGGCCTTGCTGGAGCAGAATAAGAAGGACCAGGAGCTGCAGCAGGCGGGTGTGCAGCAGCAGCAGATGTTGTTGGATTCGTTGAAGGGGCAAAGGAAGCATTAGGGGCCAGCGAAGCCCGAGAAGATGCCGGGGGGTCGAAGCAAAACCGCGAAGGCACTGCGGGAACGGTATTTATATATCATACCGTGACGGTTTCCAATTTATTTTTCCATTTTTCCCAATCGGGCATGAGCGTCGATTGTAATTGGAAAAACTTCGCTGTATGGTGTTTGTGGATCAGGTGGCACAATTCATGTATGATAACATATTCAATACATATTTTGGGCGCCTTAATGAGTTCTGGATTTAGGATTATCTTCCCATTTGCGGTGCAGCTCCCCCAGCGGGTCGGCATTTCCTGGACGAACAACCCTTTAATTTGTACGCCGTATTGCTCAAATCGTTGAATCCAGGGTTCGGCTATTTCTGCAAATTTTTGTTTTGCACGATGACGGTACCATGTTCTTAGTACTGATTTTACAGTGCTTTTCGCGGTGTGATGCACTTGGATTTCCCGGCCTGTAAAATGAACGTCATTTTTCTTTGCAGTTATTACGTGTAACCGGTACTGTCTGCCAAGGTACAGGTGCGATTCACCACCCCGGTATTGCTTTTCCGGCATTTTGGGGTAAAACCGAAGGAAATAGCTCTGTTGTTTCAAAATCCATCGGGCGCGTTTCTCTAACTTCTCTGCAATTCGTTCTTCTTTCGTTCCTTCAGGTGCTCTTACCCACACCTCCATATCAGGTGTCACTGTGATTCCGAGGGTCTTCCGATTGCTGAATTCGAGACAATAGGATATTTTCTTCGATCCGTATTGTAACTCTCGTATCATGATTTGTACCTTGCTTTTGCTATTTCCATGCATTGATCTGCAAGCATTTCTGCCTGCTCTATATGCAAATGTAAATCATCGATAAGGTATTCTCCGATATAAAAATTCATTCTTCGGATCATATCGAGCTTGTGCTGCCAGTCGACTACAAGATATTGCCGGATGATCTGGTCTGCAGCGATTGCAAAGTCAATGCTTTGCGCTTCCGACAACTTGCCTTCTGCTATTCCCAGCCGGTAAAAGGCAATTGATTCTGCCTTGTCCTTCAGCGCCTGTGGTATATCATCCCCGCTGCGATTGATGGCCTGTTCCCGGTATTGACTCATTTTCTTCAAAGCCTCCACTTCAGAAATTCGTTGAGCCCTAAGGTCAGCAATGGTCTGTTGTATCAGTTCCGACAAGTTTTTATAAAAGACGGGATCTTCATCCATGCGTTCGGTGATGTGTCGAGATGTACGACTAGCCATTGTTTCCGCCTTAGCCCGGTCTCCAATCAATTTTTGCAATTCATTTTGAAAAGCTTCCGTATCCAGTATGCTCACCTGCTCCGTGAGCCGAATGATCTCTTCTGTTGTAACATGCTGGTCCAATAACTTCTGTAGTTGCTTTTCGTAGCGGCTGAAATCTACTTTGTCACTATAGGTCTGGCTGACTGCATTACGCAAACGAGCGAAAAATTGCAGATCTTCTTTATAACCATTTTTCCGATATTCCTCGGTATTATTTTCAAAGTCAAGCGAAGTGAAGGCAAGCTTCAAACAACGTCCAAATTCGGTGAACTTATCATAGAACTGTTCACGGATAGCTTTATCTACCAGCGCGTTGCTGTAGCTGACGATATCGTATTTATTGTGTAGCTTATGAAAGATACCCTTCAGCTCCGAATGTACATGCGGTAACCGGGCAATCTCCGACTTTATATCTAATACTGTGCCTGCAAGGTCTGCTGATTCAAATTCCTCCAGGCTGGTATAAATATTCATGGCCGCATCCAGATCTCCCAATACGCCTTCATAATCGATGATGTACCCCCAATCTTTACCGGGTGCAACGCGATTCACGCGGGCGATGGCTTGCAGCAACGTATGTTCCTTTAACTTTCGACAGAGATACATGACAACCAGGCGCGGCTCATCAAAGCCAGTAAGCAGCTTATCCACTACGATCAAGAGGTCAGGATCATCCGTTTTTTTGAATTGGGTAATGATGCCGGCTTCAAAACCCTTTCCGTATTTTTTTTCCATTTTTTTCCAAAAGGCTACTACTTCGTCGGATTGAGTTTCGTGGATATCTTCGTATCCTTCACGCATATCAGGCGGAGATATGATTACTTCACTGGTAACCTTTCCAATAAGGTCGAATGCCTTTTTGTATTTGATTGCCGTAGCTTTATCCGGTGTAACGACCATGCCCTTGAATCCGCTGCGCTCGCCGGTTCGATCCGGTCCCCAGTTCTGGGTATAATGATCACTGATGTCTCGTGCTATTTCATCTATGCGCTGCTCCGTTTTTCCAATGAGGTTAGCCCTGCTGTATTTCTTTTTAAGATCAGCCTTTTCATATGGGGTTAGATCTTCAGCCACATGGCTGAAACCGCGGTCCAGTGCTTTCTGGTTCACATCCTGCATGGCATGCCGTCCTTCGTAAATAATTGGTACGATGGCTCCGTCTTCCACTGCCTCTCGAATAGTATAAGCATCAATAATGCCGCCGAACTTCCGCGCAGTGCTTTTTTCCTTCTTCATGAGTGGTGTTCCTGTAAATGCCAGGAAACAGGCATTGGGCAGCACCTTCTGCATCTTCACGTTGAAACTGCCATATTGGGTACGGTGCCCTTCATCTATCAATACAAAGATATTGGGCGATTCCAATGGAGTAGGGCCGAGACGTTCTACCGCAGCTTCAAATTTATTGACAACGGTGGTCACTACGGCATCACTCTTGCTCTGTAGCAGTTCTACGAGTTGAGCACCGGTGCGAGCCCGGTGTACCGGTACTTCAGCCTTTGCAAAGGTTTCCGTAATCTGGGTATCCAGGTTTACACGGTCGGTTACCAGCACGATTTTGGGGTTTCGCACTTCCTGGTGAATACGGCGCGCCAGCATCGCCATAGTAAGGCTCTTGCCGCTACCCTGGGTATGCCATATTACACCACCCTGGCGCTTGCCATTTTCTGTTTCATGTATACGATGTATGATTTTTTCGATGGCAAAATATTGTTGGTAGCGGGCTATTTTTTTATGCTGCCCTCCTTCAAAGAGGATGTAATCTTTTATGAGCGGCAGCAGGCGCTCAGGACGGCAGAGGTGGTAAATATATTGATCCTGTACGCTTGCTGTTACGTTACTGGTCATGCGTTCAGCCCAAGCATCAATTTCCGTTGTGCGTCGGGTAGCGCTTAATGCAGCCCGCTCTGTTGTGCTAATGGGTTGGTTAAGCAGCGTCTCGAGTTTATTGTCGTCTGTTTCTTCCTTCCAACTTGACCAGAATTCTGCCCTGGTATCGGTGGTGGCATATTTTGCCTGAATGGTGGCGCAAGCGAGGAGCAACTGGCTCAAAGCATATAGCGGGCGAATGCCATCTTCCGCTTGGTTACGGGTATGCTGTGAGATGGCCTGAGCGATCGGGTCTTTCATATCAGGCCGCTTGCATTCGATGATGACCAGTGGGATTCCATTTACAAAAAGTACGATATCGGGGCGAAGGTATTCACGGCTTCCGGTTCGCATGACTTCGTATTCCTCTGTAACATGGTATACATTTCGTTCCGGTTGCTCCCAGTCGATGTATTGCAATGTAAAGCTTTTCTTGTCGCCATCGATGCTTTGTTCAAGGGCTTTACCCAGGGTCAGGCGTTCGTAGGCATGCTGGCTGGCGGTGATATAGCCGTCCTGGAAGGGAAGATCCTTCAAGGCCTGGATCCCGGCTTCTATATTGGTATCGGTGAACAAGGTAGTCTTATTGCTGCCCGTATGTATGCTGTTGATGATTTTAAGTTGTTTACGAAGGATACCATCGAGTATTACGTTGCTGGCCTTGCCGCCACGTTCGGACTGGGCTTCCTCCGGACTGAGGTAGGTATAGCCCAGTCGCATCAATAATTGCAGCGCGGGTAGCTGCGAGGCGTCATTTTCCCGGAAGGAAGGTCTGCGCATTGGTTGGTATTTTAATTCAGCAAGTGTTCTAATATAATGCTTCCGCTTTTTGATAAAAATCTATAGTTCTGTCACGTTCACTCTCACCTTGCCCGTAAGCAGCACCTGCATGAGCCCCCTTTTTTGCTGTTGTAGGGCGGCGAGGCGGCGTCGATGGGTTTGGATTTCATTTTCGGATGTTCTAAGGATTGTGCCGATGGCAATTTGTTCTTCTAAATTTGGAAATGGCACTTTAATACCACAGAAATCCTCATAGCTAATTTGTTTTCCGTCTCTGATTCCAATAACTGCAACACTGAGGCGAGAAATAAATTCTGTCGACTTAAAGTAGAATCGAAAAAAGTCTCTATTTAACGGTTTATAGTATTTAAGTATGGTGTATGCGGGGCTAACTAAACCTCGATATTGCGAATATTCCAATCCACCTTGAAAAGAACGAAGGCTGATGACAAAGTCGCCAGGTTCAACTAACTTATAGCTATTTGTTTCACCGCTAGGCATTGTTACTCTCCCTTCCAACATATCCCTGGGGATAATACCCCGCTCTTGCGTGGCACTAAGTAACTCTTCATCCCCATTGTTCTTTGTTGAGCTATTTATGAAAATCTCTTTCGCTTTTACTACCTTCCATCTTCCACGAAGCCCCTTTAGTCTCTTTTTTCCACTGAGCATTTGCTGCATCAGGGCGCGGTGGCGGATTTGCAAGGCATCAATTAGTTGCTGCTGCTTGGCTATGGCGGTATCCCAGGTGGTAAGGATGGCGGCAATGCGTCGCTGTTCTGGAAGAGGAGGAAGGGGTAAGCCAGTCTTATCTAAGTCATGTTTCTTTACATGTACAAAAGATGACTTAAACCCATGTGCCTTCTCTTCAATATTGCTCTGAACAAACTTCAATACTAAAAATGTATATTCATAAAGTAGTTTTTCCCCTTTAATCGATATTTTGAAAATATGTTGATTTAAGATTGCTTGCTGCTTCTCCCATTTGCGTACGCCGAACGAAACTCCCTTTGTGCCAGACCATGCAAATAGAAGGTCTCCTTTATTCACGTAGTATCTACCTTCAACAGGTTTACTGTAATAATTGAAATCTGCATCTTGGTCATTTAAGTTTTGTATCCTAATAATGGGCAGACCTGATTTCCCCCAATCACCTGGTTTAAATGCTTTGCCATTAATTAGATCAATCACTCTATCTAATCGAACCACCTCCCAATCATTCGGTATCCATCCAAAGGATGATTGTTTATATCCTTGTTTCTTCATAGAGTATTAGAGATTAATCGATATTTATTATTGCCTATTTCCTTTAATATTAATGCCTGCCTCATTCTGTAGTCCGTTGCGTCGGCTAACCCTTCCTTTAGCTTCAATACCCCGCTTCGGGCTTTGCCGTCCTTTGAGCCTATCTTATATGTACAGCTATATGCCTGATCTGAGCAGATAATTGTGACATCGTAGGTTTTCGGGAAACCCCGGTGTTCGGGTGGAAACATTTCTTTCTGGTGCGCCAGTATGCGTATCTGCTGCCGTTCAAAGTCCTTTTGTGTAATATTTTTAATGGTTATTTCGTTCATGTTCTTACTTTTTGCCTCCCTGTAGTCGTTTGATTGCTTTATCCAGTTCATCCGGCTTTCCAGCATCCAGCGCTTTCTGGTATTGCTCAAATTGCTTTAGGGCATAGGCTTCTGCAGCCTTTGCGCTGCGGCTCCCGGCATCGGTCAATATCTCGCGGTCATTTAGCGTCAGAAAACCGTGGAGCTTGGTAATCCAATCCTGCATATACATAGGCTTTCGATCCATGGCCTGCAGCTCTGCGAAATCCAGGTACTGTGAGATGATCAGGTTCAGTTGTTTCAGTTCTTGCTCATTGAGATAGTTCTTGGCTACCCGTACATCCGCCTTTTTGATCTGTTCGCCGGGGAAATTGGTCAATCCCATATTCGGTTTGGCACCATCTGCACGCTGCATGATCAGCTCGGCTGCCGTATGTCCATGTATAGCCCAGTGAAATTTGTTCTGTACGGTTGCAAAAAAATCTTTACTCATGTCAGATTTGGGATCATAGTCCATACTGGTCGCGTAGATGTCACAAACTTTGCGGTAAAATACTTTTTCCGAACTGCGGATATCGCGGATACGCCCCAATAACTCATCGAAATAGGGATCGCGGGCTTGCTTCAAACGCTCATCGTCCAGTACAAAACCCTTTATAATATATTCGCGCAGGCGCTGCGTGGCCCAGATACGGAAGTGAGTACCTACATGAGAACGGACTCGGTAACCCACAGAAATGATTACATCCAGGTTGTAGTATTGGGTACGGTAATCTTTACCGTCTTTAGCAGTTGTCAAGTAATCCTTGACAACTGAATTTTGAACAAGTTCCCCCTCATTAAAAACATTTTTTATATGTAAACTTATGTTTTGCTTGGTGGTTTGGAATAACTCTGCCATTTGCCCCTGAGAAAGCCACACTGTCTCTTCTTCCATACGTACCTCTACCCTTGTATTTCCCTGAGGGGATTGATAGATTAAAATTTCTGATTCCTGTTGCATAATATTGGGTTTAAAATCCCAGATCTTTTAAATACTTCGCCATCTCCTTTTCTACCGAAGCTAGCTCAGCTTTAAGCTGCACTATTTCTTTTTGGGTAGCTGCAATATCTATTTCGGCTTCTTCCTCGAAAGTGTCTACATAGCGGGGAATATTGAGGTTGTAGTCATTACCGGCTATTTCTTGCTTAGTGGCCACATAACTATATTTTTCTTCCACCACACCTGGAGGGAGTTTACCTTTAGCAAAACTGTGGTAGGTTTGTACAATATTCTCGACATCTTCGGGGCGAAGCCGATTGTGATTCTTGCCGTTCTCAAAGCGCTGACTGGCATCGATGAACAGCACATCTTTTCGTTTGCCTCTTCCTTTGTTGAAAATCAAGATGGCGGCGGGGATTCCTGTTCCGAAGAACAGGTTTGCAGGAAGACCGATGACAGCATCCAAAAGATTCTCCTCGATAGTTCCCTGGCGGATCTTACCTTCGCTGGCACCCCGGAAGAGTACTCCATGCGGTACTACCACCCCTGCCTTGCCGTGCCCATCATAGGCTACTTCGATCATATGACTGATGAACGCCCAGTCGCCCTTGCTCTTTGGCGGCACTCCTCGCCAGAACCGTTGGTAAGGGTCGGCAACGGCCTTGTAGCTACTCTGAGACTGACCGGCGTTGCTTCTTTTATCTCCTTTCTTTTTGTCCTCTTTCTCGGTATCGTCAGCTCCCCATTTATCCAATGAAAACGGAGGATTTGCCACTACTACATCAAATTTCATTAAATGATCGCCCTCTTTGAGTTTAGGATTGCGGATGGTATCGCCCCAGCGGATTACTGCGCTGTCAAAACCATGCAGAAACATATTTTGCACAGCCAGTGCCCAGGTGCTGCCGTTGGCTTCCTGCCCATATAAGGATACATTGGCTGAACCCACTTCACGTCCCGCCTTAACAAGCAAGGATGCGGAACCGCAGGTAGGATCGCAGATACGTGCACCAGGCTGCCCCTTTGTGAGCCTTGCCAGCAGGGTAGATACCATGCCAGGGGTATAGAATTCACCTGCCTTTTTGCCGGCATCCGACGCAAAAGAAGCGATCAGGTATTCGTATGCATCACCGATCACATCGTTGTGCTCAAGGTGCGAAGGAGTGAGGTCAAGTTCGCTAAAGTCGATGAGCAGGTTCCTGAGGCGGGTATTTTTGTCTTTAACATCGCCCAGGTTGCTACTGTTGAAGTCAATATTTCGAAAAATACCTGTACCGTCTTCGCTGAACAATTTCTCCCTGTTGGCTTCTTCCAGATCATTCAAGCCGGTATTGATCAACTCACCGATATTAGCAGATGCTCTTCGTTCATATAGGTAATTGAAACTGCTCTGTTCCGGCAGAAGAAATCGTTCCATCTTCATAGCTCGCTGGGTGCGGCTTTTATCGCCTTTATATTTTACAAGGTATTGCTGGTGTATGTCTTCGTATACATCGCTTACATACTTTAGAAATAGCATGGTAAGGATATAGTCTTTGTATTGGCTGGGATCGATCAACCCACGAAAAGTATCGCATGCTTTCCATACTATCCGGTTGATATCATCCGCGCTGATCATCTTCTGCTTCTGCTTCATTGTCTATTGGCTGTTTGTAAAATATTATAATAAAAAATGGTTTCGTCGAGTTGATTTATCTGGGCGCGTAGTTGGATTGCCTGCTGTTGCAGATCATGGGCCAACAAAATAGTTTGCTGTTTCTCTAATGAGGGTATAGGCACCTCTAATTGTTCGATCACTTCTCTATTTATGAGCGGCATTGAAGTGCCTTGGGATGCCGCAGCCAGTTTTCTTGCCGTGGTCGGATGGTTTAGATACCATTGAAGATATTCAGGTAAAACAATATCTGTCTGTTTGATACGTAGGACAGTAAAAACGGATGATGCAATGGCAGGAGTGTAGCTTTCATCATACAACATAGCAGGGTGGTCAATACCTTTTGTCGCGAGCAAAATATCACCTTTCTCCAGGTAATTTTTATATAACCTGGTTTCTTTGCACAACTCGGGATAGATATAATTGGTCCATCTTTTTTCTTTATCCCAATGCCCTAATTGTAAATAATAGACCTCTTTACCCCTGGATGTTGAGGTATTTACATAAATGCCACTAAATAAATCTGCTATATCCCCTATTGATATTTGCATATATAAAATAGGTGACTAAGGTAGGAGAATTTACTTATATTTTTATAAAAAATATTTGAGTAATGATATTACTCAAATGGTACTTAATAAAATTAGCGTTTTAACATTATCTTAAGATATTTACAAAAGGCTCATTTAGAGACATATATACTTGAATAATATTTTTTTTGACTTTCTTCTATAATTAGCGCCAAATTAAAAATTAGTCGAAGGAACATAGTCTGCGATAAAAGGAGATTATTTTCGATAAAAACAGGGTGCGCAAAAGCCAAATTGCATATTCAGGGCATATCGTTGAATATTAGCCTGGATTGATCTTTTGGGGATGAGTGAGAACTATTTCATCGACAAGTGTCCCGTGGTCCATGGACTGTCATAGATAACAAGCCATAGACAATCCTACCGCATAAGACGCCTTTCGCCGCGCGTTGGTTTGCCTTGGTTTAAGCGAAGAGCGGCGGTGGGGATAGGATGTCTGAATAC
>Ga0247778_1000904_pt1 | contig 20376 bp, 9 predicted proteins | sample UWRJL049202B5_FD_179939 | JGI IMG/M metagenome (GOLD analysis project Ga0247778, IMG submission 179939) | Plant litter microbial communities from Arlington Agricultural Research Station in Wisconsin, United States - UWRJ-L049-202B-5 | ecosystem: Environmental > Terrestrial > Plant litter >... | reverse complement strand
GGAATACCCCCACCCTGACCGAGGCAGTCGCCTCTACCATCGTTCCGTCATCCGCGAACCGAACCCGGTAATAACCCGGGTTCGCATATTCATCTCCGTGAACAAATCGTCTTGCGTAATTAACATCCCCATGAACAGCATCGCCCGCCCCGGCATCGCCTGTACTCTTCCCATGAACAGCATCGCCCGGGCCGGTCTCTGGCACACGATCCCCCCTCACCGGCATCACCCTCACCGAGCCTGCCGATCCATTCGGATAGCCGCTGAGATGATGCGCACAGCTGAAATAACAAATGGAACTATCCGAATAGTCATACCCCTTCCCCTGCCGTGTCTCCGGGCTGAGCTGCATATATCCCCAGGGAGCCACCGCACCGGGATAGGTGCCGCCTTCATTGCCCCAACGTGTATACACATCGCTTTTCGCCGTTCCGATGAAAGGATCCACATATGACAGCAGTTCCTTCTGCTGGGCAGAAAGACCCCCGGCCATCAATAGCAGCATAACCCCCGGCACCCCCATATTTCGAATCACCCGACTCATACCTGGCAAATATTTATGGTTTCGAATAAACTTCTACCATCCTGCACGCGGCCGGCTCCTGCTGAACACTCACCTGCCCCGGTAATTGACCATCCTCATCAAAAACCACCAACTCATTCACCCCTTCCTTCAGCCAACATTCAGGAATATAAAGACCCGGCGCCGGAACCTTCTCAGGATAACGCCCAAGATTCTGTCCATTCACCCACACAGATCCGTGCCCCAACCCATCGGTATGTACCCTGTAGATTGGATGATCCCCCGTGACCCCATAGACCGGGACATTGAATTCCGTCCGGTAATAACAAGGACTCCCAGTCGACGGCTTTGCCCCCTGAACCACAGCCTGCCAATCCCTGATTGCACGGGGTTCCTGGATACCTCCCTGCATACGCCACCCCTTGAGCTCCATCACATCCTTCAAATAATTTACCTTTACCGGCCGGTCGATCCCACCTTCATTCGAATAGTTCTCGATAAAAATTGTCACTACCAACGGCCTGGCCATGGTATCCAATCCTTCCATACTTACCTGGAAAGGGATATTCCACCCCTCATGACGCATCATCCGCCGGCCATTGATAAATACCGTGGCATTTTCATCGACACTCCTGAATGTCAACATCCCCTTCGACACACCCGCAGGCGGTGCCGGCAGCTCCGTTCGGAACCAGCCATAGCCTTCCCTTTGAGAAAAAACATCCTTTCCGATCGTATAGTCCATCCATCCAGCTTCGGCCCCCGTTGGGGGAGGACCCGGCTGCGGTCCCACGGCACGTAAAAATTTCCACCCCGTCATTTCACGACTGGACCCGGCGCCTCTCACCAACCGGAGCATTCCCGTCAAACCTTTCCGGTCCACCGTCAACATATCGCCGGTAAAACCGGCCAGCTTGTCCCTTCCATCATGCGCAGTAAAAATAGCCAGTACATGCGGCCCCTGCGTTAAGGTCAATGGGATCCCTCCATCATGAATATTTCCAGCTGCCATAAAATGCCCATCCACGAATACGGCCGCCCGGTCACCGCCTTCCACCTGCAGTACATAGGGTCCGGCCGAATCGATCCTGATCCGGGTCCGATACCAGGCATTCGGCGATCCGTCACCGTCACTACCCATCTGCGGCGCCAACTCACCAGCCATCCAGGCTCCATCGTCATAGCCTGGCCCCGCCGCCTGCACCGCATCCTTCATGGACCAGGGCTGCAACGCCACCATCCCGGCAGCCGGGATTTCATGAGCGTCTCCCGACCTCAATGTCATAGGCTCAGTCCCCTTTCCATATAATAGTACAGGATACGGTCCACCCCTCCCCCCGCTGCGGGGCGTTTCAGTCCCAATAGCAACTGCCCCCTTTTCAAATGTTCTTAAACCAGCATAGGCCGGCCCGACCACCACCTCCTCTCCATCCTCCGTGAACCAGGCCCTGTCCGCGAGCTTCCTGTTCATAACCAATATCCTTACCCGATCTTCTCCTGATCTGAATATATACTCCTCAGGAAAGACCCCTTCAGGGAATTTCGTGCTGAAACTCACCCTTCCCCCCGCCACCTTCATGGCCCCCTTCATGACCACGACAGATCCCCGGCATCCAAAGACCATCCTCGCTGCTGCACCTGCATCGCCATACACAACCATCGTCCTGTTACCGCCCGCCCTGCCAACCCCCAGGATCCGCACAGGCGCCCATTCCAGTTTCACCCGCTCACTCAAAATATAATTCGTAACGACCGGAAAGATCTCCCCCGGCCCCAGGCTCACCTCCAGAGGCGCCCAACCCGCAGTCGCACGGAGCTTCATCTTCACCGCAGCCTCCGTTGGATTATCATAAAATACGATGTCCCCCGCCGGACTATGCCGGGCCGTCACCCGGATTGCAGGCATCGACATCAGACTCGCCCTGCCCCTCCCACTGTCTCCCATCATCCCCCGGTATTTCGCCGTAGCATCCACCGCATTGCACAATATATCCTGAAAACTACGTGCAAACCACGCAGCCCGTTTGAAACCATAGTACATCGGCCGCAGATCGCCGGCCTGCCCAACCGCAGCGCCATAATCATAACTGGCCGCATCTTCGTCATTATTCGTATACCCGAAATTCGTCCCGCCATAGGCCATATAATAGTTATATCCACCACCACCATGCGTGATGATCTTCCAGGTCCGCCGCTCATAGGTGCGCGCCTCCTTTTCCCCTGATCCATACCCGTTATACCAAACACTCCAGAATTCGGTGGTGAGCCAGGGATTTAGCCGGGACGCATCATCCAGGCTCGCCGGATCCCCCGAAGCCTCGCCATCCACGCCGGCAGAAGCCCGACCACCCTGCCCCCCCGCCGCATGACCGTCCGGATCCCCCGCCGGATCACTGGCATGATGCAGACCGCTAAAAAAATACGGCACTTCCACCCCCATCGACAGGGCTTTCTCCCGCAGATGCCTGAAATAACCATTCGGCACGGCCGTTCCCCATCCGTCATTGTGCTCATTCTCCAATTGCACCATGATCACCGAGCCACCCCGGTTGATCTGGTTCCTGCACACGATCGGCAACAACTTGTCAAAGAACCTGTCCACGCATTGCTCAAACGCCGCATTGTCCTCCCTTACCCGCAGCCCGGGCTGAAAACGCAGCCACAGCGGATAACCCCCATTATCCCACTCAGCACAATAATAAGGTCCTACCCTTGCAATGACATAGATTCCCATCGAGGCTGCCAGCCGAAGAAACCCTTCAAGATCATGGTCCCCGCTGAAATCAAAAACTCCCTGTCTTGGCTCATGATAATTCCAAAAGGTATAGATCTCCACACAGTTGAACCCCGCCCGCTGCAACCGCAACAGCCGGTCCTTCCAGAGCTCCCGCGGCATCCGCGCATATTCCAGACCGGCAGATACCAGAAAAGTCCTCCGCCCATTAATGATGAGGCCCTTCCCGTCAAAATCGATAAAAGGCCGCGCCACCGCAGCAGCAGGGAATATATGGTCATTTGTTGTCTTCGCATCGCCGGCAAGGCCCGAATATTTTTGATACATCTCCAATGCCGTTGCCACCGGGTCACCGGCAGGCTCAGCCGAATACTTTTCTTTATGACTGTTTACCCACTGCCATTCCTGGTCTTTTACCTTCCGGTCAAAATCCTTAAGGTCCGGCGCTACGCCCCCCACCATCGCCCGGTTAAGATATTGGAAGAACAACTCCCACCTCGGCTTATAAAAACCCCTGATCAACCCCGCCCATTGCCGGCAGGAATACTCCCTCAAAATACTCTCCTTATCACCCCAAAGTGTCACCAGGTTCCGCGCATTCAATTCGTAAAGATCCTGCTCAGCAGTCGTGATGCCATTACTCCTGGCCGCCGCTATCCACTTACCCAAAAGAAAATCCTTTCGCGTCGACAAAAGTCGATCCATATCATCCAGCAGGACCAAGAACTCCCTGCTATATCTTCGGTATGCCGCCGTATCATGCGCCCGGTAAGCCTCCACCCACCGCTGCTGCAGGGGACTGGCATAGTTGGCCAGCACCTGGCGGGTAATATCCACCAGGTCATACCTGAACCCGTCGTTTTTACCCAACCCGGGAGAAGCCCGGATAAAAAGCCCCCAGGCTTCCGTCAATTTGGCCGGATCATAATCCAGTTTCGTCAACACCCGGTCGATGGTTTTCTCCATCGTCGGCCTTGCCACAATAATAGATTCGTTGCCTCCTTCGCCCAACCCACCCCGGTAAACACTGGCCTCCAATAGCTTCCATGCTTTATCGATAGAAGGATCGGCAACGCCATATCGCTGCAGGGCATATTCCCGTAACCATTCATGCAGTTTTACCGGACTGTCCTGCCATACATTCTCCAGCATGAGCTGGTACAAGGCCGGGTTCTGTTCGATACCTTCCGGCGTCAAACCGATCCCCACCATCTTCCCCGATGCAGGATCATGAAGGGCCGCCGAAGGATCCTCCGCCACATGGCTCATCCTTCCCCAAAGACTGATGTTGCCGCCAAAATTGTGCAGCATATTCCATATCCAGGGCTTGCCATAATAGGCCGATGTTCTATTCCAAACGGGATGACTCTCACTATAAAGATCCAATACGATCATATGATCATCCGGCACCGCCTTCAACAACCCCTGGATCTGTGCCGGCTTCCAGAAACTTGCATTGTAATGGAACATCCATCCCTGCATCACCCAGACAGCCCTGAGATCCGCCTGCGCCATGCTGGCATATACTTTCTTACTCATCTCGTCGAGATAAGAAGAATCACTGGTTGGCGGCACATTCTCATTGAAGGTGTCGGCAGAATAAAAATGATCGGTACCAAAGAGGGCCGTCTGCGCCTCGATATATTTCTTACCGATCGTCTCAAAAAGAGGATCGGAAGGATCCAATATGTATACATCCGGGAAGCCGGCATCCCAATTGGTCTTCTTCACCTTCGCCCGGGGATACCTGTCCTTAAAGGATGGAGGGACATGGCCCGTAAAAGCCGGCAATACCGTCTTCATCCCCATGGCCCGCTCTGCCCTCAGGATCTTTTGCTGTAAGGCCAAATGAGCTTCCTTCCAGTGCGCAGGCAAGGGCCCGCCCCAGGCATCGATATTGCCCATCCACAACCAGGAGAAAAAGGCCGGCCCCGTATAAAATTTGTCTAACTCCTTTTCACTAAATCCCATCGACCGGTATACCCGCTGCCAGATCCCCTCCTCCCCAGTCAGCGCCAGCGGCATATTGATGCCATTCAGGGCCATCCAGTCTATCTCCTGCTGCCACCGGTCCCAATCCCACCAGGCCATGGAATATTGAAATGTACAATAGTTCAGATAATAACGCCATGTATAGGGCGTCACCTTGTGAACAACCGCCGCCGGCACAGGCATCACGGCCGGCAAATGCAGGTTCACCCCATTCCAGGTGATAAGACTATGACAATAATGCCGGAGATAATAATTCAGGGCCGAGGCGACACTAACGCCATTGCTGCCACGCAAAAGGATCTTGCCGCCGGCACTGCCCGCTGCTAGCTCAAATACATCCTTTCCATGCTCCGGAGCGATATACCCAATCTCGAACCGGGACGCCCGATCCTTCACGATCCGCTGTAAAAAGGCACCCAGCGCTTTCCGGTCCAAAGAGTCCTTATCCGCCAGTCCTCCCGGCCCATCTACGCCCGCCCCGGCAAAACCGTCCGGACAGGTCAACAACAAGGCTCCGGCAAAAATCCATTTTGTCCATTTCATTGATTCCATGATTTAAAAAAAGAAAACCTATAAAAGATTTTACCTCCTATAGGTTCCCAGGCAAATTACGCTGTTGTTCCTTCAAAACCTGACCATTCTATAGAGTCCCCATTGGAAAGTATTAATAATTCGAATTCTGCTTGATCACACCCTTGCTCTCATCAATGACCACCTGCGGAATAGGCCAGTAATAATTCTTCGGGCGTGTGAACGTACGCGCCGGCAAGGCAACAGTCCCATTGAATGGCGGCAAAGATGATGCATACTTGGGCTTGCCGACGATCGTGTCCAGGTTGATGATTCCCTTCTTATCCCAGCGCAACAGGTCCTGAAACCTCGTATTCTCACCACCCAACTCTACCCGGCGCTCATGGATCAGGTCTCCGATCGTAGCGCCGCTGATCGCAGTCAGTTTGGCTCTCTCCCGGACCGCCTTGATCTCCGTATCACCGGCCCCGGCCCCATTCAGCCGGATCTTGGCCTCGGCCACCAGCAGGTAAATATCGGCCGTACGCAACAGTGGCTGCTTCAGATCGCCATCTAAATTGCCCGTACCATCGGGGTTGAAGGCGGTATATTTACGAATATTATAACCCGTGGTCGGAGAAACACTGGGCAACATCCTGCCCGTAGACTGCCCTTCCATTCCCGCAAACATCTGGTAGGCATCTCCTGCTGTGATCTCGGTCAGGACCGTTTGATAAGGGATGCTGTCCCCGACTGCCAGCACAGTGGTGCGTTTGCGCAGCGTATCATCAGTTTCGAACTGCGAGACGAAATTCTCCGTCGGATGGTGAAACCCCCAACCACCCCATGCACGGGATGTAAAATAGATATTGACAGGAGAATTATTGAAATTATTCTTGTTCCAGACGGCAAACAATATTTCCGTATTGCTTTCCTGGGCTCCCAACGTAAAATTATCCGAATAGTTTGGCGCCAGGGCATAGTTGGGATTACTGATAACTTTCTGACCGTAGACGATCGCCTGATCCAGCTTTTCCCAGGCCATATAGAGCTTGGTCAAAAGACCCCAGGCCGCCCCTTTCGAAACCCTTCCCTTATCGGCTGCACCATAGCTCTCCGGCAACATATCCGCAGCCTTCAGCAGATCCGATTCGATCTGGGCACGTACCGAATCCACACTGACCTTGGGAACATTGTAACTGCCATCTAATACATTCGCCTCCAGGATCAAAGGAACTTCTCCAAAGATCTGATTCAACACCCAATAGCCATGCGCCCGCAGGAAATAGGCCTCTCCCATACTCCGCTTGCGGATATCCTCATTCATCACCGGCACCTTGGGGACATAAATGATCGCATTGTTGGCCCGCGCGATCTGCTCATAGGCCCAGCTCCAGGTAGGATGCAACTGATAGGATGTCGGATCGGCCGTAAACCGTTCGATAGCCCACATATCAGGATGGTCCCCATCGATGGCAATATCATCCGACGCATCATCAAAAGCATACAGGTTATGACCGACCCCTTCTTCCTGGGTCAGCACATTGTAGATCCCGCTGATCCCCGTGATCACATCACTCTCATTACGCCAGTAAGTAGCCGTCGTATACGTACCGACAGGCTTTATATCCAGGGAGTTTTTTACACAGCCCGCAAACAGCAGGCCGGTCGCCAGGCTCCCCATTACTATCTTGTTAAATATTTTTATCTGTGCGTTCATAATTAAAAATTAAAGGTTGCGCCAATGGTGAAATTCCTCGCAGACGGATACTGTGCCACATCCACCCCTCTTTGCTTATTGCCGTCCGTATACCCCAGCTCAGGCGTATATCCTCTGTACCCGGTTATCATAAACAGATTATATGAACTCACATAGATCCTCGACTCGGGTAACTGCCAGTCGCCAATCAGAGTCTTCGGCATCGTATAGCCGAAGGTCAGCGTCTTGAGGCTGATGAAATTTCCGCTCTCGACCCACAGATCACTGGACCGGTTGTTCAGGTTCAGATTAGCCCGGCTGAGACGGGGTATACTATTGCTCGTCCCCTCACCATGCCACCTGTTCATCGCTTCCGCATACCAGCTGAAAGACTGTGTACCGTCCAGCCCCGTCATACGGTCCGCATTGTACAGCTTGCTGCCCAGCTGCCCGGCGAAATTCCAGCTGAGATCGAATCCCTTATAGGCCAGGCTGCCATGAAATCCGAAGGTAAACCGGGGGTTGGGATCGCCCAGCTTCACCCGGTCCGCATCATCCACAATGCCATCTCCCGTCACGTCCACAAAACGCACATCGCCGGGCTTGATATTCGCCTTGTTCGGATCATTGGTAATATTCGCATCCTTGTCGATATCCCCCTGGTTCTGATACAGACCATTCGTCCTGTACCCATAGAAAGAAGAGATAGGCTGTCCTTCATAGGTCCTGGATGTCTCCAGCGATTGACGACCATAGAACACCGATCCGATATAGGTCTTCGGATCACCATACAAATGAGTGACCTTGTTCTTCAGAAATGCGCCGCTGATACCCACAGAGTAGGCCAGCTTGCCCACAGTATTCTGATAGGACAGGTCCACTTCCACACCGCTGTTATTTAAAATTCCCTGGTTCTGATCCGGCACGGTAACATTGCCATAGATACTGGGCGCAGCACCATAGGTCTCAACAATGCTCGCAGGCACCAACATATCCTTGGTATTCTTATTAAAATAGGTCAGCGTTCCCGTCAGACGATTCTTCAACAGCCCGAATTCCAATGAGACATTTGTCATCTCCGCCCTTTCCCAGGTGATATTCGGATTGGAAAGGCTGGTGATATACGCCGCATTGGAAACCGTGGCCGGATCCCCGAAATTATATTGGTTGCTGGCCGACAAAGTGCCTAAATACTGGAAGTCATTCACATTCTGATTACCCAACTGCCCCCATCCGCCCGTCAACTTCAGACTGCTGACTGCAGACACACCGTTCCTGAACCAGTCCTCATCCGAGACCCTCCATCCCAGCGAAAAAGCCGGAAAATAACCCCACTGATGACCTGGAGCAAACTTTCCCGATCCATCCGCACGCATGGTCGCCGTCAACAAATACTTTCCTTTATACGCATAATTACCCCGCACAAAATAAGAGAGGAGCACCGTAGGGTTATAGGTATACCCACCTGAAAACTGGTTGGAACCGCTGCCATTATTCAAGGTCAGCTGGTTCGGATCGGTATCCGCAAAACCCGCACGCTGCCCGAAATACAAATAGCCCTTCGAAGTCTGCCCGGAATAACCACCCGTCAGGGTCAGAGAGTGATCCTTGCCAAACTGTCCATTATAGGTCAGGTAGACCTCGTTCAGCAGGGAGGAATACTCCGTATGCTGCTGCTTGAGGTTGGCCAGCGCAGACTTGCGGGCCTGTTCATTGGTAGAGGGATAGAACTCGACCCGCTCCTGGATCTCCTGATCATAGCCCAGGTTACCCCGCAGCTTCAGCCCCTTCAGCAGGTCGATCTCGATAAAGGCGTTCGCCAACAGATTGTTATTGGTGGTATGGATATCATTCGTAGTCGCCGTAAATACCGGATTATTGATATCGCCCTCTTCCGCATTTTTAGCAGCCCCCCATTTGCCTGTAGAATCTACAAACACCGGGATGGCGGGATTGAAACGCAGGGCGCTCCAGACCAGGCCGGCCTGCGTAGACCGGGTATCAAGCGTAGACCCGCTACGCCTGCTGTACAGGAAATTTTCCCCAACCTTGATCCTGCTGCTCAGCTTATGCTCGGAATTGATACGGGCGCTATAACGTTTAAAATTCGAATTGATGATCAACCCCTTCTCATCATAAAAATTACCTGAAATACTATAGGTGGAATACGCATTACCCCCCCGGATCGCCAGGTCCGCATTGTTGACCTTGCCCGTTCCGAACAGCGCCCGCTGCCAGTCGGTACGCTGTACATGGTTGCTGGGTATGTTCCAGAATTGAATGGCATTAACGTTGGTATTCCCGTCATTGGCCAGATCTTCCAATTTCAGCTCAGCCAACTGGGGCGCAGTCGCCAGCTTCAGATACTTCGCAACCTTACTGAAACCCGTATATCCATTGGCGCTGATCTTCAACTGGTCGCCATAGCTGCCTTTTTTGGTGGTGATCAATACCACGCCATTGGCAGCACGTGTTCCATAGATAGCGGAGGAAGAGGCATCCTTTAGTATCTCGATCGAGGCGATATCGTTCGGATTCACATCGGTCAGCGTACCCGCAGGAACGCCATCGATCACAACCAACGGATCGGAATTGTTCAGGGTACCCGTTCCGCGGATCCTGATGGATGGCTCACTGCCCGGAGCGCCATCACTGCGGATAATATCCACACCCGATGCACGGCCCTGCAGGGCGCTGGCCGGACTGCTCACCGGAACATTCTTCAGATCATCCCCCTTCACCGTACTGATCGTCCCGGTGACATCCCTTTTCCTTTGCGTCCCATAACCTACCACGACAACCTCATTCAGACCCGCCGCATTGGGCTGTAAATTGATAGACATGAATTTCTGCCCCTTGACGGCCAGCGTCTGTGATTTATAACCCACATAGCTGACCTCCAACACCGCATCATCCGGCACCGTAAGGGTGAACTCGCCCTTTTCATTCGTGGTCACCGCCTTATCGGTCCCCTGTACCTTAATGGTCACCCCATTCAGCGGTTTGCCCATCTCATCACTGATCTTCCCCTTTATCTCTTTATCCACGGCTTCACCCACATTATTATCCGCACCCGACGGGGAAATGATCACCAGGTTTTTGTCCGTGATCGTGTAATTGAATTTCGTGCCCAGCAGGATCCCCAGTACATCCGTCAGGCTGGCCTTGCTGACCTGGATGTCCACCTTCCCCAACTGATTCATATAACCATTATTGTAGAAGAACCGGTAGGGGCTTTCTTTCTGCATAGCATTCAGTATCTTACTGACTTCCACCCTTTTGTAGTTCAGGCTGAACTCGTCCTGCGAATAGCCGCGGGCAGAGACCTGCATACAAGTAATGAGGACAATGGCAAAACTTACTTTCATAAGCAGGAGAAATTTTAACAAGGGCAATGGTAAACCACAGACCCCGGCCGTTTTGGATTTCTTCATATATTTGTTTTGGTTGATTAATGAAAGGAGTAAATAGCCGTCAAACTGTTTTACTCCCCGATTTTTCGTCCGGAGAAGAGCCCGCGCTCTTCTCTTTTTTTATGGTTTACGCATATTTCATGTCTGTTATCTTTTCCATAAAATGATGGTCTTCCCCTCTATCCGGTAGCTGAAGCCCGTCGTCATTTGCAGGATATCCAACACCTGGTCGATCCCCTCCTTTTCAAACACACCGCTGATATGCTCCCGCAAAAGGTTCTCATCCCTGAAGCGAATGGAGACACCGTATCTTCGCTCCAGCATATGGGCCACCGTTTCAAATGATTCATTGTTGATGACGAGCCTGTTGATCAGCCAGGCCGTCTCCACGAAATTATTACCGCTGTCACGCGGAAGAGTCTGCACCTGGTAACGCAACGCATTAAAGGATCTGGCGGCTGCCGGCATATTTTTGTCCGGCCCCGCGCCTGCCGCCTCCCGTACATTCACAATGGTCAGCTTCTCATGCGGCGACAACAAAATGGGCTTCTCCGGCTCATTATCCAGGATCACCTGTACCTTTCCGCTGATCAGCGTAGTCTCGATATTGCTGTCTTCCAGATAAGCCTTGACATTGAAGGTCGTACCCAATACCCCCACCGTGATCTTTCCGGCATGGACACGAAAAGGCGCCCGCTGATCGCTGGCAACATCGAAAAATGCCTCCCCTTCCAAAAGGACTTCCCGGGTGGATCCGGAAAATACAGCGGGATACGTGAGTTTGCTCCCGGCATTCAGCCTGACCCGCGTCCCGTCGGACAGAATCAGTTGGGTCGTGGCGCCAACTCCTGCAGTCGCTATACGGGTGCTATGATCCTGCACCTTCGCAATTGCACCCGGAGCACGGCCAAAAACTTTCTTATAGGTCACGGTCCCGGCTCCGGCCAGTACAACAAGGATCGCAGCTGCGGCAACCCAGCGGGACCTGCCCGGGATTGATCGCAGAATCCCCTTCCGATTATGATCCTGTTTCATCTTATCGATAAGATTCTGCCAGCCATGATCGACCAGCTCTTCCTTTGGCGTCACCAGCTCCAGATGGTCCTCGTTACCCTTCAAAGCATACAGGACCTCATTGAGATAGGCATGCTCCGGATGATTTCGCAGCAGGCCATCCAGTTCCTCCAACTCCTCCGGGCTGGCGCTCTTGCCTGTTTTTTTCGCCATTAAGGCTATGATCCTTGAATTTTCCATGCTTTTTCTGGTTCCATCCATAAGGACACCCCTCATTCGCATTTGTCTTAAAAGAAAAGAAGATATTTTTTTCCCCCCGATCCCGGTCGCGCCCCGGGACAGCCAGTCCCTGATCCCGGCGACAGACCCTGACGCTTGCAAAACGCCTGCCCGGAAATCTCCCCTGACGGTTAGCCTTTTACGCGGTACCCCCGCAAAGAAGGCTGCAGGGTCTGCTCTAATTTTCTCAGCGCAATGGTCAATTGGGTATTGACCGTTTTATAGGACAATTTCAAAATGGCAGCTACCTCCTGGCTGGACAGACCATCTTCCTTCACCAGTTTAAAGATCAGCTTACATTTGGGAGGCAATTGGTTGATGGAATATTCGATGACCTTCCGCAATTCTTCAGTAACCATTACCTGCTCAGGATCCGGACTCAGGTAAAAATGAGAGACCGTCAGCCTGTCAAGATCCAACCGCCGCCGGCTCGCCGCCTTCCGCAAATAATTGGCAGCCGTATTCCGGATCGCGACATAGAGATAGACATTGATATTCCCAATGCTATCCAGGCTGCCCCTTTTCTGCCAGAGTTTTAAAAAGACATCGTTCACGATCTCCTCGGCCAGTTCCTTGTTCTGCACAAAGGCAAAGGCGAATTGAAATAACTTAAATACATGCTCCTTATAAAACTCCCGGAAGGCAGTTTCATCATTATCATATTGTATCCGGTGAAGATAAGAAGGCATAAAAAAATATTCCTGTTTTACTTCGACGTATGAATGAGACCGGGCATTTCTTTTCCGGGCCGAATGACCTGGACGGGTCCATTATTTTTTGCGGCTACGATCACCGACCCCTTACGACCATTGACCCTCACCAGGGCCCTCGTATCCCCCCCGATCCATAGCCCCGTACCGGCATAGGGAACAGGGAGGAATCCTCCCTTCCCATCCCCCTTTAACACAAGACCGATGCCCGCATCCAGGGGGCCCATCTGCGCGCGGAATGGATAAAAATTCCCCGCAACGATCAGATCGCTGTTCTTCCCCGTCTTGTTGCCACTCCCCGTCTTGCCGCGACCTTTATCATCATCCTCGTCCGGGGACGCCGTGATGATCCCATTCAGGATGCTCATTTGGGCCTGGGCCGGCAAAGGCCGTACCCCCCATTTACGAGGGCCTTCCCGCAGCAAACACACAGACTCCAACAGATCGATCCCTTCACTATGAGCAGCAGCCAACTGCTCGGAAGAAAAGAGGTCCTCCATCTGCGCATCCGCATAGTCCGCATACCGGGAGATCTTTTTCTGTAAGGAAGGGATCTGTTCCAGGATCTCATCCCTGGAAAAATAGGGATACTCCTTCCCCTTGTTATAAAGACATAACACGGGATCCATCAGACCATCTCCATTGAAGTCGTTATAACAAATACGCATGGGCGTCGCCGGCCCGGCCCTGAAAAAAGTATTGAGACCCAAATTCCCGATCACCAGGTCGCTATCCCCATCTCCGTTGAGATCCGTCGCCAGGATCCGGCTCCACCATCCCCTGGTGGCAGAAAGACCGTAGGCCCCCGTCATATCCTTCAATCGCCCTTTCTCATTTTCAAAAATAGTGACCGGCATGAACTGCCCCACGACCACAAGGTCGGGCCAGCCGTCTTTATTCAGATCGATAAACGCAGCATCCGTCACCATCCCGGGACGCAACAGCCTGGGATCGATCTGCGCACCATCCCGATCGAAATGAATATGCCCCGGACGGCTGCTGTTCTTCAGTACCCAGCTCTCCGGCGGCGTAGGGAAGAGACCGGGACTCAGCCCACCCCCTACAAAAAGATCGGGCAGCCCATCCTTGTTGATATCGGCGGCACGGACACAACCCCCACTCACCGTCTCGGCAGGCAGGACATCTTTCAGTTCTCTGAAACGCCCATGCCCCTCATTCTCAAAGAACCTATCCTGGTAATTTTTATGCTGCATGGGATAATCAGCCCCGCCGCTGACAAGATAAAGATCAAGGTCCCCATCTCCATCCGCATCAAAGAACAAGGCATCCGTATTGGTAAAACCCAAATCCACATTCCAGGGCTGGTCAGCCGCCGTAATAAACTTACCTTCCGAGACCTGCAGATACAGTCGGCTATTGAATCCCGCCGAGCCGCCCACAAAAAGATCCTCCAACCCATCCCCATTCACATCCCCCTTCGCCAGGCAGGGGCCTATACGGGATATTTGATAAGGCAATAAGGGCGCTATTTTAAAATCCACCACAGCAGATTGCTGATGCAGATAATCGATGCCGGAACCCGCCGTAATATCCCTGAACAGTACTACATCTTCCTTGACTTTTCCTTCCTCCACCCCCGGCAGCGCATCTTTTTCCCGCACCACCAACAATGTGTCCACCCCTGCATTTTCCAACCGCGACACCTTCCCGCCCGGCCACGTTATCTCAATAGCCCGCAGGACGCTATCCACCCCCAGGCCGATATGCAGAATGGGGTCCACAGACGATTGGAAGCCCCGGCTCGTATACTGCTCCTGCCATTGCTCACCATGCGCCGATACCACATGCACCCTGGCGCCGATCCCAAAAGTATTCCCACGTTCCCCAACCAGCTGCAGTCGAAGATAATGCGAAGAGTCTCCCCCTCTTTCAATTGCATGATTCCGGTAGACCGTAGCCACATCGTTCAGATTATTGATCACCAGGTCCAGATCCCCGTCATTATCCAGGTCAGCATAGACAGCGCCATTGCTGACGGAACGACGGGTCAGACCCCATTCGGCTGACTTGTCGGAGAACCGGAGATCATGCTCGTTACGATAGAGGTAATTGTTCAGGCGGGTAGTGGGCATTTCTTTCACCAGCTCCCACATCGCCGCCTTATCGCCCTTCTGATTCGAATAGTTATCAGAATAGCCGGAAGTATATTTCACAAAATCCAGGTTGGTCATATCCCGGAGAATACCATTGGAAATAAAAAGATCCTTCCATCCGTCATTATCAAGATCAGCCAACAAGGGCGACCAACTCCAGTCGGTTGCTGACATCCCCGCCAGTTGACCGATCTCGCTGAAGATCGGCGTACCCAAGGAGTCATTCCCATTATTCAGCTGCAGCGTATTGCGCATCTGCTGGCGGTGGAAGCCCTGCCGGGCGCGCATCGTGTATTTGTCATAATTGTTCCCACCCCGCAGGAGCTTCTGCCGGTGATTGTCCTCCGGCAACATATCCAGCACGACAATATCCGTCCTCCCGTCATTATTATAGTCCGCAATCTCCGAGCCCATGGCGAATTCCGAGATATGACCGGCAGCCTTGCCCAACACCTCCCGGAAATGCCCCCGGTGATCGTTCAGATAGAGGAAATCCCTTTCATCATAGTCATTCGTAACATAAATATCCGGCCATCCGTCAGTATTGATATCACTGATAGCCACACTCAACCCGAAATTCAGACCGCTGCCATCGATATGGGCAGCATCGCTGATATCCGTGAAATGGCCGCCATCATTGCGATAAAGACGATTGCCAAATTTGAGATTGCGCGTAGCCCTCAACCGGTCCGTATTATAGTCCGGGTTGAAGAACATATCGCCATGATTCACCATGAATACATCCAGATCTCCATCATTGTCCATATCAAAAAAGGATACCGTGGTGGTAAAGGTCCCCGGAGCATCCAGCCCGTATTTCCTGGCGCTCTCCGTGAAATGCGGAACGCCACCTTTTATGCCATCGTTGATATATAACTCCTTCGCACGATCCGTATCACTGCCGGGACCCGAATAAGAGACAAAAATATCCAACAGACCATCCCCGTTCACATCGGCCAGCACCACACCCGTCCGCCAACGGGTCCGGTTGCCGAATCCTGCCCTGGCAGTCACATCCTCAAACTGAAAATTGCCCTTATTCAGGTACAAACGAAGGGGGACCATATTCCCCGAAAAGACGAGATCAGTCAAACCATCCTGGTTACAATCACCGGTGGCAACACCACCCCCGTTATACAAATACTCATAGGTCAGGATATTATAGTCCTTGTCCTCGGAGATCGTATTGCTAAAATCGATATGAGATTGCGATGAGGGAACTTCGGTAAAAAGAGTCGGCGGTCCGGAATGAATAGATTCCTTACAGGATACAGCCAGTAGAATCAGCGCTGTCAGGGGTAAGAATGCCGAACGCATATTTGCATGTAAACTAATCACGTGTAGTAGCCTTTGAGACCGGCCAAATATAAGGAGAATAAATATACCTTGTTCTTACATTTTCACCAGTTTGCTGGGCGTGTTGGCGCCGGCGCCCCTTACACGGATAAAATAAAGGCCCACAGGCAGAGAAGAAATATTTAGCGGGAAAGAATTCTGCACGACCGGAGTAACCATGACCCTTTGTCCTCTCTGGTCATATATTTCAAGTTGCGAACCCAGCGGGACAGATGGATTCGTTACCACCCTGACTATATCGATCGCCGGATTTGGATAGACGGAAAGAAGTTCGCCCGTTTTATTGGCGGGAATTTCAGGCGTGGAGCCGGTAGGGTTGGATCCCTGCGGCGCGGCATTCGATTGCAGCAGCGCGGCACGGGCGCCGCCTTCGGCAAACAGCGTTCGCATGCGCTCCCTTTGACCATAAGTAAAAAGATGCATACCGATATCGTCCGTAAAATCCATAAAGTCCATGTATAGATTTCCGTTGGGCGTATTTCCGCAGGAGAAGACCATGCCGCTGGGATTGCCCCGCGTAGCCGCACCCTGCTGGGGCGTATCTCCAACCCGATCGTCACCACATGCAGCATCGCCCCAAACATGGATCAGGTTAAACCAATGACCGACCTCATGCGTGGCCGTTCTGCCAAGGTTAAAAGGAGCGCTAGCCGTCCCCATCGTTCCGAAAGCCGTATAATGGATCGCTACGCCATCATTCTCTTTGGGACAGCCCGGCGCACTGGCATAACCAAGGACCCCATTGCTCAGATTACCTACCCAAATATTCAGGTAACGATCCCGGTCCCAGGCATTGTCACCGCCCCTGGACGTAAATTTGATCGCATCATCGTAAGAGAAGGACTGGGCATTGGTATGTTTGCGGACAATGCCCGTCGTGGGGCTCCCGTTAGTATCGATACTGGCAAGAGCAAACCTGATCCTGCAGTCGGCTGAAAGTTCACTGTAATAAAAAGGGATCTTCGAAGTATCGCCGTTCTGCTTGCGATAATCCCTGTTCAGGACGGCAATCTGCGATAATACCTGCTCGTCACTGATATTTTGGGAGTTGCTGTTATAGATAATATGAACGATAACGGGGATGGTGATGACGGCAAGATCATTTGAACTTTGCTCATGATCGACACCATTGACGGTAACAGGACGGGTATGTAATTGATGTTGGGTGAATGCCTCGATCTCCAGCATCTTACCGGCAAGCCCCGGATGATGACTGATCAACGCCTGCCTGTATTCAACGGAACGACAGTCCTGTTGACCAAGGGTTAGGAAACGAAACGACAGAAAAACCGTTACAAGTGTAAAAAATCTCATTATACCTTCTTTTACAAAGGTCTTCATGGGATACTTGCTATGAGCAATGGATTAAAATCAGTGCCAGGGGCGCTCCGATCGTCTAAACGTTACCGATAGCATTTGCATTGCCCGGAGGCTCAACTTGTTATCGGATATTGGCGTTTACACGTATAATATATACATAGAATGCCGTGGGCACATACTGAATGATTACAGGAAATGGATAATGGATTGGGAATAATACCCGAAGGAAAGTTTTTAGCGGAATCGGCGCGTAGGGGGTAGTACTCAGACGATAAGCTGCTGTAAAACAATCATTTTTTTTCCGTAAATCAAAATTTTTTGCACAAAATTTACAGATTGCCGACATTTTTGAGAGAGGAGAGACTTATTTTTGTCCTATATCAACCTTTTTATGAATACAGCGTTTCGCTTCCTTGCGGTCCTTGCCCTTTTTGCTTCCTGTACCAACTCCACCCGGCAAGACCAACCCGCCGAAGGCAACAAAACGGCGGATAACGCTCCCCCGGTCATCAATTATAGTGTCATAAGGACCCTGCCCCATGATACAGCCTCCTTTACGGAAGGATTTCTCTACCATGACGGGCAATTATATGAAAGTACAGGGACGGAACCCACCATGCCCGAGAGCCGCCATTCCCTTTTCGGGACTGTGGACCTCAAAACAGGTAAGATCAATAAAAAGGCCGAACTGGACCGGAAGAAATATTTCGGGGAAGGCATCAGCTTTCTGCACGACAAATGGTACCAGCTGACCTGGACCACAAAGGTCGGCTTCATCTACGATGGCAAAACCTTTGCAAAAACAGGAGAATTCAATATCCCCGTTAAAGAAGGATGGGGCATGACAACGGACGGGACAAATCTGATCATGAGCGACGGCAGCAGCAACATCAGCTATGTGGATCCCGTCACCTTCCGCCTGGTAAAGGTAGTCGGCGTTACGGATAACAACGGTCCTGTGAGCAATATCAACGAATTGGAACTGATCAACGGCTTCATCTACGCCAACCAATGGCAGACCAACTATATCATGAAGATCGACCCCTTAAGTGGGAAAGTGGTAGGACGGCTGGACCTCACCACCCTGGCAGACAACGCCCGCAACAAATACGGCCCCAGCGATTCTTTAAATGGCATCGCCTATGACTCCGCCGGCGACAAAATCTATATTACCGGAAAACTATGGCCCGACATCTACGAGATCAAATTCCCTCACTAACAAACTCACCCCTCACCACTCACCACTCACTTGCTGATCACATACACCAGGCTGCTGCACCTTGACTTATCGACAAAGGCCTTCATATTCGAACGCATACCGATCCAGATGGCCTTCAGGGTATTGCTCCGGCCCGATTTATATTTCTCACTGAGCATGCTGATATAAATACTGTCATACCACATAGGCTGACTGACCTGCAGCTGCAGATTGTGCCGGCTGATCAGGCTGTCCATCGCATCCGGAGAAAAATGATAGAGATGCCTGGGTACATCATAAGCCGCCCAGGCCCCCTGGTATACCTTGGCATCATAACAGGTATAATTGGGTACAGCAATAAAAATACGCCCCCCCCTCTTCAACAGTTTAGCCAGTTGCCGGAGATAAGGATGAAGATCATGGACATGCTCCAGCACATGCCATAAGGTGATGGCATCATAGCTCTCCGCTGCCAATGAATACAATTCTCCGATGGGCAGCAATTGAACCTTGTGCAGCGAACCCGCTAGCTCACGGGCAGTCTCGTCAGGCTCCAACCCCGTCACTTCCCAACCATTTTGCTGCATATGGCCGGCAAATGCCCCCGTACCCGCCCCAATATCCAGGAGTTTACCCTGCTTCAGACCGGTGGCGGACTGGATCAGCCGGCGCTTGTCGGAAAGGGTCTGTTTGCGTACCATATGATACAGCTGATTCACCAGTCCCTTCTGGGTATTGGTATGGGATATATAATTTTCCGATTGATAATATCGTCCGATGGACGCGCCGTCAGGGGAATTTTGGGTAAATCGCAGGCTGCAATTACCACATTCCCATATTTCAAAAATTTCCCCGGAGACCGTATGATCCTTGGCGGTTAACGCAGGTCGCAGATCGGGGGAATCACATGAAGGACAGTTCTTGTATTGTATCAACGACATAGTTGGTTTCAGGTTTCTTGTTACCTCGGGGGCTTATATCTTTTACTTCGAATCATTATGTCTTTTTAACGGCCTCAGCAAATGCTTCGCATTTCAATGGTCTCGGTGATTCTGGCAAACCCGGAATTCGGGTTCCTTGTTTCTGGTCTTTAGTCTCGGGTTGAGTGCCAGAAACCAGTAACCAGAAACCAGAAACTAAAAATGGTTCTGGTTACCGATCGACCAGCCATTCGTATAGAAATGCCAACTGAGGATCGCCAACGCCAGGGCAGCCAGGACCAGGGCGACGATCCACCACGATTTTCCGGGCTTCCCGGCTTCCTCATCCAGGAGCCATTCGTTCATTTCCGTATTGGTCCTTTCCTGGTCTCCAACCAGTAAGGTATGCTGTGCATTCTGGCGATTGACCCGCAAGGCCGGCGTTGGTTGCAAAAAAAGAGGCTCGTTGGCCGATTCGAAGGAGATCTCTCCTCCATTCTTCCGCAATACACCCACCCCCTCCCACTCCACCTGCTCCTCCGTACGGATCCTGTTCCGCAGGTCGAGGGAAAATTCATTATACCATTTAATGGC